>ERZ773210.3790-NODE-3790-length-10407-cov-2.483481_pt1 | contig 10407 bp, 8 predicted proteins | sample MGYA00580528_ERZ773210 | MGnify/ENA primary metagenome ERZ773210 (study PRJEB29015, sample SAMEA2737769) | human gut metagenome | biome: human gut; feature: human-associated habitat; material: faeces | place: China | collected 2012 ...
CCACCGGGAGTTCCGGTAGCAACAGTAGCAATTGACGGAGCAAAGAATGCAGCGATTCTTGCGGCAAAGATCCTTGCAGCTTCCGATGACGCATTACTTCAGAAGTTAAAAGATTATACAACCGGACAGAAAGAGGCAGTGAAAGCAAAAGCAGCAAAATTAGATGAAGTTGGATATGAGGCATATCTGGCATCAAAATAATAGATATAAAAGTACAAAATAAATAACAGGTACAAAAGGAGATCGGATTATGGATTACAAAAAAGCTGGTGTTGATATTGAGGCAGGTTACAAATCGGTAGAGTTAATGAAGGAACATGTTGCAAAGACAATGAGACCTGAGGTACTTACAAATCTTGGTGGATTTTCAGGTGCGTTTTCTATGGAAAAGTTCAAAGGCATGGAAAAGCCTACACTTGTTTCAGGTACTGATGGTGTTGGTACAAAGTTAAAGATTGCATTTACAATGGACAAGCATGATACAGTAGGTATAGACTGTGTTGCCATGTGTGTAAATGATATTGCATGTGCCGGTGGCGAACCTTTATTCTTCCTTGATTATATTGCCTGTGGCAAGAATGAGCCTGAGAAAATTGCTCAGATTGTTAAGGGTGTTGCTGACGGATGTATTCAGTCAGAGTGTGCGTTAATAGGTGGCGAGACAGCAGAGATGCCTGGTTTTTATCCTGTTGAGGAATATGACCTTGCCGGTTTTGCAGTAGGCGTTGTTGATGAGAAAGATCTTATAACAGGCAAAGATATCAAAGCAGGAGACACTCTTATCGGTATTGCGTCAAGCGGTGTCCACAGTAATGGATTTTCACTTGTAAGAAGTGTATTTACTATAACAGAAGAATCACTTAATACATATTATGATTCACTTGGAAAGACTCTCGGTGAAGCATTACTTGCTCCGACAAAGATTTATGTTAAGACATTAAAGGAAATCAAGAATGCAGGTGTTCGTATCAAGGGATGCAGCCATATCACAGGCGGCGGTTTCTATGAAAATGTTCCTAGAATGTTACCAGAAGGTGCACATGCTGTAATTAAGAAAGACAGCTATGAAGTACCACCAATCTTCAAGATGCTTCAGAATGACGGTGAGATTGAAGAAAAGATGATGTATAACACATTCAACATGGGTATCGGTATGGTACTTGCAGTTGACAGTGCAGATGTTGATAAGGTTCTTGCAGCAGTAAAAGCAGCCGGTGAGACAGGTTATGTAATCGGTGAAGTAAAGGCTGGCGAGAAGGGAGTTACAGTATGCTAAGAATTGCGGTGATGGTATCCGGAGGCGGAACTAATCTCCAGGCAATTATTGATGGTATTAAGGATAAGACAATTACCAATACGGAGATTGCTGCTGTAATAAGCAATAATGCAGATGCTTACGCACTTACAAGAGCAAAAGATAATGGAATAGAAGCAATATGTGTTTCTCCTAAGTCATACGAGACAAGAGACGAGTTTAACAAGGCTCTTCTTGAGAAGGTTAATTCACTTAATGTTGACCTTGTTGTTCTTGCAGGATTTCTTGTTAAGATTCCTGAAGAAATGGTACATCAGTATTCACACAGAATTATTAATATACATCCATCACTCATACCATCATTTTGCGGAGTTGGTTTTTATGGACTTCATGTTCATGAGGCTGCACTTGCAAAAGGCGTAAAGGTGACAGGTGCTACTGTTCACTATGTTGATGAGGGAATGGATACGGGCGAGATTATATTCCAGAAAGCAGTTGAAGTTAAAGAGGGCGATACGCCTGAGATTCTTCAGAAAAGAGTTATGGAAGAAGCTGAGTGGAAGCTTCTTCCGGCTGCCATTAATATGATTGCCAATAAAGAAAGGAATTAGATATGAAAGTACTTGTAGTTGGAAGCGGCGGACGTGAACATGCTATCTGCTGGAAGATTTCACAGAGTCCTAAGGTTGATAAGATATATTGTGCTCCGGGTAATGCAGGAATTTCACAGATCGCTGAATGTGTTGACATCAAGGCGATGGAATTCGATAAGCTTGTTGCATTTGCTAAAGAAAAAAATATTGATTTAACAGTAATTGGTATGGATGACCCGCTTGTCGGCGGTATTGTTGATGTGTTTGAGGCAGAAGGATTAAGAGTATTCGGACCGAGAAAGAATGCGGCTATCCTTGAAGGCTCAAAGGCATTTTCAAAAGATTTGATGAAAAAATATAACATTCCTACAGCTGCATATGAGACATTTACATCAGCTGATGATGCAAAGGCATATCTTGAAAATGCTGAGTATCCTATCGTATTAAAAGCAGACGGACTTGCACTTGGAAAAGGCGTTCTTATCTGTCCTACAAAGGAAGAGGCACTTGCTGGTGTTGATGAGCTTATGCTTGATAAGAAATTTGGCTCAGCTGGAAATACTATTGTTATAGAAGAATTTATGACTGGCCGTGAGGTATCAGTTTTATCATTTGTTGATGGCAATACAATTAAGATTATGTCATCTGCACAGGATCACAAGAGAGCAAAAGATGGCGATCAGGGGCTTAACACAGGCGGTATGGGTAACTTTTCACCGAGTCCTTTCTATACAAAGGAAGTTGATGATTTCTGTCAGAAATATGTATACCAGCCTACGGTTGATGCCATGAAAGCTGAAGGAAGACCATTCAAGGGTGTTATTTTCTTCGGACTTATGCTTACACCTAAGGGGCCAAGAGTTCTCGAATATAATGCACGTTTTGGTGACCCTGAAGCACAGGTTGTTCTTCCGAGAATGAAGAATGATATAATTGATGTATTTGAGGCCTGCATCGACGGAACACTTGATAAGATTGACCTTCAGTTTGAAGACAATGCATGTGTATGTGTTGTTCTTGCTTCTGACGGATACCCTCTTTCTTATGAAAAAGGATTTGAGATTACAGGTATGGATAAATTCCATGATGATGAAGGATATTTCCTTTTCCATGCAGGAACAAAGTTTAATGAAGAGGGCAAAGTTGTAACTAATGGCGGACGTGTACTCGGTGTTACAGCACTTGGCAAAGATTTAAAAGAAGCCCGTGCGAACGCGTACCGTGCTACGGAATGGGTTGATTTTGCAAACAAATATATGCGTCACGATATAGGAAAAGCTATAGACGAAGCAGACGTTTAAGATATTATGAGAAGCATGCCCATATGTGTGTGCTTCTCATATTGTATAAATAAGAGGCTGCGTTATCGTAACACCGGTTTTTGGCAGTAAGTGCCGCAATTTTTAAATTATTATTAAGTAAAAGGAAAGTTTGAAAATGAAAATTACATCAGTAAAGGGAACTAACGATTATCTTCCTAACGAAGTGGAGATTCGTGATTATCTTCAGGAAAGAATTCTCAGTGTATATAAGGAAAATGGTTTTGAACATATCATTACACCTGCAATAGAAGATATTGAAAATCTTGATAAGAGCGACGGTGGTGAGAATCTTAATCTTATATTTAAGATTATGAAGCGAGGAGATAAGCTTGACAAAGCACTTGCTTCAGGAGTTACTGCTGCAAATGAAAATGAACTTGCGGATATGGGTTTAAGATATGACCTTACACTTCCGTTGAGCCGTTATTATGCCAACAACAAAGATAAGCTTACACTTCCGATGAAGTGTATACAGATTGACCGTGTATACAGAGCCGAGAGACCTCAGAAGGGAATACTTCGTGAGTTTATTCAGTGCGATATTGATATTATCGGTTCAGAGTCTACGGATTCGGAGATTGAACTTATTCTTACAACAACAAAGGCTCTTGATGCAATCGGTCTTAAAAATTATAAGGTTAAGTTAAACGACAGAAGACTTTTACGTGCTGTTCTTCAGTCATTTGGATTTGCTGAAAATGATTTGGACAGTGTATGTATCACATTCGATAAAATGGACAAAATCGGTCTTACGGGAGTTGTTGAAGAACTTACAGAAAAGGGATTTGCAAAGGATGCTGTCGATAACTTTGAAAAGTTCTTATCAGAGGGTGATTTTACTCTTGAAAGCTTAAAATCACGTCTTGAGGACAAAACTCCGGCAGAAAGCCTTGAACATATCATTGATACTGTAAATGAACTTACAGGCAATGCGTTTGAACTTGTATTTGATTTGTCGCTTGTAAGAGGACAGGGATATTATACAGGAACTGTATTTGAAGTTGAAAGTATTGATTTCAAGGGAGCTGTTGCAGGCGGCGGAAGATACGACCACCTTATCGGCAAATTCCTCAATGAAGATATTCCTGCTGTAGGTTTCTCAATCGGTTTTGAGAGAATATTCGGAATTCTTATGAATAACGGAATCAGTATTGAACAGAGAGCCGACAAGATTGCGGTTGTATATGAGGACGGACAGTTAAAAGATGCTGTCAAGGCGGCTGATGCTTTAAGAGCACAGGGGAAAATCGCGTCATTATACATCAAGCCTAAAAAGCTTGGCAAGTTCCTTAACAAACTTGAAGAACGCGGTTACGACGGATTTCTTAATGTCGGCGTGAGCGAAGAAGTGAGCATGTTTGAGAAGTAAGCAGGGCATAAATAGCATGTAAGACATGAAAACAGGTGAGCTTGAGAAGTAAAGAACAAAAGATGAAATATTATGGAGGGTTAAATGGGCAGAAAAAAGAAAAATATAATTATTATAATATGTGTATTGAGCATAGTCATTGTATATTTTTTAATTAACTTTCTGATATGGGGGATTGTACCGCCTAAGAAGAAAATATATTTTTTAAACAATGAAGTGTCATTAAAGTACGAAAGAAAAAAACGTAATAATGGAATTATATCTGTTGTGTATAAAGATTCTGCGGGGAATGATTATATATTTGACAGAAACGGGAAATTGACGGGATATTACGATGTCGGCGGAGGAGCTGATTTTCCGGGTTATGATGCGGCTGAAATAAATCCGTCTGATGACAGTGATGAAGCATTGATATATTCTTTGGGACAGAAAGCGAAAACTGTTTTTGAAGAATTGATTATCGATAAGAGCAGAATTTCACAATATGAGTTAATTACTTCCGAAACATTTACTTCATATGGGGTGTGCCAATTCTCGTTTGTGAAGAGTATTAACGGATTTAATACTAATGATACGTTAAGTATTGCGATTGACAGAGACGGAAAGATAAAATCATACACAGGCAGTCGTCAGGGGATATTTGATAATCTTACAGTCAATGCAGATAGGTCTGACATAGAGAAATTTATAGATGAAAAAGTGAATTCGCGGTATAAAAATCAGACTGTGAAATATAACGTGAACAGCATGACTATAGATAAGAAAAAGAATAAGTTTTATATCAGATGTTTTGTCGGCGTTGAAACAGAAGAGTATATTACCGGGGACGAATATGAATACAGGCTTAAATAGTGCCACATTTTTAAGATAAGAAAATTTTAAGATAAGTAAAACAGTGCTGCCACATATTAAAGGACGTTAGTCTTTAGATATGCGGCAGCACTGTTTGTTAATTTGTGCGGACAATGTCACAAAAAGTAAAATGTAATTATTTTTATATGAAAATTAATAGACATATGATAAAATATCAGTTATACTTGTATTTGTATAAATACAAAAATATGTGAAATTTGCAAAAGATATTGCGGAGCGTGATTTGCTTTTTTGATTGCTGCGTATATTGATGCAAAAGACAAGCAGGAGGGTTATGAAAAATACTAAATTATTATTTGAAATGTTACTTGTAGGATTGATTTTTGTTACATGTCTTTTTAAAAGCAGGGAAAGAGTTTGTGCGGGAGAGCTTCAGGTGGAATGTGTCTTACATAAAATTGAAATATGTAACATATGTCAGCATGATTTTAATAGTTCATTATGTTCACATACAAAGGGATTATCTTATGGCGGAAAAGAATGTAAACCAAATGAGGAAAAGTATTGCAATATATGTAGTGAGAATATAATTTATTGTGAACATAAAGAGGGGGTTGTTTATGACACAGTGGAGTGTGACCCATGGGAAAAATGCAATATCTGCGGAAATAATTATTATGACCCCAACGGTGCATGCTCACATTGGGAAGGTGAGAGGTATGGACAGGTAGAATGTACGACAACAACAATATGTAATATTTGTGGAAATAATTATTATGATGCAGGAGGTGCATGTTCGCATTGGAAAGGGAACAGATATGGAGGGATTTTGTGCCAGTATAATAAGGTGACAATATGCAATATCTGCGGACAATGCGAGTGTGAACATGAGACGGGTAGAATTTATGGAGATAAAGAATGTATTCCCACAGACAAAATGATGTGTAATATATGTAATGACTGGTACATGAATTGTTGTCATATAGTTGGACGTGAGTATAAGAATATAGCATATTATTTCTATATTGAGAGCAGATATGACCAAATGAATAGTGATGTATCAGATTTAGAAAAAATAGGAAATGATGAGAATAATCCATATAATGATTCAAATAAAATATATGCTGTGGTAAAGTATGAAACAAACAGTAATGAACAATTTATTAACGCATGGAATTCGTTAGGCATATATGATGAAAAAGATTGTTGCATATATACGGTTATAATGAATATGCATGGTAATGAAAGTGAGATATCAAATGGTGTCGGGAAAGGTTACAGTTTTAAGTTAAATACAAGTGATATTGAATCATTAAAAAAGAAACCGGTGCAAAGATTGGTTTTGTTACAATGTTCGGTCGGTAAAATAAGTTCAGCAGGAAAGAATATAGCATCTTCATTTGCAAGAGTTGTAAGTGGACGAGTTTTGGCAGGAGATGCGGAAGTAAATAACAATATCATTGAATATACTGATATGTGGCAATTTCCGGATGAAGATAATTTTACATCTATAGATAAGGGAACATATATGAGATATTATGTAAAAGAGGAAAGTAACGGATGGTTTATATATAAATATGATTGGAATGAGCGTAAAATAAAATATGAATATATGGCGGAAGCCGTTAAAAAGTTTAGAATATATCAGCTTTTAGCTTTTTTTGATTAAAGGATATAATATATGAAGAAAATAAGTATGAAAAAGATATTCAGCCTTATTTTGATAGTTTTTGTTATCGGAGGAGTATCATATATCAACAGTCCGAGATATATAATAAAGCGGACGGTAATGTGGTACGAAAGAGATTTTACAATACCTGTATTTTGTAAAAAAGTAAGGTTTGAATATGACGGAAAAACAGGAAATTATACGGGGAAGTTTAAAATCAGTGAACATCAGTCCCAAAAGATAATAGAAAAATTAGATTATTGTCAGGAAAGAGGATTAAAAGCACATGAAAAGAATTCTATAGTAAATGAAGAGAATTTAGAAAGCCTGAGTCCGAATATTCTTAACTGTACATATATATGTACGCTTATGTTAAAAATAAATTATGAAAAGCATGAGTGGGAAAAAAGAGAATATGTTGACGGAACGAAGTTATATCCTGAAGAGTGGATGATAGAAGATGACGCACAGATATTGGAAATCTATAAAAGTCATCCGCAAAGATTGGGAAAGTATACATTGTATAAGGGAAAAGATGTTATGTCATACATAACAATATATAAAAATTCAAAAAATGAATATTATTTCTGCATAAAATACACAGATTTCTCAGATTGGGATGGGATAAAGATGGATTAATAAGGTTTGGAACTTTAGTAAAAATAAAGTTCCAAACCTTTTTTACGCTGTTCTGTCTTTTCCGAACTTGCACAATATTTATTTCGCCCCTGTTACAACAGCTTTGTCAAGGGCAGCTTTTATGCCGGAGAGAATCATGCTTGAAGTGTATTTGCTTTCGGCACTGTAAGTTATATTCTGCGTGCTTCCGTTTATTTTTACGGCAGAAGCGATTTCTTCAAAATTATCATTTAACATAGGATACATTGTTGTTACGCTGTCAGACAGATTGACAAGCTCTATATTATTAATATTATTTTTATCAAGAGTTATTTTTATATCTACAGGATTTCCATCAAGCATAATAGAAGCAGTGTATACACCGGGCGTGTAGGTTACCGGTGAATTTTTGTATGTAGAATTCCTGACATCTGAGGAATCAGTATCCGCAGCGGATTTTACATCGGTAGATGTCATCCTGGCATTGCCGGATGATGAGCCGGAATCATTTTTTCCCATGTTAAAATATAAAACAATGCCGGCGATAAGGACAATTGCGGCAATAACGGCAATGATAAGCCATTTCATACGGATTACAACAATTTTTGTCTGAGAATTCATAGTCATTTACCTCGTTTTTTGTTATTATAAAGATATGCGGAATCAGTACGAAATATGAATGGAGGAAATAAAATGTCACTTCAGATTGTAGCAGGTGGTTCGGGGGCAGGAAAATCAACATATATATACTCGGATGTAATTGAGAAATCCATGAAATATCCTGAAAAAAACTATATTGTTGTAGTTCCTGAACAGTATACGATGGCAACACAGAAGAAGCTTGTTGAGAGCCATCCGCGAAAAGGAATTCTTAATATAGATGTTGTGAGTTTTGAGCGTCTTTCTTATAAGGTGTTTGAAGAAATAGGCGGACAGAATCATCCGGTTCTTGACGATACAGGTAAAAATCTTATTGTCCGTAAAGTTCTTGGCGATAACAGGGATAAGCTGAGATATTTTGGCAGCAATATCAACAAGACGGGATTTGTCTCAGAATTAAAGTCGGTTATATCGGAATTTCTTCAATATGATATAGACGTAAAAAGACTCGGTGAGATTCGGGAAAGAGTGGAAGACAGCAGACAGCTTTCAGCCAAGCTTGATGACATTTCGGTTGTATATTCTGCATTTAAAGAATATCTGGCTGATAATTATATAACTTCAGAAGAGATATTATCTGTTCTTTGCAGTGTTATTGACCGTTCGGAAAACATAAAAAGAAGCGAAATTATACTTGACGGATTTACAGGATTTACACCGATACAGTACAGGCTTATTGAACTTCTTCTTATATATTCAGGTAAAGTTATAGTTTCAGTGACGGCAGATTCAAGAGAAAAGCTTAATGTCAATGAGGGGATACAGCAACTTTTCTTTATGAGTAAAGAGATGGTATCAAAGCTTTATAGAATCTGTGATGTAATACATGTTGACGTGTTAAATCCTATAATACTTGACAATGAAAAAAATCCGAGATTTGTTTCGGATGAGATAGCTTTTCTTGAAAAAAATATTTTCAGAAATAATAATCAGTCATATAACAAAAAATGTGAAGATATAAAAATTATTACTGCACAGACACCAAAGGAGGAACTGAATTACTGTATCAGTGAGATTTTAAGGCTTACAAGATACGAAGGATACAGATATCGAGATATAGCGATAGTTTCGGCTGATATGGCTTCATATGGAATTCTTGCCGGAAATATATGCAGACAGAACAGGATTCCGTGTTTTGTCGATAACAAGAAGCCTGTAACCGACAATCCATTTGTCGAGTATATAAGAAGTGCACTTGAAATAATTGAAAAGAGCTTTACATACGATTCGATGTTCAGGTATCTGCGTTCGGGAATGTCGGGAATAAGCCGTGAAGATGTTGATTTGCTTGACAATTACTGCCTTGCAGTCGGTATACGTGGTTCAAAGCAGTGGCATGGCACATGGGTAAAAAAAGGCAGAGGCAGAAGTGCATATCCGCTTGATTATCTCAATGAACTGCGTGGAAAGATTATGAAGCCGCTTGAGATACTTGAGAAAGCATTAAAAGACAAAGATTCACTTGTAAAAGATTATGCAAGAGGGCTGTACGAGTTTATAAAAGCGTCCGATTGTTACAAAAAGATTAATGAATACGCAGATATGGAAGATACGGGAGCCGAGTATGAGCAGTTATATAAAAAAGTTATCGATTTTCTTGATAAAATAGTCGAACTGCTTGGTACCGAAAAGATTGCAATAGCTGAATTTAACAGGATTGTTGATTCTGGCTTTGCTGAGATAAAAGTCGGACTTATACCGCCGTCATCAGACTGTGTCCTTATCGGTGATATAGAAAGAACGCGTCTTGATGATGTAAAAGTCATGTTTTTTGTCGGTGTAAATGATGGGCTTATACCAAAATCAAATGACAAAGCCGGGATTTTGTCAGAGACTGACAGAGATGTACTTGAAAATGCAGATGTGACATTGTCACCCGGTGCAAGGCAGAAGGCTTTTGTTCAGCGATTCTACCTTTATATGATACTGACAAAGGCTTCGGACAGGCTTTATATAACATATTCATCAAAGGGTGATGACGGAAAGGGCAGACTGCCGTCATATCTTATAAGAAATATAAGAAAGCTGTATCCGTCGATAGGTATTTATCCTGCATCACAATTTACATCGCAGATGTCATATATAAAGATTCCGAAAGCGGAAATTGT
>ERZ773210.3791-NODE-3791-length-10404-cov-28.092569_pt1 | contig 10404 bp, 12 predicted proteins | sample MGYA00580528_ERZ773210 | MGnify/ENA primary metagenome ERZ773210 (study PRJEB29015, sample SAMEA2737769) | human gut metagenome | biome: human gut; feature: human-associated habitat; material: faeces | place: China | collected 2012 ...
GATAGCGCTGATGTCCGGCAGTGCTTTTGCCGTTACGCACCACGCCTTCAGTAGCTGAGCAGGAGGAACAACTGATGGAGATGGAAGCCACGGGAGCACCTCAAAAACACCATTGTACACTAAATCAGTAAGTTGGCACCATTACCAGCGACGTCTACAGGCTGGTGTCTCTTCAAGAGACGAGTTTATGGATATTCTTGAGGCGATCGAAAAGCTACGGCGCTATGTCTAAGTCGAGCCTTGCCAGAAGCTTCTGATAAAGATTTTCTGCCTGTTCGTGTAATTTTTCGCATTCTGTCGCTTCGTCATCAAGGTCAAGCTGGTCGATTTTTTCTAGCAAAAGCAGCGTCTGGGTGCGGATAAATTTAGCCATATTGAGAGCGGCAGATTCCTGACGGTTCATGTGTTCTTTTCTCTGTCTGGTTATGATGTTAAGTGAAAAAAGAATGCCTTCATTCTGGTGAATAGTCATGCATGCCGTTAAAATTTATCAGGCGCGTTTCTGGCGGGTTTTCGGGTGGTTTGTTGCCTGTTGCCTGTTACCGGTTTCCCGTCAGAAACGCCCTGAGAGCCTCTCAGAGGGTGCGGCCAAGAGATGTTATTGTAATTTTTATGGCGTTATGATGTTTTTGTTCTTTATGCAGGGGTTGATCTTGTTCTTTGCATGTTAAGGTGTTCGTGAACTCGTGGATATTCATGTCACAAAAAGAATGCTCTAAGCTTGTTTGTAGGAATCCTGAATGAATATAAAATAAATTATTTTTATATTTCAAGAAAATGAGATAGGTTGATTTTTATGCTTAATAAAACCTCCTTCTTTCTTATTTGTCTTTATTATCGATGTTTTTTTGATTTTTTTTGATTTTTTTTGATTTTTTTATTTTCGACTGCGATAATAATGCCGTCCTTAATTTACTATAGCATCTGAGGTATGTATGCTTAGAGATTGTAGTGTTCGAAGTGTTATGATTTTGTTACTGCTTTCTTTGTTTTTATTTAATTTACTAACATTGTTGTTTTTTAAAAGTTTGGTTTTTTGTTTTTTTTTGGTTTGCTTTTTATTTTCTGTTCATATATTGCTCGCATGGTTTTATCTTGACAGATTCTTAGTTATTCCAATAAATAAAGTCGTATCTGCATTATCTGTTTTTAATGAAGGTGACTTTTCGTTGAGAATCCCTGAGTTTGGGAAAAACTGTGCGGGTCGTATTATTCCTGGTATTAATTCTCTATCTGTAGAAATGACGAATTTTGTTTCTGGTATCCGTAATTGTTCTAAAATCACTCTTGATATAGCAGAGAAATTATCTGAACAAAGCGGTTTATTAACAACTGGTGCAGATAGCCAATCTTCCATGCTGATGCAGACTGCAGCAAGTATGGAGCAGATTTCCGCAGGTACAAAGCAAAGCTCAGATAGCTGTCGAGAACTCCATAAAATCACAACATCTTCCTATGATAGAGCCAGTCATGGTGAGGCGATTATGGAAGAATTAAAATCAAAAATGGACTTGATTAATTCTTGTTCTGATGAAATGAGTGAAGTCATATCCCTAATAGATAGTATATCTTTCCAAACTAATATTTTAGCTCTTAATGCTGCTGTTGAAGCCGCTAGGGCTGGTTCTGCTGGCAGGGGATTTGCAGTTGTCGCTAGTGAGGTTAGAAGTTTGTCCCATAAAACAGCTGAATCTGCAAAAAGTATAAAATCATTAATTGAAATTACGCATGACAACATTAGGCAAGGAGCTGAATTGGTTTTAGCGGCTAAAGATAATATGACCAAGATTTTATCTGGTGCGGAAAAAATAGATCAACTTACTGGTAGTGTGTTACTGGCCACTAGTGAGCAGGAAAAAGGAGTTTGTCAGATCGCTCAAGCTCTTTCTGAATTGGAGAGGGTAAACCAAAATAATGTCGTTGTAGTTGATGAGTTAGCTATGTCTGCTACTGCACTGGGGAATATGGTTCGTGAACTCGATGCAAAAACTAGCCATATTAAACTTGTGCGATATTGATTCGTTTCTGTTTGGGGCATTTGACTTTAATCGGATAACCTAAACGCGAATTTTCAAGAAAGCGCGAAAACTTAAACGAAATAGCCTTTGATGCAAGAACAATTCATTACGCATCGAGGCTACTTGAAAAATTCTCTTTGAGTACGAAGATTTCTACTCCAAACTGACTTCAAATTGACCATTTGGAAAGGATCCTCTTGAGATCCTTTCGTTCTCGCCGTAATCTCATGTCCTGCAAACAAAAAAACCACCGCTACCAACGGTGGTTCGTTTGCCGGAATAAAGAGCTACCAACACTTTTTTCCGAAGGTAACTGGCTTCAGCAGAGCGCAGATACCTAAACTGTCCTTCTAGTGTAGCCGTAGTTAGGTCACCACTTCAAGTACCGCCTACATATCTCGCTCTGCTGATTCTTTTACCAGTGGCTACCGCCAATGGCGATTTTTAGTGTCTGTAAGGGTTGGACTCAAGACGATAGTTACCTTACATGGCGCGGTAGTCGGACTGAACGGGGGGTTCGTGCATACAGTCCAGCTTGGAGCGAACTGCCTTCCCGGAACCGAGTGTCAGGCGTGGAATGAGAAACCGCGGCCATAACAGCGGAGTGACACCGGTAAACCGAAAGGCAGGAACAGGAGAGCGCACGAGGGAGCCACCAGGGGGAAACGCCTGGTATCTTAAAGTCCTGTCGGGTTTCGCCACCACTGATTTGAGCGTCAGATTTCGTGATGCTTGTCAGGGGGGCGGAGCCTATGGAAAAACGGCTTTGCCGTGGCCTTCTCGCTTCCCTGTTAAGCTTCTTCCTGGCATCCTCCAGGAAATTTCCGCCCCGCTCGTAAGCCATTTCCGCTCGCCGCAGCCGAACGACCGAGCGCAGCGAGTCAGTGAGCGAGGAAGCGGAATATATCCTGTAGCGCATATTCTGCTGACGCACCGGTGCCGCCTTTTTTCTCCTGCCACATGAAGCACTTCACTGACATCCGCATTCGTGCCAACATAGTAAGCCAGTATACACTCCGCTAGCGCTTCGTGACTGGTTCAGGGCTGCGCCCCGAAACCCGCCAAAAGCCTGACGCGCCTGCGGCTTGTCCAACCCCGCGCCGACCGGGAAAGCCTTTCCCGTCCGTCCCGGTGTTATCAGGAGGCCGGTTTGTCAGAGAAACGGAACAAGATGCTCACCATGTGGGTGACGGAGGACGAGCACCGGCGGCTGCTCGAGCGCTGCGACGGCAGGCAGCTGGCAGCGTGGATGAGGCAGACCTGCCTGGACGAAAAGCCAGCACGTTCCGGAAAGCTTCCCTCAATCTCGCCGGCGCTGCTGCGCCAGCTTGCCGGCATGGGCAATAACCTGAACCAGATAGCCCGCCGTGTTAACGCCGGCGGCGGCACCGGCCATGACAGGGTACAGATTGTGGCGGCGCTGATGGCCATCGATGCCGGGCTTGAGCGGCTGCGGCACGCCGTTCTTGAGAAAGGAACGGACGATGATCGTTAAATTTCATCCGCGCGGCCGCGGCGGTGGCGCCGGGCCGGTGGACTATCTGCTGGGTAAAGACCGGCAGCGTAAAGGCGCCACCGTCCTGCAGGGGAAGCCGGAAGAAGTCCGGGAGCTGATTGACGCGTCGCCTTACGTGAAGAAATACACTTCCGGCGTCCTGTCGTTTGCGGAGGCCGATCTGCCTCCCGGCCAGCGGGAAAAACTGATGGCCAGCTTCGAGCGGGTTCTGATGCCCGGACTCGATAAAGATCAGTACAGCATTCTGTGGGTGGAGCACGAGGACAAGGGGCGTCTGGAGCTGAACTTTCTGATCCCCAATACCGAGCTGCTGACCGGCAGGCGGCTCCAGCCGTACTACGACCGCGCCGACCGGCCGCGCATCGATGCCTGGCAGACCATCGTGAACGGCAGACTGGGGCTGCACGACCCGAACGCGCCGGAAAACCGCCGGGCGCTGGTCACGCCGTCCGGACTGCCGAAAACGAAGCAGGAGGCCGCAGAAGCCATCACGCGCGGACTGCTGACCCTTGCTTCGTCCGGGGAGCTGAAAAGCCGTCAGGACGTCACTGAGGCGCTGGAACGGTCAGGTTTTGAGGTGGTGCGCACCACGAAAAGCAGTATCAGCATTGCCGACCCGGACGGGGGGCGAAACATCCGACTGAAGGGAGCCATCTATGAGCAGTCTTTTAACGCTGGCGAAGGACTTAGAGCAGCAATCGAAAGCGCAGAAGCAGAGTACCGGCGAGATGCTGAAAGCCGCATTCAGCGAGCACGAGCAGTCTGTCAGAGCGGAACTGAGCGCAAGCGCGAGGAGAATCAGCGACGCCATCCTCGCCCACGAGCAGAGTATGAGCGAGGCGATGGAGAAAAACCGGCGGAGCGTACTGCGGACTGCCGGGCGGACATGGCTCACCATCCTGATGGTGTCAGCGCTGCTGATCGGCACGAGCGGGAGCATACTGTGGTGGCAGGGGCAGCAGATAACCGACAATTACACGCATCTTCGTCAGCAGGAAGATACCCTGGCGAAAATGACCGCCCGGACGTGGGGAGTGCGCTATCAGGAGAGCAGCGACGGCCGGAGGTTTCTTATCCTGCCGCCGGGGATGCAAACCGAAGCCATCCCTTACGACGGGACGACATGGATCCGCCTGAAACAGGAGTAGCGGAAGATGACAGAGCTGGAAAAGCAGTTGCTGAGCGCATTAGAGCAGCTACAGCAGGACTACTCGCAAAGGCTGGACGAATGGGAGAGCGCCTTCGCGGAATGGCGGAGCATGTGTGGGCTTATGCAACGGGAGAACGCGGTGCTGAACGAGCGCGTGTCGGACTTGAGCACGCAGGTGCTGAGTTTAAGCGAGCAGCTGCGCCGCTTGTCCGGGAACTGAATGCCATCGAGCGCCGGCAGAGAGATAATCAGTATCAGAAAACACTGGAGCTGGAGCGGCAGCCGCAGAAAACCTACCGGGGACCGACACTGTGACTGACCTCCAGCAGGGGAAATCTTTCAGTATGAAAAATCTAGAGAGGTATTTCTGAATTCCTGCCAAGTTTTTTCATCCGGTGCAGGAGGAATATTCGCTTGTTTAACAGCCATCATTACTGCGTTACAAAGCTCTGAGTCCCCGCTCTCCGCTGTTGCGCCCATAACTAAACCATCGCGCCCGAGTAAGAGCCGAATAGTACATTTCTGCTCCTTATATGATTCAGGTTTGTACATCTTTTCTTCGACGGCGTGTTTTATTTTTGTTGCATAACTGGCGACATTATCGCTTGAACCTGCTTTTAAATCCCCTAGCAGGTCGTCAACGGGCTGGGTTGTTTCTGCTTTTGCCGATTTTTCTACGCTTGTATGTGGAGAGGCAGTGCATGCCGTCAAAAACAGCGGGATAAAGAACATAAATGGTGAAAAGCGTACTGATAAAGGCATCGCGGCATTCCTTGTTAACATAAAGGAGCCATCATAATTCTGTGGTTAAACCAAAGTAAACTATCAGAAATCACGCTCTCGCCATCCGTTTCCCGTCAGATTAAGAATCATGCATCTTTCTGCATAGTCATGCATGCCGATAAAACCTGGCAGGTGCGTTTCTGGCGGTTTTCCGGGTGGTTTGTTGCCTGTTTTATCCCGTAGCCGCCGGAAATGCCCTCAGGCCGTCTGAGCGGTGCGCGTAATGAGACGTTATGGTAAATCGTTTGTCAGCAGCTGGTGACATAGCACCAGAGCAAGTACAACGCCAGCATAAACCAAATCCCCCACTTCAGACACCATCGCCAGTATCTGAACAGATGCTTCTCCCGTGTATCCGCTTCATGAATGACGTTCTCCAAACTGTCATTTTTCACGATTTTTCTCCTCAATATCACGTCGGAACAACCTGGACCAGAGGCTGCGTTTTTTTTCCTGCTCCAGATCTTCATTCAGTCGGCTGATTTCGGCCAGCAGCTGTGTCCGCTCCTCATCGTGTTGCCGGAGTTCGGCTTCGCGAGTGCTTTTATCCTCCAACATCAATGTGACCGTCTGCTGCAGGGCAGTTAACTGCTGTTGTATCTCTTTCAGTTGCGGGTGTTCAGCTGGAGTATCGTCAATTTCTTGCTGTCCCTTTTTGTGCCTTTTGACTGTCTCCTCCGTCCGCAGTTCACCGTAAGCCCGAATCAGCTCGCTGGTGTCGAATTCTCGCCGTCCATCTTTCCCTGTGCGGTAACTGACAAGGCCTTTTTTCATGTCCCGATACAGCTGGGATCGCGAACGACCGGTCAGTTTTAGTGTGTCCTTTACGGTGTGCCAAGCCATAAAAATTACCGTGTCTCCTGTATGTCTCATGTTGAGCTCGCAGATTATATTTCTGTTTTAACATGGCATATCTAAGGTTGTCCGCAGGAAGTGAAAAAACCACAAAAAAATCATGTTGACGATGTGCTTTTTTCGGGCGTAGTATTAGATGTACTGTATATAAACACATTGTTATATATACAGTATTATGGTGTGGAAGAGTACTTATAACAGCGCGCTGCGGAAACGGCAGGCAACAAACCGCACACCTGATTTCTAATAAAAATAAAACAAAAAGGGAAAAATTATGCCTGGGTTTAATTATGGTGGTAACAGTGTAGGGGATGGTACTAATTGGAGTTCTGAGCGGGGTTCTGACCCCACTACGCCAGGGGGCGGAGCATAATGGTCATGCTGGAGATCATTCTTCATCTGGTAGTTCGTCATCAACTGTTGAACATACCCCTTGGGGAGACCTGACAACCGACGCTGCCGGCTATGCTTATATGAATGGTATTAAACTGACGGCAGATAACTCGCAACTTGCTTACGTTTCTCCAACTCATCTTGTGCGAGTACTTAATTCTCTGCTCGATCGTTCTTACATGAAACCCGAGCCAGGTGAACATTCCGGTGTGACGGGGGTGCCTGCGACATCCCCAAGCCGTGTAACCCTCGCAGATAACGCGCTGAAGAATGCACAATCAAAAGCCCAAGATGCCGCAGCTGCTCTGTCGAAAGCAAATGCGGCTATTAGTCAGGCGCAAACACGTCTGAATACAGCAAAAGCGAAAATCCCTAGTCTTGAAGCCAATGTTAACACGAAGCAACAGGCTTCAGATAAGGCCACTGCTCGTGCGCATGAGCTGGCTCATTTCCTGAATGATATGGGTGGGCCCGGGCGTTATAATGCCTTGAATGCCGGTTATCAGTCTGAAGTTGCACAGAGTGAGCTCGATAACGCTAAAAAGGCGTTAGCAAATGGCCATTCTGAAATTACCGCTGCACAGAAAGCTTTGGATGATGCTAAAAAGGCTTTACCTAATGCCACAGCAAACAAACAGAAGGCTGACAGTGCTGTGGCATCAGCTGCTGATATGAAAGATGCGATTACCACTACTACAGCCTTTTTCGAGTCAATTTCGAAAAAATTCGGTGAACGGGCTGCTCGCCTTGCGCAGGAACTGGCTGCCCAGGCTCGTAGTGCAAAAATCCGTAGTGTGCCTGAGGCGGTTGCTTTGTTTGATAAACATAAGGGTACTGCTGTAAACAAACTGAACGCAGCAGATAAGGCGGCGATCGCGAATGCGTTTAAATCTCTCGATCAGGCAGCCATGGCAAAACAATTGGCCGCGTATTCAAAGGTTTTAGGGCACTTTAATAAGGCGATGGATTTTGCTGATTTAGGTGCGGCGGTAAAAAAAGGTATTGAGACAGGTAATTGGAACGATGCCATCAACAAGCTTGAATCTATTGCTTTAACTAATACGGCTGGACAGTTAGCTGCGATTGCTTTTGCGGCAGCAGGTGCGCCACTTGGGATTGTGGGCTTTGGTATTGTCATGACCCTGTCTGGTGTCTTATTTAGTAACGAAAAAGTTTTGAGTGCAATTAATACATCGTTAGGCATGTAGCCAGTTTCCGTCCGGGGTGCTAGTTACCCGGACGGTTTTTATTAATGAAAGGATAAATAAAAAACAGTGGAACTGATAACAGTACGCAAAAAATATAAACAAAAATGAAAGCACCCCAAGATGGGCTGTCTGAACCGAAATAATTACCCCATGTTTCTCTTTTCATTTTTTTTAATGATAATTGTTCTGTGGTGTAAAAAGCAAAAGGGAAGATGACTGCACTTACCGCTAAGTAGCTAGCTATGTAAGGCATATAAGGCGCATAAGCTGGATAAATGTCTCCACTATTTAAATCTGTCAAGATTAAGTAAGTAAGATATCCGCAGCCAATCAAACCCCAGAGACAATGTTTTAAGTAATATTTAATAGTCATTTTTTTTGTTTAAGTTGAAATGCATTCTTGATTTTATCTAAAAAACTGTCTTTGGACAATGGATGAATTGTAAGACCGAAAGTTATTATAAATGTAGCCTAAAATAATAAAAAGAAGGATAGAATATGCGAATATCTTTTTTCTCGGGAATCGTCATAGTATCGATGATTCTCGCAGCATGCCAAGTGAATAACGTCCGAGATACTGGAGGTGGTACAGTTTCTCCAACATCCACAGTAACGGGCGTTACGCTCGACAGTGGTACGAATAGGTAACGATCCATAAAGGATCTGCTTGAGATCTTTTGCGATGAGTCGTAATCTCTTGCTCTGTAAACGAAAAAACCACCCGGCAAGGTGGTTTTTCGAAGGATCAGAAACCGGCAAGTTTCTGAACCAGGTAACAGTCTTGTGCGAGACATGTCACCAAATCTGTCCTTTCAGTGTAGCCGCAGTCTGGCCATCACTTCAAGTACTCTCAATACATCTCTCGCACAACCTGCTTACCAGTGGCTGCTGCCAGTGGCGTTTTTTCGTGTCTTTCCGGGTTGGACTCAAGTCGATAGTTACCGGAACAGGCGCAGCAGTCGGACTGAACGGGGGGTTCGTGCATACAGTCCAGCTTGGAGCGAACTGCCTACCCGGAACTGAGTGTCTGGCGTGGAATGAGATAAACGCGGCCATAACAGCGGAATGACACCGGTAAACCGAAAGGCAGGAACAGGAGAGCGCACGAGGGAGCCGCCTATCAGAAATGATAGGTATCTTTATAGTCCTGTCGGGTTTCGCCACCACTGATTTGAGCGTCCGTTTCTGTGATGCTTGTCAGGGGGGCGGAGCCTATGGAAAAACGGCCGCTGCGCGGCCTCCTCTTTTCCTCCTACCTTGATCGCTCGGTTTTCTCGAGCTTTTATAAGAATGGTCTTGCCGCTCGCCGCAGCCGAACGACCGGAGCGTAGCGACTGAGTGAGCGAGGAAGCGGAAAAGAGACTGGTTTTACACTGAGCACTGACGCTCTGAGGCTTCTTATGACGAAACAACAGAAAACAGCGCTGAACATGGCTAAATTCATCCAGAATCAGTCTCTGCTCCTGCTGGAGAAGCTTAACGAGCTTGCTCTCGATGTCGAGGCCGACCTTTGTGAGAAACTCCACGATGATGCGGAGCATCTTTTCCGTACACTGTCCTCGAGACTGGATGAATTACAGGATGGTAACTGATGGCCAGAGTGTCTATTAGTGAAGCGGCACGGCTTGTTAAGGTTAGTCGCCCCACAATTTACAAGATGATTAACAGTGGGAAGTTAAGTTACACCTCTGTTGTAAAGCACGGTAAGGCTATTAAAGTTATTGATACTTCAGAGCTTATTAGAGTGTTTGGTTCTCTTGATGGTGTCATCGATACTGTAAAATATGATGTAAAAAGTGACGCAGAATCTACAGGTGTTAACAGCGTTGGTTTACATGATTTACAACATAGAATCGCTTTACTTGAAGCTGAAAACGATGGTCTTAAAGGGGCTGTTAAGGCTCGAGATGAGCATATTGATTCCCTTCGTCAGGCTATGCAGCTTCTGGAGCACAAGCACGAACCTTCTTCACCACCCCATTCCCCGTGGTGGAAATTCTGGAAAAAATCCTGACCCCGTCATGCTTCCGTTTTCCTCTCCGGCCATCCCGGGGAGTTCCTGAACCTTCCCAAAAATCGTCAGATCTCTGAACGCTCCTCACCACTAAAAATACCCACACCCCACGCAAAATTAACATTTTGCAGATTTGTATTTAATATCAGTGGGTTACTTTCCTGAAATTTCGTTTTTTAAATTTTATTTATATAGATCCGACTCTATGACGAGTCGTCATAGAGTCCCCGGCGAGTCGTCATAGAGTCGGTAACGACTCAGGACTATAAAAACAATAAGTTAATAACGACCCGACTCTAGACACGACTCCCCGTTTGGTTGTTTTTTAGACTCGGCGACTCTGGGTACGACTCTAGTGAAGATTCGCCGGTGAATCGTGTGGTGAGTCGTCCGGCGACTTGCCATAACGTGATTGCCGGCCGTCGACGAACCCGATTTCTGAACGTGCTGAAAACCGGTTTTCCGGC
>ERZ773210.3793-NODE-3793-length-10399-cov-4.067575_pt1 | contig 10399 bp, 7 predicted proteins | sample MGYA00580528_ERZ773210 | MGnify/ENA primary metagenome ERZ773210 (study PRJEB29015, sample SAMEA2737769) | human gut metagenome | biome: human gut; feature: human-associated habitat; material: faeces | place: China | collected 2012 ...
GAGGTCATATTGGCGAAAAAATCGCCGCGCGGATTCTGTACTTGAGACGCGGGCTTCGGCTGGGGGCGCTCGGCCTCTTCGCGCTTGTCGAGCGCGGCCATGACCGCGTGGTAAACGAGATCAAACACTCGCTTTTCGCCCACGAACTTCACGATGGTCTTGGCAGGGTGGACGTTCACATCCACCATGTCGCGCGGCAGCTCGACGAGCAGCACGCAGCCGGGGAACTTGCCCTTCATCATGCGGTTGGAGTACGCTTCTTCGAGCGCAGCGGTGAGAAGCTGGGATTTGACGAGACGCCCGTTGACAAAAAATGTCTGCATGCCGCGCGTGCCGCGCGAGGCGATGGGCGAGGTCACAAAGCCCGTGACGCCCATGTCGCCGTCCGTACCCTTGACCTCAAGGAGCGAGAGCGTGAACTCACGCCCGAGAGAGGCGTAAATGGCGGAGCGCAGCGCGCCGTCGCCGGGGGTCAAAAGCGTCTGCGTGCCGTCCTTGATGAGCTTGAACGACACCTCCGGATGCGAGAGCGCAAGGTGCCCGACAAGGCCCGCGATGGCCGTGGCCTCCGCACTGTCGCGCTTCATAAACTTTAAGCGCGCGGGCGTGTTGTAGAAGAGGTCGCGCACGATGATGCTCGTGCCTTCGGGGCAGCCCGCGTCCTCGACCGTGCCGGGGACGCCGCCCTCCAGATGGAGCTTTGCTCCGCTGAGCGCGCCGCGCTCGCGCGAGAAAATGTCGAGCCGCGACACACTCGAGATCGCCGCGAGCGCCTCGCCGCGAAAGCCCAGCGTGCCGATGGCGGCCAAATCCTCCGCCGTGCGCAGCTTGCTCGTCGCGTGGCGCAGAAAAGCCGTCGGCAGCTCGCTTGGCGCGATGCCGCAGCCGTCGTCGCTGACGCGAAGATAGGTCATGCCGCCGTTTTTCATCTCCACCGTCACGCTCTGCGCGCCGGCGTCGATGGCGTTTTCCAGCAGCTCCTTGACAACGCTCGCAGGGCGCTCGACCACCTCGCCCGCGGCGATGAGGTCGGCGACATGCGGCGATAATTGCTGAATATGGGGCATTGGGTTCCTCCTTCTTTTAGGAAGCGATGGTGAAAAGGGAAAGGGCATTGACGAGCATGTGGAGCAGGATCGACGTCCACAGCGTGCCCGAATGCTCATACGCCCAGGCAAACACAAGGCCGGGCACAAGGTATTGCAGCATCAAAATGAGATAGCCTAAGTCCCAGTTGGACACCGCCGCCGTCCACACGTGTAAAAACGCGAACAGCGCGCAGGAGAGGATATAGGCGAATATTCTGCTCTTTTCTTTGAGGCACCCGAACACGAGGCCGCGGAAGAGCACCTCCTCCACAAACGGCGCGAGCAGCACGACGATCAGCGCCGTCATGCGCGGGGCGGAGGCCACCTGCGCGGCGATGGTCATGTCGTTTAAGTTCGTGCGGCTGTTAAAAAGCACATTGCACACGCGGAATATGAGCTCGTTCGCGCCGTAGAAGACGAGAAGACCTAAAAGCATCGTTGAAAGCGCGCGGTTCAAGTTGTCGAGAAAGCGCGAGGACGTGTGCGCAAGGTAGGAGTGGAAGAGCAGCACCGTGACGGCGAAGAGCGTGTAGTAATAGAGCACATTGCGCAGGGAATCGTTGATGGTGGTGTCGAGCACGACCTCCAGAAGGTCGAATATTCTTGTTGCCAAAAGCGGCATCACCAGAAGATAGACGAGGAAGAAGATCGTTCCGGCGACGCGCTCGGTGCGGTTCATGCCGCCGGAGGCGGTTTTCTTTTTTGCCATGGGGAGACCTCTTTTCCGGGGAAATTACGAGAGCTTCTGCTTGAGCTCGTAGAGGAGCTGCATCGCCTCGATGGGGGACATCGTGTCCGGCTGGGCGCGGCGGATGGCCGCGAGCACCTCAGCCTCGCCGATCGCGTCGAGGCTGACCTGCTCGGTCTCCTCGCGGGGCTTTGCCTGATACGCGCCGCCCTGCTCGAGCTCTTTTAGGATGACGTTCGCGCGCCTCACGACCTCGTTCGGAAGGCCCGCTAACTTTGCGACCTCGATGCCGTAGCTGCGGTCGGCGCCGCCGGGGACGATCTTGCGCAGGAAGATGAGCTCGTCGCCGCGCTTTTTGATGGAAATGCTGTAATTCTTTACGCCGGGAAGAATGCCCTCAAGCTCCGTGAGCTCGTGATAGTGCGTGGCGAACAGCGTCTTGGCACCGAGCTTTTTCGGGTCGGCGCAGAATTCGAGCACCGCGCGGGCAATGCTCATGCCGTCGAACGTCGACGTGCCGCGGCCGATCTCGTCTAAAATCAGCAGCGACCTCGGCGTCGCCTGATGCAAAATCTCGCTCACCTCGGTCATCTCGACCATGAAGGTCGACTGGCCGCCGGCGAGATCGTCGCTCGCGCCGATACGCGTGAAGATGCGGTCGACCACGCCGATGCGCGCGCTCTTGGCGGGCACGAACGAGCCGATCTGCGCCATGAGCGTGATGAGCGCGACCTGACGCATGTAGGTCGACTTACCGGCCATGTTGGGGCCGGTGATGATGGCGGCGCGGTCCTCGCGCTCGCCCATATAGGTGTCGTTCGGGACGAAGAGCGCGTCCTTGAGCACGCGCTCGACGACGGGGTGGCGGCCGTCGTGAATTTCGATGACGCCGCTGTCGTCCACGCTCGGACGGCAATAGTTGTTGTTCACCGCGACGGACGCGAGCGAGCAGAGCGTGTCGAGCTCGGCGATGAGCCCCGCCGCGCGCTGGATGCGCACGCTCTCGGCGGTGACGGATTCGCGCAGGGCGGTGAAAATTTCAAATTCGAGCGCCTTGTCGCGATCTCCCGCGGTCAGAATCTCCTGCTCAAGGTTTTTAAGTTCCTCGGTGATGTAGCGCTCGCCGTTCACGAGCGTCTGCTTGCGGATGTACGTTTCGGGGACGAGGTCCTTGAACGAGTTTGAGACCTCGATATAGTAGCCAAAGACCTTGTTGTAGCCGATCTTCAGCGTGCGGATGCCGGTCTTCTCCTTCTCGCGCGTCTCGATGTCGGCGAGAAGCCCCTTGCCGCCGGACAAAATCTCGTGCAGGCGGTCGACCTCGGCATTGTAGCCCTTGCGGATGAAGCCGCCCTCACGCACGGAAAACGGCGGCTCATCGACGAGCGTGTCGCGGATGCTCTGCGCCACGTCGGTGAGCGAGTCGAGCTCGTTGTCTAACTCATGCAGCCTGCCCGTCGTGAACGCCGTAAGCTGGGCTTTGACCTCCGTGATGCGCTCGATGGAGTTGCGCAGCGACGCAAAGTCGCGTCCGCCCGCCGTGCCGTAGGCGATGCGGCCGATGAGGCGCTCCATGTCGCTGATGCCGGAGAGCGATAGAATCAGCTCTTCGCGCGCAACGGTGTTCTTCGTCAGCGCCTCGACCGCGCCAAGTCTGCGCTCGATGGCCGCAACATCGCGCAGCGGGCGCGTCAGCCACGCGCGCAGATTGCGCGCGCCCATGGCGGTCTTCGTCTTGTCGAGCACCCAGAGGAGGCTGCCGCGCTTTTCCTTGGCGCGGATGGTCTCGGTCAGCTCCAGATTGCGCCGCGCGGAGAGGTCAAGCTCCATGAAGCGGCCCTGCTCGTAGTATTCTAAATCCTTGATGTAGGAAAGATCGGTCTTCTGCGTCTCGTGCAGATACGAGAGCAGCGCGCCCAGCGCGAGCGACGCGGCCGGGTTGTTGCGCGGAAGGCTTGCAAAGCGCTCCTCGCCAAACTGCGCGCGGATGGCTTTTTCGCACGCTTTGAGCTCAAAGCGGTTCTCGCCGCGCTCGACCGCGCAGGACAGCTTATCGCGAAGGTATTCGACCAGCTCACCGTTGTCGTAAGCACCCGCGCTCAGCACCGCCTCGGCGGGGGAGAAACGGGATAACTCGTTATACAGGTGTTCTGCGCGGTCGTCGCCCGAAAAGGCGGTCACGTGCGTGTGGCCGGTCGTCATGTCGCAGAAGGCCGCGCCGGCGTTCTGCCCGTCCAAAAAGATGCCACAGAGGAAGTTGCCGCGCCGGTCGTCGAGGCATGCGCTGTCGATGACCGTGCCGGGCGTGATGACGCGGATGATATCGCGCTTGACAAGGCCCTTGGCGAGCGCAGGGTCCTCGGTCTGCTCGCAGATGGCGACCTTGTAGCCCTTGGCGATGAGGCGCGCGATGTAGGCGTCGCTCGAATGATAGGGAATGCCGCACATCGGCGTCTGATCCTCCGCCGCCTTGCCGCGGTCGCGGGTCGTCAGCGTCAAATCGAGCTCGCGCGAGGCGAGCTGAGCATCCTCGTTGAACATCTCGTAGAAGTCGCCCAAGCGGAAAAAGAGGATCGAATCCTTATTCTGTTCCTTGATCTCCAAATACTGCTTCATCATCGGCGTGATCTCGGCCATGATTCGTCCTCGCTTTCTTTCTCTCTAAAATCTGAAATTTACACGGTAAAGTCGGAGCCCGCGGGCATTTCGCCGAGGCGGTCGCCGAGCTTACGTTTCAATCTTTCATAGGCTTCCTTGCCCGTGCAGTGGCCCGTGAAGTAGTGCGCGACCTTGTCGCCGCGCAGCTTTTCGCCCACGGCGTCGACCAGCTCGTCCGGCTCGCTCTTGCCGAGCGAGGGGTTATAGAGGTGGAAGCCCGCAAACACCGCGTCGGGCGCTCTGCCGAGCACGTCCTCGGCGCTTTTCAGGATATTCACGATGCCGCAGTGCGCGCAGCCCGCGAACAGCGCGGTCTTGCCGTTTTCCGTGACCAATAGATCCTGCTCATGGCGGAACGTGTCGCGCGGATAGTCGTCGCCGATCTTCTCGCGCAGCGTGTCGTTCGCGCCGCTCCACAGCTCGCGGCCCGGAACGGCGGAGAAAACCGTCAGTTCTTCGTCAAGCTTCTGCACGCCATCGCAGAGAACGAAGCGGTCCTCGTAATTCTTGAGCACCGCGTCCATGCCGATGTAGGCGCACTTGCTGGGCGTGACGACGTAGTACTGGCCCCAGACGGCCTTCTGCATATAGACCTTGGCGCGGTCGTTCAGCTTCAAGAACGCTTCGAGGCCGCCGCAGTGGTCGTTGTGCGCGTGGGACAAAAAGGCGATGTCGACCTGCGTCAAATCGACGCCGAGCGCCTTGGCATTGTCGATAACCTGCGCGTCGGGCCCCATGTCGAAAAGAATTTTGTGCTTGTCGGTCTCAATATACATCGACAGGCCGTGCGCGCAGGCGACGGTGTCTCTGCACGTGCTGTTTTCCATCAAAATGACGACTTTCATCAAAAAGCCCCCTTTTCTTTATTCCTCTACCGCTTCGCCGTAGAGCGCCCAGGTGTTGCTGTCGGTGATCTTCGCCGCAGCAAAGGTGCCGATGAGGTTTCTTTCGCCCTTCATGCGCACAAGGCGGTTGCCCTCCGTGCGCGCGGCGAGGGGGAAGGCCTCGTCGTCGCTCTCGCCGTCGGCAAGGACTTTCACCGTCCTGCCGATGTAGGCTGCGTGCTTTTTCGCGCTGATGGCGTTCTGCGCATCGACCAGCTTTTCAAACCAGACCTGCTTTTCCTCGCGCGAGACGGGATCGTCCATCTTCGCCGCCGGCGTGCCGGGACGCGGGGAGAAAATAAAGGTGAAGAGCGCGTCGAACTGCGTCTTTTCTACAAGATCGACAGTCTGCATCGCTTCGTCCTCGGTCTCTCCCGGGAAGCCGATGATGACGTCGCTCGTGAGCACCATGCTTGGCATGACGCTTCGCGCGTAGGCGATCATTTCCTCGTACTTTGCGCGCGTATAGGGGCGGTTCATCGCTTTCAGAACGCGGTCGCACCCGGACTGGACGGGGAGGTGGAGCTGCTTTGCAACGTGCTCGCAGCGTGCCATCGTGTCGAAAAGTTTGTTGGTCGCGTCCTTCGGCTGGCTCGACATAAAGCGGAGCCAATAGTCGCCGGGAATGGCGTTGATGGCGGCGAGCAGGTCTGCAAAGTCGTAATCGGTGCCCAAGTCCTTGCCGTAGCTGTTCACGTTCTGGCCGAGCAGCGTAATTTCCTTATAGCCCTCGGCGATGAGGCCGCGGCACTCTTCGATGATCTTCTCCGGCTCGCGGCTGCGCTCGCGGCCGCGGACGTAGGGCACGATGCAGTACGAGCAGAAGTTATTGCACCCGTACATGATGCTGACCCACGCGCGCACGCCGCCCTCGCGCACGATGGGAAGGTTCTCGGCGATGCGGCCATGCTCGTTCTCGATGGAGAAAACGCGCTTATTCTTCGTGTACACCTCGTGCAGCAGCTCGGGGAGCCGCCATTCGGCCTGGGGGCCAAGCACAAGGTCGACATGATGGTAGGAATTTTTTACCTTGTCGGCCACGACCTTCTGCTGCGCCATGCAGCCGCAGAGACAGATGATCTGATCGGGCTTCGCGGCCTTCGTGTGGCTGAGGCGGCCCAAGTGGCCGTAAACGCGCTTTTCCGCGTGCTCGCGGATGGCGCAGGTGTTGAGCAGGATGACGTCGGCCTGATTCTCGTCGCGCGTGAGCTCGTAGCCCATCTCGCGCAGCATGCCCATGAGCACCTCGCCGTCTGCCACGTTCTGCTGGCAGCCGAACGTGTCGACCAGCGCGAGCGGCGTGCGGGTGCGGCGGTCGTTCATCTCGCGCATCTTGCGCGTAAATTCCTTCTGACGCGCGAGCTCCTGCTCGCTGACGATGACTTCTTTGCGTTCCAAGGGATGTTTCCTCCCGAATCTCGATAGTTTAGCAATATAGTATATCATGTTCGCGCAAACGTGGCAAGGCCGCAGCGCGGCTTCCGGCGCGAAAAATCCACAGCTTTTACAATTCCGGTGACTTTTCCGCACCCGTATGGTATGCTATGGAAAACCTGAACTCCAAAGGAGGGCTTTCCATGGCGGCGTTTTATCAAAAATTTCTGCGCAAGCATCTTGACTTATCGTCTCTCAGCGTGATGCGGCGGGAGGACAACGATCCCTATTTCTGCACGCCCAAGGGCGCTTCTATCTTCGGCTGGGCGGGCGTCGACGGCATCCACTTCTGCTTTGTCCGCGGTTTTGGCGAAACGGTCTTCGCCGTGAGCCCGATGAACGGTGGCAAGGACTGCGTGCACGTCATCGCGCGCGATTTCAGCGATTTTCTGCGCCTGCTGCTCGCGACCGGCGACAGCGCGGCGCTCGAGCAGGCGTGGCAGTGGGACGAGGCGCAATTCGACGCCTTCCTTGCCGAGAATCCGCCGACGGACGAGCAGAAGGCGGTGCTCTCGCAGATTTCCACAGTCTTTTCCCTCACGCCGATGGAGCGGCCGTGGCAATACCTGCGCAAGCTGCAAGCGGAGTTCGATCTCAGCAAGCTCAAATTCACCGAGGACTTCTACGACCCCGAAATGAATCCCGACGCGCCCGAACAGAAAGAGGACTGGAAGGTCTATTTTGACAGCAGCTTTTGGGGCCACCACGGGCGCGAGCGCGCGGGCAGGGAGATGAGCGTACAAAAGTGGTTTTCGTGGGCGGGGCGCGACTGGTTCGTGCCGTCGGTCTACGTTTGTTCAAAGGGCATTGTCGTTGATTTTTGTATGCGCGCGGAGGCTTCCGCGCTGCATGGCTTTATGAAAAAGTGGGGGATCGATCCCGAAAGCGATGAATCCATCAACTTCTCGCGCGACGAACGCGAACAGATGGAGCGCGAGCACCCGCTCAGCCTCGGTTTTACCCCCAGCCTCACCTTGAACGGTGCGAAGCTCCGCACGAGCCACGGCTGCGGCGTCATTTTCCTGCCGGAGCAGCCCGGCTTCTGCGCCGACGCAGAGCCCGCCATGGCGCACTACGGCCTCGACCGCGCGTATGGCTGGAGCATCCGCCGCGCGGCGTTCCCATTCGTCACGAAGCGCGCGCCGAAGCTCAAGTCGCTCGCCGTCACGATGACGGCGGACGAGGTGCGCGTCCCCGGGGCGCGCTTCCGCGCGGACAGGGCGGGCGACACGTTCGCCTTTTCCCACCGTGGCACAGAGTATACGCTCGCCGTACAGGAGGTCGAGCCGCAGGAATTGCCGCGCGAGCGCATGGCGCTCGATGCAAGGTTCGACTATCCGACGCATTTTACGGCCATCAGTTACACGCTCATGCCCGAGCCGCCGGAAAACTCGATCTTCGTCGAGGACTGCGCCGAGAGCGACCGCCCGCGCCAGGTCAGACGCGAGACCGCTTCCTTTGCGCCCGAGGCGCAGAACGCCTTCTGCTTCGGCATCATCGGCGGCGCGGACGGGCCAACGGCTATCGTTGTGGGCGAAGCGGCGCAGGGGAAGCTTCACACCGCGTGCTCGTCGCTGCACTTTGCGGCGGTCGACCACGTCGGCTGGCGCGTCGGCTTCCGCGAAACACCGTGGGAAGCGGGGACGTTCGCGCTTATCTAACTACCTTTTCTGCGCTTTCCGGTACTCCGTCGGCAGGACGCCGAAGGCCTTGTGGAATTCGGTGGAAAACTTGCTCTGGCTCTCGTAGCCGACGGCGCGCGCGACCTGCGCGACGTTCTCGTCGCCCTCGAGCAGCAGCTTTGCCGCGTGCTGCATGCGGTGCTCGCGAATGTGCGAGGCGAGCGAGCTGCCGTAGACGGACTTGAAGAGCGCCTTCATCGTCGAGGGGTTCATCAAAAAGCGGCGCGACAGCTCGTCGATCGTCACGCGGCTTGAAAGGTGCTGCGTCAGGTAGTCGTGCACGGCGCGGATGGTCTCGATCTGCTCACTTGTGCCGCCGCCCTCGTACACCTCGGCGTCGAGCGGGGGCAGGTGCGGCGCGCCGGTGGCGGCCTTGCTCTCCTCCTCGGGACAGGAAATCTCCATCGTGCGCTCGATCATGCGGTGCAATAGCTGCGCCTGCTCGCTGTCCGACGCGCGGTAGTAGACCTCCTTCCCCACGCGGCGCGAGACGAGAAGTCCGCTCTCACGCAGCTGCCTCAAATGGTGCGACACCGCGGGCGAGCTCATGCCGACCATCGCGGAGAGGTCGATGACGCACTCCTCGCAGTGGCACAGCAGCCAGAAAATGCGCACGCGGCTGCTGTCGGAGAGCTGCTTGAACACGTCCGCCACGGTCTGGAAGCTGCCGATCGTCTCCACCGATTCCTGCAGCTCCCGCATCGTGCCCTCGTCGCTGTGCTGATGCGGTAAATGCACTTCGCTCATCGTTGTTCCGCCTTTCTTTTTGGGGCCTGCGGGCGCGTCCGTATCCCGTTTGGAAGTTTGTTTCGCCCGAACGGAAGAGACATGCGTGCAGCCCTTGACTTTTGCCTTTGCGGACATTATAGTACGGTCATCAAGATTAAACAAGCACTTAATCGTTAAATATTTTGTGCCGAAAAGGAGAAACATACCATGAAAAAGACCTATCAGATCGAAGTCGACTGCGCCAACTGCGCCAACCTCATGGAAGAAGCCACCAAGAAGACCGAGGGCGTTGCCGACGCCGTCGTGAACTTCATGACCCAGAAGATGACCGTCGAGTTCGCCGAGGGTCAAGACCCCAAGGCCGTGATGAAGGCCGTCCTCAAGAATTGCAAGAAGGTCGAGGACGACTGCGAGATCTATCTGTAAGAGATCTTCTCCCTCTCACGCCCCGGACGAACGCACCGGGGCGCTTTCTTAGGCAAAATTCAAATTCTCCCCCATTAAGGAGGTCATCTTTAATGACGAAAAAGCAAAAAAAGATGCTTTACCGCATCCTGATCGCGGCGGTGCTGTTCCTCGCCGCGAAGTTCGCGCCGCTGCCGATGATCGTCTCCACGATCCTCTATTTCATCGCGTATATCACCATCGGCTACGACATTCTGCGCAAGGCATGGAAGGGCATCTGCAACCATCAGGTGTTCGACGAAAACTTCCTGATGGCGGTCGCCACGATCGGCGCCATCGCGCTCGCGATCTACGAAAAGAGCGGCGACTATGCCGAGGCCGTGGCGGTCATGCTCTTCTACCAGATCGGCGAGCTGTTCCAGAGCTACGCCGTCGGCAAGTCCCGCCGCAACATCACGGCGCTCATGGACATCCGCCCCGACTACGCGAACATTGAGCGTGACGGCAAGCTCGAGCAGGTCGACCCCGATGACGTGGCCGTCGGCACGGTCATCACCGTCCAGCCCGGTGAGAAAATTCCTATCGACGGCGAGATCGTCGAGGGCTCGTCCACGCTCAACACCGCGGCGCTGACGGGCGAGAGCCTCCCGCGCGACGTGATGACCGGCGACGAGGTCATCAGCGGCTGCATCAACATGACGGGTGTTCTGAAGGTCAAGACAACGAAGGCCTTCGGCGAGTCTACGGTGTCCAAGATTTTGGAGCTGATGGAAAACTCCAGCTCGCACAAATCCCGCTCCGAAGCGTTCATCTCCCGGTTTGCCCGCGTCT
>ERZ773210.3796-NODE-3796-length-10391-cov-4.427728_pt1 | contig 10391 bp, 7 predicted proteins | sample MGYA00580528_ERZ773210 | MGnify/ENA primary metagenome ERZ773210 (study PRJEB29015, sample SAMEA2737769) | human gut metagenome | biome: human gut; feature: human-associated habitat; material: faeces | place: China | collected 2012 ...
TTAAATTCATCACTGTGTCTATCTCTTCCTGCGTAGCATAATGGTAATTTACAGATCCCTGCTCCGTGTAAAATGTAGAGCGCTTCTCCTCTCCTGCGTGTGCAAGTTCTTCATCAATCATCTCCTGAAGCATCCGCTTATTTGAAGGAAAATCAGTGCTGTAATTATTAGTAAGACTGAACTTTATGAATTCCCATGCTCCCTCCTTACAGTCCGAAGTTGACACAATGGAATATGCAGCTGATATTCCGGCGGCACAGAGATAAGCACTCCATCTATCGTAAATGCCTTCACGACGGAATCAACGTAATCCTGTAAGTCTATTCCGGCAGTCCCCCTAACAAATATTCTTCCGGCAACACTTCCAAGCACATCTCCGGATGGAAACCCTGACTTCCTCTCTATAACATTTCCCTTCTCAATAATATCCATCACCCGCAGCGACAAATTCCCGCGCAAGTTTTGAATGCATTGGATTATTCCTCTCCGGCATCCTCTGGCTGTGTTCTGTAAAAACCACCATAAGTATAGCAGAGCTTGTCCCCGACAAACTCTGCTATACTTATGGTGGTTTTATAATATATGCGGGCAGCTCTCTTTTTCCTTCCTCCTCAAGTCTCCATGTGTAGGAATCGGCATTCTCCCAGTATGTGTTGTCCAAGGTCTGCTCTTCCAATAATGAGCCATCTATTTCCGACACTACATCCGTGGTGCTCTCATTGTTCCCTTCTTTTGCACTACAGCCTGTTACCACAAGTGCAAAATTTTACTCTCTCACCCTTATTGCAATTCGTCCAAATACAACTGCACTCTGTCATCAATAAGCACAGCTACCTCATCGGCGGTCTTATCACCGGAATAGTATGACTGAATCTCTTCCCAAATTATATCCTGCACTACATCATATCTTTTCGGAGCAGGAACACACTTCTCCAGAAAATCTCTTGACTCATGCACGGATGTACTTCCATCAGCAAACTCCACCACGACATAGTTATGATAGGTCGCACCCATATTGTCATAATCTTCATAATAAATATCTTCTAATGACAGTGGCAAAATAGGCAGCTTATCATTCCATCCAACAGTATTCACCGTGTCCTGGACCTCCTTGCTTAGAAGACATTCCAGATATGCCGATACCGCCTCTTTTGAAGCTGTAGCAGCATTCACAACAACCATTCCATCAGCCCAAAGATAGTTTCCACATCCATTTTCTGAAGGAAAGCCCACATAATGCCAGCCTTCATTTCCTCGCTGCCCCAGATAATTATATACATTAGACATATAATGAAGACTTACCTGCATAATCGAACCATCAAGCTGCTCCTTACTTCCATCCGGATTTTCATAATCATTTTTCCCAAGACATTTAATAAGCTTTATAAAACGCTCATCATCAAAATGGCTTTCATAGTTCTCCCAGTCAATAACAAATGAATCGTCAATTATGTATTTTAATATTATTCTAAGTGCAGCTATTGAAGAGTACAACCCCTCGCCATCGGTAAGCCTTCCTGAAAGTTTTCCCTGTTCAATCAGAGAAATTATATCCTCAATTGTCCAGCTCTCACCATTCCACACATCTTCCTGAACCATCAACGAATCAGCAGATATATCCGGGGCAATTCCAAGCAGAGTGCCATTTCTGCTTCCCAACCCCACTACACCTGAAATTACTTTTTTCAGTGTCTCATCCGAAATATATTCTCTTAAGTCTGCAATCAGACCTTTTGCATACAACATTTCCATATCTTCCGGGGAAACAAACAAAATATCCGGTCCCTCTCCCGACATCATCTGTGTCATAACCGCTGTATAATAATCCGATACATCCATGCCGTCTCCATCCTCATACTTATATGAAAAATCAGGATTGTTGCGTGCCGCTACTCCCACGCAGTTGCGCACTCTGTCTGATACATTATCGGTAATACATGCCACATGCACTGCATCCGCTTTTTCAACCGGTTCTTTCGATAAAGTCAACAGCCAGTCCTGAAACTGTCCATTTACATAACCATATATTCTGAGTAACGGAGTATCATTGTCCCTTAGCATCAACTGTTTATCATATATATCCTGAACCTCATTTTTATTAAATATAAAGATAAGCTTTCTCTCACCACTGGCAATGTCCCATCTCACTATTCCCTGTTCATCTTCATAGTAAAGATTATTTTGTTTCAATCCATACAACTTCACAATACTTCCATTTACTGAGGCAAGCATTTCTACTTTTCTGTTTTGTGTGTCAACCCATAAAATATCTGTTTTTTTCATTCTCCCATCATAACATGGATAGACTAATTCTCCGTCCTCCGTTTTCATAGGTAATTGGAGCTGCCCATTCTCCGGACACTCATACTCTATAATAAGATTTCCATCCGCATCTAATACATACAACTTATCACTATTTCTGCTTCTTACATAACTATTTCCTGAAGCATCGCAAACACATTCCCCCTCCAGAAGCCAATAGTCATATTCTTCAAGACATATCCCCTTCTCAAGATACACAGGCAGAAGATTAGTCACCTTATTTTCTCCATTACCATTTATATGAATCAGTTCGTTGATTTTGGGTATAAACTTTTCAGAATCATTATATGTGTAATTTAACAACTGAATTGCCAGCTTATCCTTACTGATTACATCAAAATCAACAATTACTCCTTTATTATCATCTTCTATTCCCATCTGTTCGGGTGTATATATTATGACACTCTCCTCCATAGACATCGTATCAAGGCGCTCCATAATGCCTCTTATAGGAACCGCCTCCTCCTTCTGAATAATCGGATAGAATCTATAAATGCAATTTTCGACTATCTTCGCCTCGCTTGTTCCAAACACATCCTCTGTTTCTTCATCCCATTGCACATTAGCATGCTCCCATCTTACATGCCTATCCACCCATAACTCCTGTTCTTCTATCACCTCATCATTTACCGCAAATCCTTCTGTCTTCCACATAACCGGTACGACTGCTGTAGAAGTCTCATTACCCTTAATGCTTTGTCTGCCACAAGCTGAAAGAAGTATTACAATTGACATAATTGAAGCTAATCTTATGTAATATTTCAAAAAACATCCCTCCATTTAACATATTCCTTCTATAATAGCAAAATCCTGAGGATAAACCTTCTTGAAAAGCTTACCCTCAGGTCATACTCAAAATCAGTGTAATCCGGTGATTATTATTCATGGTAAAAGACTCCGATCCATAGGTTTTGTTACGTATATTTTACCATATACTTTTTTCACCTGGTAGGTGAATAATGAGTATCTTAAAGAGCTTTTACACCCCAACCCGGATAACTTCATCATAAAGCTCAGCCAGCTTTTCAGGCATTTTGTGTGCCACCGAGATTACTGTTTTCCCCTCCAATGCAAGAACTGTTCTCTCAATGAAATCCGTTGTTACAGAATCCAGATTAGCTGACACTTCATCAAGGAGCAGTATCTTACTATCCCTGATAAAGGCTCTCGCCAAATTGATTCTCTGCTTTTCCCCACCTGAAAAATTAGAACCATTCTCACCAACCAGTGTATCCAACCCATCCGGGAGCTCCTGAATTAGATTTTCCAACCCACACTGTTTTAGAACATTATGTATCTGTTCGTCTGAATATTCTCTATACAGTGTAATATTATTCCGAATAGTATCGTTAAATAAAAATACTTCCTGACTTGCTAAACTTACCAGATGGCTTAGAGAGTTTCTTTCCACCTGTTTTAGCTCCTCATCTTCTATCATAACTTCCCCATCATATTCGTCATACATACCAGAAATAATATTTAACAGTGTGCTCTTGCCCGAACCGCTCTCTCCAACCACAAGGTATTTCTTTCCTTTTTTAAATACAGCCGAGAAATTATTGAGCCCTTTCTTCTCGTTAAAAATAAGAGAAACCTTCGTCAGTCTAATATCTCCGTATACAGCCTGTTTTTCTCTCTTCGGATGATTATCTTCTTCGCTATGAAGGATAGCCATATATTTTTCTGTCAGCTTTTTGGATGACTTGAATCGAATCCATGTATCCGATGCGGTCATAATGGGAGAAATAATTTTCCCGGAAAGCTGTCCGAACGCAATGACTATTCCAACGGTAAAGCTTCCTTTAATTGCGAAATAAGCCGCAAGTGCCATGATAATCACTGTAGATGTCAGCCCAGCAAGTTCATTTAGGCAAAGGAATAAAGTCTTGTCATTGCCGTTTATCTCTTTTGCCTTTTCCTGCTTTTCATTAGCCTGCTCATGCCTTCTGATTATCTCATCATATAGGTGATAAGAACTGATGATTCGATAGCCGCGAAAATCATCCTTAATTTCTCCCGAATAAGATGCAGACTGTTCTGCATAGCCTCCTGTACTCCGTTCCAGCCTTTTTCCAGTATGTTTTACAACCAGTGCCGTAAAAACACCTATCACAAGTATCAGTAAAAGCATCAATGGCTTTATATATATACAGGTAATTACCGCCACAAAAAATGAAAATACAATCATAGGTATCTGTAAGATATTATTGAAATACAACTCCTCATACATATTGAGATTATTCTGCAAATCATTCATGTAATCCCCTGTATTCCTGCTCTCAAAATCAGTCACATTTTTGTGCAGAATCCTATCAAATAAATCATGCTTTAAGTCCTGTCTGGCTTTACATATCAGCTTGTTTTTTGTAATACCATAAAAGAATTCAGAAAATACAGTCACTAATAAAAAAACAATTCCAACAATTAATACCCTCATAAGCCTTTGCAGATTTCCTTCCGCAGCACAATTCATAATCTCGCTTAAAACGAACGCAAAGAAAACACTCATCGTAGAAGAAACAACAAGCAAAATCGCATACACAGAATATAATCCTTTGTTTTTAATAATATATCGATACACACTCTACCTCCGTACATCACAAAAACCATTGCAATAAATATCTGATAGTGTACTGTTACTTTTCGTTAAATTACCTCTCCCTGTAACTTATTTCCTCTCATCCAGATAGAGCTGAACTCTGTCCTGTATAATTGCCACAGTCTCCTCCTTAGACCTGCCGCCCAGAAAGTAGCTGTCAAGTTCTTCCTTAATGATATTGCTTATCTCACTGCTATATGACGGAGACAGCTCCACATTTTCTATTAAATTCATCACCGTGTCTATCTCTCCCTGCGTAGCATAATGGTAATTTACAGATCCCTGCTCCGTGTAAAATGTACTGCGCTTCTCCTCTCCTGCATGTGCAAGCTCTTCATCAATCATCTCCTGCTGCCTCTGTTTATTAGAGGAAAACCATCCAATACTGGAATTATCATTTATAAGACAGAACTTGATAAATTCCCATGCTCCGTCCTTACAGCCGGAAGTCGAAACAATTGAATATGCATCTGTTACTGAGAGATTATGGCATGCTCTTCCATCAGCAGTAATATATCCTTTAATTGTAATATCGTCACCATATTTGGCATAATATTCCTGTATAACTTCAAAATTATACAAATTTATATTGTTTATGAGACTTGTCTTTTCTTCTATCGGCGAATAATTTGCTTCACTCGGAAGCGGTTCTATTATATCAAGCAGCTCATCGAAGGTTTTGGTTGTAAAATCACAGGTTCCACTATCACTGTCTATAAATGTATCAATCGAATATTGCAGAATTCTTGCCAGCATAAATTCCCTTGTCCATGTAGAAAATACACTGCCCGGATTATTGTTAAGGCACTCTGCCACATCATCTATTGTCCAGCCTGCACTCTCACCCACCATGTCTGCCTTTCCAAAATATGAATATATAACATACTCCAACGGCACAGAGACAAGCACACCGTCTATCGTACATGCCTCGACAACAGATTCTACATAATCCTGTATGTCTATTTCTGTATCTCTGTCAAAATATGGTCTGAGGTCATCTATTACACCCTTATCGACAAGGTTGTAAATATCTAAATATTGCAGATTAAGCATATCCGGTGCATTTCCGGAGGCAAGGTCAAGATGAAGTCTCGTTGTTGCCTCATCCGTAGTTAACTCATTGCTTCTGTCATTATATGCCCTTATCGATACATGATACTTCTGCTGGCTTTTATTAAATTCTACTATGTTACGCTCAAGCAACACAGGTGTATACATACAGCCTATTACAAGCTCTTCCCTGTCCTCTTCCGTAATATCCGCCCTGCTCACACGTCCGACAAATTCATATTCAAAAGTCTTGCCTGTCTTGTCGCTTTTATCATTATACATAACTGCTATGCACGAATCATCTATCAGATATACATTAGTTACGTCATTACTTACAGTATCAACATCCGTCCACCTAAATAATGTATCCGTGGTTTCTTTTTCCACATCATACACTAATATTCCATTTCCACCTTTCACAAATATTCTGCCGGCAACACTTCCTAATATATCTCCTAATGGGAAGCTGAACTTTCGCTCTATCACATTTCCCTTCTCATCTATTCTGAATATTCCATAATCATCTGCGTAATAAGCACTATACCATGCTGATGAGTCATAACTGAATACACGTCCGTTCACTCCAGCTAATTGTGTAACATTGCCATCATGGTCAACTATATTAAGCCCTTGATAGTCCCTGACGTAATAATAGCCATCTGCCGTAACAACAAAATCCTGTGCGAGATTTAATTGCCTTGGATTGTTCCTCTCCGGCATATCCGCACTCAATCTCATAGCCTCAATTGTCTCATCCTCATAATTATATTTCAAAATAAAGGATATATAATTATTGTTAACATCCGCTGCCTCTGCTAGCATATACAGCCTGCCATCATCTCCTTCATACAGCTTATCTATATACATATATGAATAGCTTCCAAGCTCGTCATTTATCAATTTTTCAATCTTTGAAAATTCAATCTCAACTGTCTTTTTGTCGGTAAGAGAATAGACGGATATTCCTCCCTCTTCTCCTTCCTCAATCATGTTTAAATCTCCATCACTGCAAAAAAGCTTATCCCCAATAAAAAAAGTATCTATCAACCTTATATTCTCAGGCAGTTCCCATTTTCCATCGTCCTCAAGTCGCCATGTGTATAAGTCGGCATTCTCCCAGTATGTGCTGTCCACCGTCTGCCCCTCTGACAATGAACTATCCGTTTCAGTCTGTCCATCCGCGGTATCGTCACTATTCCCACCTCTTGCACTACAGCCTGCTGCCACAAACGCAAAAAGGCATAGCCATACAGCTATGCAGCCTAAAATTTCAGAAGTTTTCTTGTAACCTTTCATAATTATCTTCCTCCTCGTATAATATTTTTGAATGTGGTCTTACTATGTAGTTCAAGCAAGACCGCAATATTTTTATTTAGCAATTAAAATACCTGACCATATTCATCAACATAATAAGAAATATCACTGCTTCCTACTTCTTTCCCATTCCTAAATATCACAATTTTAAATAATATTGTACGCCCTGTTGTTGTTATATGACGAACTTCAGCTGTCCATCCATCCTGTGCAATACCATCTGGTACAGAAAAAACCGATGCATATCCGCTTCCAGATGTAAATCGTGAGTCATAACCTTCATCCCACTCATAATTAAGAAATATTTCACCATTAACACCAACATTAAAAGTCACATTAGGCAAGATTGTTACAGATATTGATTTGGTAAACCCAACAGTAGTATTGTCGTGCTGCCCATACCCCAAAGTCATAATTCCATCATCTGTATTCGGCATCGCAAATACGTTTACAGGTGTAATAAATGTTACAATACCCACAATTAACATAGCCATAACTTTTTTGAATGTTTTTACAATCTTGAAATCCTCATTATAATGTATTTTTCAAACTTTCCCCCTAACTAATCTATGAAAATACGCTGCAGCCATTCTTCCCATAATAGCATTACACTTCCCACCCGACGTATGATTTAAACCATACGCCAATGTTATACTATTTTTGCTTGATTGTCCATGACATTGAACCCTGTTTTTTTAGCCTCCAATGTCATGGACATTACTTGCACTGTATAGTATAGTCAAGTATATGAAAACCTTTTTACATCTCACATAAGCACGAAAGGGGTACTATATTGTGAAGAAAAATTTACGTTCAGTTATTGCACTTTTACTTATTGTCTTTAATATCTCAATAATATTTGATAACAGCTTTATCAATAATTTGAATAACGGTAATGTATCGGTTTATTCGGATGAAGATAATAACACCTACGATAAGAATAAATAAATATCGTACAATTATTTTACATTATGCTTTTCAATCCAGCCATTATACAATTTCATTCTTCCTTTTTCCTTGAGCATCCATGCTATCCAATAAGCACACTCACACATCTTTATGTCATCATCGGAAACACTGTTTCCGCATTCCGCATTATTCCACGGAATGCAGTATATAATGGTGGATAAGCAATGCATTCTTTCACAATTCAACTCCAAATTTATGCCCCATTCAGAATAATTATTTGAATCCGTAAAACGTGCTGCATTACCTGTATAACTTGCACAACGCGTTAATGTACCCTCAAAATTAGTTGCAGATGCTCTGTCATTACCCGAATCGCTTAGATAAGTATTACATATGCTTTCATATACTCCAAGCTTTATGTAATTTTTTACCTTATCCATACAGTAAAAATATCTATTTATAACCATTGTTTCTATTCGTGTAAAAATTGTCAGCTTTTCTATATTCTCAATATTAAAACCCAACATTTTCTCATGCAGCAATGCATATTTTTCATAATTATTTTTCTCTATTCCCATATCTGCGCCAACATTCACATACTCTAAAAGCATACGATTTATAGGGATATTTACATCAAGTTTTTTCGCTATTTTTTCGTTCAACCTTCTGCCTGTAACATAATCATCTATTGCCTGGGCATGTACCATATCATCCCATATTCTATGCGTCTCCCAGTCATCACACACCATAACGTCCTCCAACAACACCCCTCTAAGCCCCAGCTTATCAAGAAGTGCTTCCACTGTACTGCGTTTAGGCGAAACTCTCCTGTTGATTATTCTGCTGACTGTCTCTGGTGCACATACTCCTTCGGCAAGCTCTTCGATGGTCATGCCATATAGTTTTCTCCGCTCGTTGATAAGCTTCTCGACAGGATAGAACTCCCAATCGCTGTTATAATACGGATACCACTCTAACAGCTCTCCCTCGACATGATACCTGTTTCTCAGCCATTCATAATGTTCAAGAAAACTATCGTACTGCTTATCCGGTTCTTCTCCAAGGAGCTCCAGCAAGGCATGCCTTTTATTTAACAACGGACATATATAGTGAAGTCTTGACGTGTCACTGAGCACTTTTAGGGCAGCATTACATTCATTAAGCCATACCTGCCTGTCATAATCTCCCATGCGTTCCGGTGAATTTATATCCAGCATTTCACAGATTGTTTTCGGATAGACACACGCCATAGTCCAACAGTCTGAATTTCTTCTGTGACAATATGCAAGAAGTCTCTCATACAGCTTTTCCGCCTCCATATAATTTCCAAGTGCTGCGTTCAGCTGTGCAATATTGGCAAGCATAAAATACTCGTATATCGATATGCAGGTAAATTCAGCCACGCCGTAATCTTCTATGGTATAACCGATTGCCTTTTTGTACATGCACAGTGCCTCAACTGTATCTCCATCAAGCTGTGCTATTCTTGCATTCATGTATGTCATGAACTGCATATTAAGCCGGTTACCTCTTACACAATATCGGTTTTCATACTCCTCTATAGCCTTCTTTGCCGATTCGAGCCTGCCTGCCCTCAGAAGCTCCAGTATATTGAATCTGGCATATATCTCATCATACTCATCCCGGCAAAGATATCTGCCGGCAAGACTTGCGCTTATTCCAAGTCTTTGAAGCACCATCCTCACAACATGGATATCACCGACGTCCTCCCCTTTTTCAAAGCTATTATATATATCCAAGTCGCACAGACCCTTGCAGACAGTCTCCGCAGATACTCCCTGCCTGTCACGCTCATATGCTGCCATTTTTCCTATATAACTGTATGTCAAATAAAATCATTCCCCTCTCCGGCACCTGTATATCCGGTAACCGCGCTGTACATATTTATCCTCTGCGTATTTTGGCGTTCTCCCGCGATATTACAGGCAGTAAAATATATTCCCATCTATCAATTCACCTCCAAAATACCGCAGACAATGTCCTATTTCCTACACAATATTTTAAATACAATTTAACATTAACTTTTCATATAATCATATCAATATTTCTTAAACTTTATTATATACTCTAAATGTGACATCCACAATGACTTATTATCCCCTTTGCAGGTTCTCTGATAACATGATGTTGGGGTCAAAACATGTGCTATAAACTTAGCATGTATAACGTATTATAT
>ERZ773210.3817-NODE-3817-length-10343-cov-3.123542_pt1 | contig 10343 bp, 10 predicted proteins | sample MGYA00580528_ERZ773210 | MGnify/ENA primary metagenome ERZ773210 (study PRJEB29015, sample SAMEA2737769) | human gut metagenome | biome: human gut; feature: human-associated habitat; material: faeces | place: China | collected 2012 ...
TCCATCAAGGGGGCGAGATCGTTTCAACCCACGCTCCCCTTGCGGGGAGCGACATGCAAGAGCCCTCATTATAAGAGCGTGGATATCGTTTCAACCCACGCTCCCCTTGCGGGGAGCGACCTCGCGGCCAGTTCCTCCATCAAGGGGGCGAGATCGTTTCAACCCACGCTCCCCTTGCGGGGAGCGACATATCCTTATATGTCTATGCGCTTATAAGGACAGTTTCAACCCACGCTCCCCTTGCGGGGAGCGACGGCCCTTTGCAGCGCGTCCAGGGAGGGCACGGTGTTTCAACCCACGCTCCCCTTGCGGGGAGCGACATCGCACCGGCGAGCGCGTGCGCCGGTGCTTCCCGTTTCAACCCACGCTCCCCTTGCGGGGAGCGACTTTTGTCTTTTCCTTTCTGGTCGCCAGTTTCAGGTTTCAACCCACGCTCCCCTTGCGGGGAGCGACTGCTACATCTTGTTAATGTAGCTCTGCGAGCATACCATATGCACGATGTATTTCACCCAAACGCTTCCTCCGACGAACTTCGCCCCTCCGAAACAAACCAAAAAGCGGTGCGAACTTCCCAGGGAATTCCTGATAGCCCCCAGTTCGCACCGCCCATTATTCCGACCGCTTATTCTTAAAGCGCCAAGAATCCCTCGGCATCGTAGGACTCCTTCGCACCAACATGCTCTATCTTCGATCCGTAATTATTTCCCAGATAATAGAATCGCAGGCTATCCTTCTCCGGATCAATCAACTTCGTTAACTCGCTCTTTATTTTCGCCATAGTGGCTGCATCGGCAACGCACTCGAACACCGAGTTCTGCACACGCTGACCGTAGTTCACGCAATGCCGAGCAACTTTCCGCAGCCTTCTTCTTCCTGCTGGATCCTCCGTGTTTACGTCATAAGTTATTACCGTCAACATTGCTTTCACTTCCACAAAAATGCGGGGTAACCATCCAAATCTCCCCGGATAAACCGAGCCAAGAGGAGAGCTTGGACATGCGGTACCAAGCCCCATGGAATCTTTTCTTTTAGGTACGGATGAACTATCTCATTGCGCTTACGCTCCTGCCATGAAACGAAAAGTGTCTTCCGGGCATCCTCGCCCAAGCGAACCTCTCCCGATTCAAGCACGTCGAAATCCTCAGGAGACACCATTCTGTTATTGATGGCCGTCAGAACGAATCGGTCGACCATCACCGGTCGCAGCTCCTCCATAAGATCCAGGGCCAAAGACCGCCTTCCCGGCCGATCGGTATGGAGAACGCCCACATAGGAGTCGAGTCCCACCCCTTCAAGGGCAGAAGCGCAATCCATCATGAGAACCGTGTAAAATAGCGACAGCATAGCATTCACGGGATCAGTCGGCGGTCGCTTCACCCGTCGGGAAAACGCAAACTCATCCTGATTGCGCAAAATCAGTTCGCCCAAAGCGCTGAAATACGTCGCAGCCGCATCTCCTTCAACACCACGCAGCGAGGCGGCGTCGTCACAGCCCCATACCGCCTCCAAAGATGTCGCCAAACGCGCGGAAGCACCTTCAACAAGATCGGTCTCAATGCGAAGTCCATGATCGCGCAAGCCGCGCTCGAGCACCCATCTGCTGTTGTAGATCTTACCGGCAATAAAGGGTTTTGCCACGGCGAGAGACCGTTCCTCCGATTCCGACCAGGCGTATTGTTTCTTCCGCAGAAGCACATTGCCCTGTTGAGCGCCGCAAGATCGCGCTAGGAAACGGCCACGCGGCGTGAAGAACGACAGGCCTATTCCTCTCTCTGCGCATGTGCCCATCAGCGCAGGACTGGCCCCCATATACGAGAAACAGAAAATCGCCTCTAACGTATGCAGCGGCACACGCCCCATTTCGCGCCCCGACTGCTTGACCACAATGTTCTCGCCGTCGAGGGTTGCATAAGCATCCTCCGTGAAAATATACAGGGTGTTGCGCAGGTGCCTCATTGCCCCTCCTTCATGCGCCGCTTCATATAGGCCGAAACGCTTTCTCGCTTGGGCAGCGTGGGTAAGCAAACATCTTTGAGCGAACACGAACGGCAAGCCGCCATCGATCGAGGTGCCGGAGTGGCGCGGCGCTTAAAGGCTCGGTGCATCTCCCTCGCCATTTCGACAACGTGCGTACGCAATTCAGCGTCAAGCTCCACCTTCTCTCGACTTCGCGTTTGTCCGTAGAACAGATACGCAGTCCGCACTTCGCAAACCAGCATCTCTTCCAGGCACATCGCCTGCGCGCAAAGTTGCAGCCTGTCGGCCTCGTGACGCTTTGCCTTACCGTGCTTGTACTCAACGGGAATAGGTAGCCAAAGCCCTTCTTCTCCCGCCAGAGGAACACCTTCCGAAGAACGACGGAACTCCACCACGTCGCATTTGCCGCTTAAGCCCAAATTACGCGAATGAACCCCCAGCCCGCGAACTACCAGCATGTTCCCCCGCTTCTCGCGAGAAAACTCGTCGTGGGCCCTTTCATGCATCAGGCTTCCTTGCATAGTGAGCACATTCTCGCTCCACTGCTGCTCCAGATGAATCAGGGCCCACTGACGGGGGCAGAAGGCGTAGTGCTGGATCCCCGATAAAGCCAAGTACTCGTCTTCTGCGCACATAGCAATCCCCTTGTCTAGAAAAGCTCGATCAGCTCGACGCCTTCGGGAATGTCACCCACCTCAATGGTGTAATCGCTAAAAGAGCGCGCCTCTTGCGCAGCGGGGATAAGACGATTCACTTTGACAGCCTCAAACAGGCGATGGGCCGGAGCATTGCCCAACTTGCTCTCGTGCTTGAACACAAGCAACTTGCGCGACGACATCAGGCCTCGCGCGGCGCTGCGATCGTTCTCGAACATGTTCGTAAGGGCAGAGAAAAACAGGTCGAGATCCTCTTGGGAGAAGCCGGTCTTCTCGGCCAGCGATGCCGAAACGAACCCTTCTACCCGATAGAGCCCATAGGGAATGTACTGCTTGCGCCCCATGGTGCGCTCTTTCTCGGCGTCCTCCTCCTTGGTGACAGCCATGCGGGTAATGCTCATTTCCATTGGCATGACGGGATCGACCGATTCCGCAAAACACATCTGTATGGGCCCGCGCACCTGCCCGCAGTTAACGCCCGTGGTCATCACGGCCCCGAAGCTACGAATGTCGAAGAAGTTGTCGCACATGAACTTCGTGACTTTCAGCCGATCTTGCTCGCCCTTCGGAAGCTTCTTCTCCGAAGGCTTCATATCGTAGTGAACATAGGCCTTTTTGTTGCGCTCGTTTAGAACTGCGCCTTCCTGTACGTAGATCTTGTAACCCAACTCGCCTTCCGCGACATCGGGGCCATCCACATCCTGACCTTTTACGAGGTCAACGTAGTTGCGCACCTTGCGCTTCAGGCACACATCGGACACGATGCCATGCCCTGTTTCCGGATCGATGCGCGGCATGTTGCCCGCATCGGGATCGCCATTGGGATTACCGTTCTTCACATCGAAGAACAGCACGAAATCGAATCGGTTCTGAATGGGTTCAGTCATGGGTTGCTCCTATCACTACTCGCCACTAGTCTCAGTTGATGCCGCATCGGAAGAACTTGCTTCGGATTTCTTGCTTCGCCAAAGGAATTGCCTCTCCTGGTAGTACCCAACGTAAAAGTTTCCTTGCTCCGTTAAGTCAAGCGTTGCAGGGAAGAAGCAACTTTCACCAAGAAGAGGCATTATGCCGTCCATTTCTTTCTCGAGCTTAATGCTCAGGCCCGCATTGGATTTACGCAATTTGGCCATATGGTGCTGATGGTTTCTCAGCAGCGATGGATATACCCGCGAAGGTGCCATGGATGCAGTACCGATGAAGCGGTCTTTTATAGTCGCGTTCACGTCACCCAGTGCGGCCGTTTGAGTTCTCTCCAAAACGGCGAAAAGCCGTCCGAGGACATATCCGCGATCAGTGTTTTCCTCGTTCAAGTCCACTTGCAAGCTCCTTTCGCTTGAAACTCTTTCCCCCGTTTCTTTTGCCGCGATCCTCTGGTCACGGACGAGGCATGCTTTCAGAAGCGCTGCTCGCTGCCCCATATCCCATGGATTGTTGTCGCCATGATCAGCCCGCATGCGCGCAATAACGAGCTGGGGAAGCGCTCGGGGGAAGCGGCTGCCCGTCAGCATCGCATGCAAGCAGTTGTTCACGAGCGTCGAGGGAACCGCATCGGCTTCCCCCAGAGGAGCTGTCTGCCTGAGCATTGAGCGCAGAGAGCGCGGCTTCACGCCATCCATCTCGATATCCCGCAAGTATTCTCCGTAATGCCGAGCAATAGCCCCAAACGTATTCGTTTCGAAAAACCGAACAGCCAGACGAGCCGCATTGGGTGCAAGGCCCAAAATAAAGAAGCGCGTCTCGAGATCGTAGCCTTCAAGCGGCTTACCTTCCTTCATGCATTCGAGCGTCTGCTGAATGCGCTCGAGGTCGGCCGTATCCTCCACGCGGGGATCAACCTCATCACCCAGCATGGCAAGCATCATCAGCTCCTCATCGGCAGCAGTGCGATCCGTCCAAAAAACGACCGTCGTTTGCCCGAAGCGAACCCGATGCTTCAAATCGCCATAAAGATAGCGCAGCGCCGATCCGGCATTAAAGGCCACTTCTTGAGACAGGGAAGCGTTATACGCCTGCTTCTTGCCATAGGATTCGAAGGAATCCAAGTTAAAGGACACGAGCGAAGCTCCTGCCGATTGGGCGCCTGGCACGCCAGTTACTTGAGGGAAAAGGCGCGCCATCGAAGTCCGCTCTCCGGTAATAGCGCACTGGCCAACCACGTCGTCGTCGCTGGGAAGATCGCAATAGGCAGCCCAAGCCTCCCGAACAGCCTCGCGTTCGTGAACGCGCTGTCGGTCGCCCGAAAGCCGAAAGACCATGAAGCCACCACCGGTCAACTCAGCCCGCAGCGTCTCGTCAAGCCCCTCGAGGCAATCGTCTCGTTCAAAAAACGCCCTCACCGCTTGAGCGCCCGCATCGTCGCACGAAGCAAGAACATCCTCATGCAAGGCACGAGCGCCCGCTCGTTTTTCTTCCCCCCGCTTCGAGTCAAGACCCAGGAAATAGGCTGCATTGTCGCAAAGAAAGAAAGGCAGGATACCAGTGCCCGACCGCGAGCCATGCTCGGGTACCCGCATCGGAATAAACCGTCGCAGCTCCTTCCCTTCTCCTGTCGTGAGGGGAAGAACGCGCACCACACGTCCATCTTCCGCAAGGGTGATTTCCCACGCGGCCTTCTCGGTGCTCCAATGCGCAGGAGGCACATCGCATTCGGGATCAGCTAAAAGACGCCCGTAGTAACGATGAAGTTCTTGGAGAATCATCGGACGACCCCCTCACGAGCGCGAGCCACATCGATGATACCGTCTTCCATGACGGCGCGGAAGAACATCGGCGCCATGCCATTGTCGAAATCGATGTCGTACAGCATGAAACCGAGATCGTGCTCACCTGCCTCGTCGTAAAAGGAAGCAGGCTCTGCCTCGTCGCCCTCCAACAAGCTCACCTCAGCAGGAAACTCGCGGCACCCGAACACCGGCTGGTTGAAGCACTGCCCTTTACGCAGTCGCCGCAGCGCAATGTTGTAGTGCTTCTCCACCGTGTCCTCGGCCCCCGCCTTGTCAGTTAGCTCGAAATGGGCCTCAATGACATAGGCGACGTCTCGCAGATACAGCGTCGCCCGTTGCTGCCGGTCATCAGACGCCGAAACATAAACGTCCGCGTCCTTTTCCATGGCCTTCTTGGCATTCTGATAGGGCATCTTGCCACCGAGCTCGTTGCGCCGGAACGTGTCGAAGCGAATCTCGTTGAGCACATGAATGCGATCGATGTGCCAGCGAATGGCAGGCTTCCAATACACCGACTCAATAAGACCGCGGGCCGCCGAGGGCGTAATGCAGTCATAGCTCACTCGCTCCGATTTCATCTCCGGACGCGTGAAGCAAGCTCGCGGCCCCTTGGCGAGAATTTTTATCCCATATCCCATACGACCTCCTTTCTTCTTTAACTCTGCCTTAGAAAAACAAAGGGCGGAACTCCTCCTCTCCCGGTTTGACGAGCCCCACGTCGTCGCGGTAAAAATCCTGAAGGCGATCTTCGCGTAGAACCAGAAACGGGCCAATTGACTCGAATGCTTCTGTTTGCTCATACTCCCTTGAAAGCCATCGAGGAACGCTGACACTGTGGCGCTGAAGCCTCATGGAGAGAGCAGCCGGGTTTTCCGCAGCGAGCAGATTCTCCAGCTCTTTCGCTCCATCCGATCCTCTCGGAATAAAGAGCGGCACAGTGTCTTCATCAATTATACGATAATCAATAGCAATTTGCTCAAAGGGGATTGGTTTGAAGGTGCTTCTGACAATATTGGTATCGATTAGCCGCGCAAACAGCCCCTTCGCATCCAAATCTTCGGTTTGATATCGAACCTCAAAGAACGGCCTGACCAGATCTTCGGACATCGTTCCGCCGTTCTCCTCGATCAGAGACCGCGCAATGTCCTTCATCTTCTCAAGCCAAGGGCTTGTTCGCTGGCGCTCCCCTTCAATGGCATACTCGAATACGCGTACGATACCCGCATCATTCCGCCCCTCCCGATTGCACCGTCCCGCAGCCTGAACGAGAGAATCGATCCCGGCGAGTTCGCGGTACACCACGGGAAAGTCGACATCTACGCCGGCTTCCACCAGCTGCGTTGACACGACGATGCAACGCTTCCCCTCTTTGAGCCGCTGACGTACTTGATCGAGCACCTCGCTACGATGCGAGGGCGTCATGGCAGCGCTCAGGTGGAAGTAGCCCTGGGCGTTCAGCGGGACTTGGCCGTGCGCCATGCCGTCTTTGTCCGCTTGATGCACGAGCTCGCGATAGATCTCGCATGCCTCTGCCTTCGTGCCGACCACGCAGAGCACTTGGTCGTACTCGGATAGTTGAGAGATAAGCTGATCTTTTTCCAGTATTCCCACCGTCTCGTAAGCCACGCGCGAGCCAAAGGCTTCGGCAAAGGAGTCCTTATGCGCTGTGATCTCTCGCGGCTTCGAACCGAAGGGCCACACCATATCGAGAGCAGGTTGCGTCGCAGTGCACAACACAATCGTGGCGCCATAGCCAAACGTGAGCTCTTCAAGCATTGCCAGCGACAGCGTCAGCAGGCTGTCGGGAAGCGTTTGAGCCTCATCGAGAATAATGACACTGTTCGCAATGCCGTGAACCTTGCGGCTCTTGCCGGGCTTATTAGCGAAGAGCGACTCAAAGAGCTGGACGTTCGTCGTCACCACAATGGGGGCATCCCAATTCTGGGCAGTAAGTCGTTGGGCGTATCCTTCCTCGTCATCCAAGTCGGAGAAGTCGTAATTTGAATGATGCTCGAGCACATTGGCCGAGCCGAAAATGTCTTTGAGCACCGCAGCAGTCTGGTCTACGATCGAGGTAAAGGGAATGGCTATAATCACGCGGTCCATCCCATATTGCTTCGCGTGCTTGAGAGCAAAAGCAAGAGAGCTAAGCGTTTTCCCTCCTCCTGTGGGAACCGTGAGCGAGAAGAGCCCTGGTTCCTGCTCAGCAGCTGCAACGCAGTCGGAAAGCACAGCCTGGCGCGCCCGGTTTACCGGCGAATCCGTCGAGGACTTCGTAGCTAGATGAGCTTGCAACATTTCCAGAAGTTCGGGGATAGAGGCGCGCTTCTGGTCGTTTCGGGCTTGCGAGGCATCGGGAGTCATGAAATGCTCGGTGTCGAGATAGTCGGCATCGACGAGGGACGAGTACAGCATGCGCGCTAGCACGTAAATGGAAAAGCAGCGGGCCGAGACGTCATTGCTCGGCGCTGCTTTGCGATGAGGAACGAAGGGCAGCCCGAGCTCGCTGACTGACGGCAAAGCAAAGGAGTCAGATTCGTCCAGCAAATCGAAGAAAGCATCATAGGGTTCTACTTCTTTTTGCAGTCGCTGCTCAAGCGGAGTTAAAGAGGATCCGGCGCCCTGCGAGCTGGCGATGCCGTTCGGTTGTCCTCCATGATGTCCGGCAATCGCATACGCCAGCAGACGGCCAACACCGTATTCCCCATAGCGATCGAGAGCAATTCTCGCACCAGCAGTAGAATGGTCAACATGCTGATCGCTTCCTTGGAGGCGGCGCTGGAATGCCTCAGAAGATTTACCGGCGTCATGGAGAATGCCCAACGCACGACCCCACGAGCCCATGCCAAAGCGTTCAGCGAAAGAGGAGGCCATCTCGGACACGGCAGAGAGATGATCCTCGAGCCGCTGGCAAGCCAAGCCGTCATTCGAATCAGCGGTATGGGCGTACAACGTCATTGTCTAGCTCTCCTACTTAATCGGGGCTGCACCTTTCTCCTGCAGATTATTGTCCTTAACATCATCGTTGTCAATAATCATCTTCGTAAATGTAAAAATGGAAGAATCGAATAGATTCGAGATCTCATTAAAAATGACGGCGCGGGCCTCTTGCTGGCCCGCGCCGCCTATCCATCTTTCCATTTACGTTTCAACCCACGCCCCCTTGCGGGAGGCGACGATTGAATTCTACAGGATCAAGCGAGCCTTTTCCCGACATTATGCAAGAATTCTTTTTACTCGGTGTACCAATATGAGGACACTGAGAATTATTTTTTGATCTGGCATTCTGAGGGAAATCTCGAACGGTGGCCCTCAAATAAATTCCACGTGGGCCGCATTAGGGATATGCTCCAGGCGCACAGTTCCAATGAGAAACGCTTGAACGCCAAGCATGCAATATAATGGCATTCGCAATCAAACGCCGAGAAAGGCATCTCCCTATGGATACCCCTTCGCACCCATCCATCACCCTCTCTTCAGAGCAGCGCGTCGAGAACGGCGTTGTCTACACTGACGACGTAGCCCGGCAGCGCGCCATTGCCTACGACATGCTGCGGGAGTTCTCCGCCAAGAGGGCGGCCTACTATCGCGACAGCTCTAAGATCAACCTCAAGAAACTGCTTGGCAAAGATGTCATCATGTTCGCCGCCCGCGGCGTTGCCACCGCTGAAGAGCTCGTGCTTGAGGCGTTCCGCGCCTGCGAAAGTTCCAGCGAGGAAACGGTCATGGGCAACCTGTGGCAGGCGCTGATTGCAGCAATTTCCTCCGACACCCTCGATACCGGGGATATGATGACGGTACGTGACGGAGCCCTTTACGTATGCGAGCTCAAATCGCAGGTCAACACCACCAATTCGGCGTCGTTCCCCCAGGAGCTCCGCGAATTGAAAGATAAGTGCGAGACTCAGCGGCGATTCAAGCGCGCCAGCAACCAACAAGTGCTGCCAGCGTTCTGCGTGCTGCGCCACAACAAGGCCATCGATGAGATACGCACCTACCAGCCCGACGAGCGCGATCAGGCCAACCGGGACATCGCCGGGTTCCAATACCGGTATCTGACGGGGGCGGCTTTTTGGCAATGGCTTACCGGTTTCGACTCCGTCGAGGGTCTTATCGACGACGTTTCCCGCATCGAGATCGGCGAAGTCCGCCAGGCGCGTCAAGAGTGCATCGACCGGCTGCAGGAAGAGATGCGCCGAGCCCTCGAGGAAAACTCCCTCGGCGACACCATGAACGACGTCCAACTGCTCAAGCAGCGGCTTTGCTAGTCCGAGAGCCGCGTCATATCCCTCCAGAGAACAGGCGCAGCCATGTCGGAAATCATCGCGCGACAGGCGCCTGCCACGTTTCGTCATTGGTCAATCGGTAGCGGGAATGGCGAAAATCGGCGAATCGCTCGTCAGGTTCGTCCCCGTTCATATCTCCGATAATCGCCCGCCCAATGGCCTCGCCAAGCGCTACCGGCACCGCATTGCCGATTTGCTTGTACATATCCGCAACATTCCCGCAGATACGCCAATCGTCGGGAAAGCCCTGAACGCGCTTGTACTCCTCCACCGAAAGCGGGCGATCTTCCGTAGGATGGCACAGATCCGTCGCCGGCATCGTCGGAGAGGTGACCAGCGTCGGAGACGGACGATCGAATCGTATGCGCCGATAGAATCCCGTCTTGCCACCCGACAGCTCAAAGGCCTTCCCCATAGCATCGCGCTGCACAGCCACGGGCAGATCTTTCCAATACTCCCCCTCTTTGAGCATTCTAAAGTACTTGAGGCGCTTCTCAGGGAAATCAGTGTGCTGCATGGGACGCGCCTTCAAATCCCCCACGGCCTCGCCGAACGTTTTCCACGGCGGAAGTCCGTGCTGCCCATCGCACTCGTGAGTGGGCGTCAAATAAGGGGCTTTGCTTTCTCCCCGCTTTCCGATAAGCACAACGCGTTCCCGAATCTGAGGCGCACCAAAATTCGCAGCGTTATACAAATTG
>ERZ773210.3828-NODE-3828-length-10320-cov-3.858159_pt1 | contig 10320 bp, 24 predicted proteins | sample MGYA00580528_ERZ773210 | MGnify/ENA primary metagenome ERZ773210 (study PRJEB29015, sample SAMEA2737769) | human gut metagenome | biome: human gut; feature: human-associated habitat; material: faeces | place: China | collected 2012 ...
TCCATCAGGCGAACGTAGGCGATCGCGCGGTCGTCGTACGGCTTAATGTCGGCCTCTTTGGTCGGGCCAGATTGCTCTTGCTCAGACTCCCGCTTATTGATGGCGATACGGCAGGCCTCTTCCGGCAATTCATCAACCATGCCACGCATGAAGGCCCACCAGCACAGCTCCTGCATGCTCAGGTCACGGCTATCAGGCAGCCCCATCTCACACCGGGCCTTATCCAGTATCCAGTCTACGCGGTTGCGATACAGCGTCTCCTCCAGCTCGGCAAAGCCACGCATCATGTGGTGGTTATCATGATGCCAGCACAGCACCACAGCGCTGTGTTTGCGTTCGGTATAAGTCAGCTTGTTGTCGCACCAGCTGCGATCCAAAGCCTGGCAACATGTAACGCGCTGGCGGAGATAAGCCTTCAGTGATTCGATGCCGCCAATGCGGTTAAAGACCTTTTCACTGGAGAAGAACGGGCGCAACGATTCGTTGGTGGCCATAGACTGCTCGGTGCGGATCACGCCGTCTTCCATGTGGTCAACCAGCTCGCGCGGTATCGGCTCCATCATGAATTTGCGGCCCGAGTTGATCAGATTGGCGACCTCGCTATCAGCTTTGAACGAAGCGAGGCCCAGCTCTTTCTGTACAAAGGGGGTGATGACAGCTTTCATTTTTGTCCTATCGTTTATGGCCGTTTTCCAACAACATCAAGTCGATCAGTTCTACGTAATGGCGCCAAGAAGCGGCTGATTCCTCTTCACGACAGCCAATCATGGATGCCATGTCATCGGTCATCCGCTTAATGGCCTCCAGTTGCGCTGGGGTAGCATCAAGTTTATTCCCGGCTGATTTGAGCGTATTTACTTCTGCTGCCAGGGCTGCGTTCTCATCCACCAGCGCAATCACTGCCTGTGCGGTGGCGTATTCGTGGAAACCGTCGCCGTCTTCACCGTAGTTCTCATCCTGTAGCGCCTCTATGGCCTTACGGCGGAGCTTGTTCTTCTGCGCCAGCGTGAGGCGCTTAAATGTTTCGGTCATTATTCAGCCTCTTCGACTTTGATCCCTGCTTTTGTCAGGATATTCACAACCTGCTCACGGAAACCTTGCCCGCCAACGCTGACGGCAAGCGGTAGCTTAATGGTGATCGGTTTGGTGTCAGTGTTCACCTGCATATCAAACGGCACGGTTTTACCGTTGCCAGGCTTCTGGTTCAGAGGAGGGATGAACACCGCCTCTTTGGGTTTACGGCTTTCAACTACAGCGTCCAGCGCGGTATGAGCATCTACGAGCTGAGCCAGCACCAGCTCCACGGCCTCAAAGGCGTTCGTCTCGTCGATTCCCCGATCGTTAATTTCGTAGCCGTGTTCATTCAGCAGTTCAATGATGCGGGCCAGTTGGTTATTCATCGTCTCCCTCCAGGGCTTTCTTAATGGCACGGCGGCGGGCAACGTCGCCCACGCGATAGCCTTTGGCATATACAGTGTTCATCTGGCGCAAAATCAGGGTAACTTCCTCATCACGTATGTAGGCTGGCAGGCACAGCACAACGTCGCCGTCTTCATCATACACCCGTACTACTTCCTCATGAGCATCGCGCTCACGAACGATCTGGACATGCTTAACGCTGGTGTATTGGGGGGATTGGCTCATTTGCGGAATCCTGTATTAACGTTTTGCTTTGTTGTGGTGGCCAGCAGTGTTTCGCAAGCCAACTTTATCCCTGCTCTTGAATGGCATCCGGAGGCGGCTGAAAGCACCTTGCGGAGGCTGATCTCGTTACAACCATCCCCAACCAAGAGATTAACCTTACTTTCTATTCGCTCTTTGATTTCCGCCAGCTTTGCGGCCTTATTGTTGTGCATAAAGCGAAGCGTGTAATCACAAATGATGTGCGTGGCGATTGTTAACTGGCGCTCAGCCTGTGGCTTGGCGTCCGGCAGGGTACGGAGGTAAGCGCCGAGCTGAGCCCGTTGATAGCCGATCCCGCCACTCGTTTCTTCGATAATCAAATTGCTGTCCAGCAAGCAGAGATCGATACGGCGATTAATCGCTGCTCGCATCACTCGCTGATAGGTTTTGCCACCAGCCAGCAGTATCGAACGCACGCCAGCGGGCCATTCTACCGAGTCGAAACCAGCCAGCTCGGCGATCATCTCATCCGCTCGCGCCTCAGTCATGCGCTGCTCATACGGTTCGATAACGCGATCCGCATCAATGAAACCGTGCTTTGCCGACAAGATGACAACGGCGGGCCGGGCTGCTGGCGCGTTCGCCCGGAATGTCGAGTACATAACGCCTTGATAAAGGTCCATTGCCGGAGCGGCTTGTCTGCCCTTTGTCGCAGAGCAGGCCATGATGATTAAGTTCGTCATTTACTTGCCATGTGCCTCTTCATCACGGATATCGGAAGTTTTTGGCGGGTCAGTTTCATCGTGTCATCCTCGTCTCTTAACTCATCTGATGAGTATATATTTACTCGCAGATGGTTATGAGTCAACACTTTTGAGTAAATATTTACTCATTTGGTTGTTGCGGTTATGATGCCTGACTCGAAACAAGGTGGAACCTACAATGAAAATCAACTACGTCAGAAAGAACTCCGGCACGCGGACGACGATCCTTATCCCTGATCCACTTTGTCAGCTCTGGCTGGCCACGACACCATCTGACGCGATAACGCGCGACACTCAACGCCTTAAAGAGAGGCTGGAACAACTGGATGAATCACCGGATGGGGAGCCATTCCAGCGGCTGGCCGAGTCGGCGCTGGTGGCCGACATTGAGGCTTACCAGGCGCGATTACTGGTGGATGGCGAGAAGATGAAAAACCGCGTTATTGACGCCCTTCTCCCCTGGCTTCAGGGTGCCGTCGATCCCACGGCAACCGCTGAAGAGGTATTTAAGGCGATCGAGCAGTTTAAATCGGTCCCCTGGTCAGTAACAGAATCGTTTGAAAGTCTGGAAGAGCAGCGCTATTCCTGACCACCAGCAGATATGGCCGAGGCCGAGAGGATGTTAAACGTCATCACGCCTTCAACGTGAAACTCGTCCAGCTCCTCGCCGCTGAGCATCTGACCGTCGTCTGTCTGTAAGGTGGTGTTTTGGACGCGGGCAAAGTGAGTGCGGTCAAACAGCGTGATCAGCACGAAATCGCCCGGTTTCGCTTTTAACGAACGGTCAACGACGGCATACCCGGTTGTGGTCTTCACCACTAGGCTATTGCCGTCGATCTGGCAAAGCCTGTCTATGGTCAGCCTCGACTCCACATAGTCGGTTGCAGGTGACGGGAATCCCATTTAGCCCACCAGCGTAAAATCGTCATCCCAATCAGGGAGGGCGGCAACCTTACTGATAGTTATTAGGTAGTCCAGGCCATCTGATAAAGATGTTGGCCGCTCAAGGCCAAACTCAAAATAATCAGGCCACGCCCGCCCTAACCAATACCCCCCACCAACCTCTTTCGCGCGCTGAATGAATAACCAACGGCCTGGGGGGATGTAGTCTCTTTGCTCACCGCGCAATATGACGTCATAGTTGCTGTCTTTGCCCATAGTCCCTCCCAAAAAATAAACACTGTATATATCCACAGTATTTTACTGAGTGCGATCCGTCAACCGAAACGGGGCATAAAAAAGCCCGCTGGTGCGGGCTTGATGGCTCAGAGATTGATTTTTATCGCGTAGACTTTCACAGGTTCCGGACCGAAGTGCTTATGGGTGATGGTTTTTATCTCGTACCCGTCATACTGCATCACTAGGCGGCGGGAGTCGTCATCTTTGCGGGGATAGCCTCGCGTGATGATCAGGCGGTCATAGTCGCGCCCAAACAGCCTGCGGCCCCAATAGGCGTTAACCAGGCGATACTCCTCTGTTTTCTCGCCGCGCTTCATCGCGTCGAAGTATTCGCCGTTCACGGCCAGCTGGAGATCAGCCACCAGCAACCTCCTCCTGCCCTACCGGCGGTAGCATATAGCACCAGTGAGTTGCGTCTTTGCACACCGTTTTGAAGAGAGAGGCGGGCACGAAGCGGTAGCGCATATCTTCATGGTTGGTAGGTGTGAACGCGCACACGCGCTTTTCGCTAGACGGATCCGGCATTTCTTCGAAGCGGGAGATCCAACTAACCGGAATTTCCGGATTGTTCGCCGGCGGTGGCGTCATCTGCGGAACGGAATAGAGCGCAATATCTTTGCCGAAACCGTAGGAGTTAGGCCACAGGTGCGCGTAAGAGTGCCCATCAACACCTTCCAGACTCTCCAGCTCCTCCGCGTCGGTATAGGCCACCGGATCGCTGTTCAGGGCCACAGAAAGCAGCATGCGCGCCATCACTGAGTATTCAAAGGAAACGTCACTCCCTTTATCCTCTTCGGCGATTTCACGCAGGCGCTCAATATCCATCGTCTCGTTCGCCAAAGTCAGCGGCCTCGGATCCGGGCTGGTGGCCAGCGCCAGCACCTCATCAGCCCAATCCCGATCAAAGCCGGGCATCGCCGGCAGCGTGGAGACTACTTCGCTCGGCAGCGCGTCGATGTATTGCAGTGCGGCGCGGGCAACAGCGGAAACATCAGGAACAGGCGCGGTGTTATCGGCCACCAGCGCATATTGTAACGTCCTGCTGAGCTGCTCGCGCAGCTGCTGGCACCCGGCATATTTCACGGCCGTGTCACGCAGCTGGTTCACCAGCTCGCGGTAAACGTGCGGTTTCAGGCTAATCCGTGGCTGTTTGGCCTCCAACTCTTTCACACGTTGCTCGGCGGCGCGGGCCTTGCCTGCCAGCTCCTCAATGACGGCTGCTACTGCCTCGTTGAAAGTTGCCACAACATGCATACTGCCGTCTTTCTGCGGTTCGATAATGGTTCCAACGGTGCGCTCTGAATTGTCTAGCGCCTTTTCAATCCCAACGATATAAGCCTCGGACTGGAAGATGATTGTCATTTGGACTCCTGCTGAATAGCAGCTGCTAACGTGGCGGCGCGGCTGTCGTTGACCATTTTCACACCCAGGCGAATATCATCCATTTCCAGATCACCCTTAATTTCGGCATGCCGGAAAGCGATCGACAGAAACTCCAGGCACTGCTCGTTTGTCCATTCCGGCACCTGCACTGGCTGTACCTCCGGCTCAGCCGTCAGCGCTGCCAGTGCAATAGCAAACAGCTCGTTATCCATCACCAGCCCATCAGCTTCCGGATCCTGGCTGAGGCGGTATTTATTGATTGCAGTTACCTGGTTAATGCGGGCGATCAACTGGTCTTTGGTGAATTTTTTCATCGGTTAGTCCTCAACCTTGCTACCGCAGAGCGGGCAGTAAGCGAATTTATTGGCGAAGCCAGGGTGCGGAACGGCGAAGCGCTTTGTCTTTTCGTTCCAGTCTGCGATCACCCTTTCAAAATCGGCTGCGGCAGCCTGCCAGCCACCAGCGAGGATCGGCTTTGTGCCGATCATGCCTACCGTGCAGCGCTCGCATTTATCAGTCATTGCGGGCCTCTTGCACCGTGCGCGCCTGGTAATCATCAAGCAGGATGCGGAAAGCGAGGAGCATACCGCGCTCCGGCACCTCCTCGGCATAGAACGCATCCAATGCCTGCATCATCGCCTTCAGACAGGGGTTTGCTTTAGGCGCTGGTGGGGCGGTGTAGAGAATGCGCGTTTCGACGTCAGGACGTTTTGCGAATCCTTCATACTGCTCTTTGGTGCAGTCATCCCAAAGGTCACTATCTTCGTAACGCTCTCGCCATTGGTAAACAGGTCCGGCCGCTTGCGCAGCCAGCGCGATACGCGCCAGCCCCTCCGCTTCTTCTGCTGGCAGTACGACGTTGCTACCTGGGCCGTATGTTTCGCTCCATGATTGGATTTTCAGAAGCCGTTCTTTGGTGAACTCCATTATTTAAACCTCCCACACCTTTCCACAGGACAGGCATACCGCTTTGCCGTCGTCGCAATCCATATCGACATGCCCGCACTTTGCAGGCTTTGCGTCCATCGATGCCAGCGCGATCCCCTGGCTATGCATTCCCATTAGCAGCGAGAACTGTGAACGAGCGGACACAATCAGCATGTAGCGAATGCTGTTGGCGAACATATTAGTGTCTTCATCGTGCAGCAGCTCTTCGACGTCATTACCGCCAGTATTCTGAAACAGCGGCAGGTACTGACGCATCCACTCAGGAACTGCGTACATTTCTTTGGGGGATTTGCTCATGGGTTAGTCCTCACCGAACTTCTGAATGCAGATTGTTTTACCTACGAAACGGGCGCTGCCTTTTCTTTTTGGTCGTTGATATTCACCGTCGAACCGGTAGATGCCGACAGCAGTACAGGGGCCATCATCACGAATTAACTCCCAGATGAAGTCTCCACGATCGTTGAAATAACCTGGCCCTTCGCCAAATGTCGGGAAGTCGCTGTAAACCACATCCATGTCACCATGCTGCCCGTTGATGAAAATGAAATACCCCTTGTGACTCTCTCCAGGTTTTGCGTCGAGGTGGCCGAATGTTTCGTGTATTACTGCCGCTGCTCTTGCCGCTGTGATTTGAGCTCCGATTTCGCGCATATCACTCTCCTTTACCGGCTGCGGCGATGTTGATTCCAGCGTTATCACAGGCAATTCGGAATGCCGCTTGAAGCTCTCGCGCAACGTGTGGCACATAACCGTCGAAGGATGGCATTTCGACAGTTTTCTTCTCTGCGGCTTCCAGCTCATCCAGCAGCGCCAGCACATCGCGAGTGGGAGCCCTGAAGCACGGGATGAAGTTGTCTTTCGCTCTCTCAGCCGCTTCTCTTAATGCGCGTTTAGCGAGCTTGTCGATGTTGCTCATTGGGCGGCTCCTTTAAGTGTGGTGGCGCGGCAGGCATTCAGGTACGCCGCCACTTTATCGGCGCTAACGCTGGCCACTGTGTGTGAGCATTCATCGCAGCCAAGATAAAACAGGCCTGATACATCGCCAGTTGTTAAGCGGCCGTTCTGCACAGCGCCGGGAGCAATAACAGTGTTATCCCAAGTCAGGGACTCGCTGCCGCACTCCGGGCACGAGTTCATATTGCAGAGCGCTGGCGGCGCGGTTAATGCCGCCAGTGTTGTTTTGGCCATCAATACCAACGCCTGGTTATCAGCAGGCATCTGCTCAACCAGAATCGCATACGCTTCATGCTGCGTAATAATCGCCTCGCAATACTGCTTCAGCTGCTGATTATTCATCATGTCCTACCACCTTAAGTCCGTTATCTTTGAGAACCTTCGCCACCTGGTCGGCATAATCGAACTGTGCCGGATGATTGATGCGCGGCAGCAGAATCGGCACCACCGGCGCGGGTGGTGAAAGATAGAGCGGCAGCGATGCGCCTTTTTTGGGCTCAGTAGTAATCGTGGCGAAGCGAGTGCGGCCTTTGATAACCCGCTTTGCGGCTTCGCCATCGACATAGAACATTGGCGTGCCTGTAAGCGTGGCCAGCGCGATCTCTGCCAGCTTCAAATCGCGCTCAATAGCTGGGCGCGCAGATTTGAAGGCGGACTGTTTCGCCGCCAACCGTAGCGCCTTAACGTTTTCGCGGGCGTGTTCTATCAGCTCCTTCATTGCCGGGGCATTCATGCAGCACCGCCTGTTTTATGATTGCGCAGCTCGTCGTGAGCCTCGCACATCAGGCGTACGGCCTGCTGTTTGCGCTCCTCCAGCTCTCCGGCGACGCGGTTTGCCTCAGAGGCGACGAACTCCAGGGCATCAGCGTAGGTGTAGAAAAAGAAATTGTGGTCATCGAGGAACATCGATCCCTTTTCCGGCGCATGTCTGACGCGAAGCCTGAAGCCCTTAGTGGTGCGTTTAATCACCTCCAGCTTACGAATAACAGGCAGGCCGTCATTCAATCCAGACGGGACGTAATTTTCGGTGACAGGACGTTTTTTGGTGACATAGATAACTTCAGACATTATGCGGCCTCCGTTTTGATTGGTTTAATGCTCTCCAGCAGCAGGCGGCGGCGGAACTGCTGAGCGCCCCAGCGAAGGCCGGTTTCTTTGTCGTATGATTCGTTACGGCCGACTACCCAGGAGGAACGCGTTTCGTGAATTTTGAAACGCTTCTCCCCTTTGCTGGTGATTACAAGGCCGGTGTGTGTTTTTACAATGGCCATCGGGTTCTCCTTATTTCGCTGCCACGCGTGCGCGGCGAAGTAATTTGTAACGTGCCCCGCAGCTGGTGCAGGCGGCGGTCATCGCGCCGGAACGGGTCTGTTTGAGCAGCAGCGCGTTGCATTTGGGGCATTCAACCTCGGCTACGCGCTGCGCCATCTGCCGATCAATCTCTTTAATGCCCTCCGGGGTGCGCTTGCGGGTCTTACCCGGCATAGTGAGCCCCAGCGCGCGGGCAATCTTCCGGTACTCGCTGCTGATCCACTTTCCGCCTGGCTCCAGGTGCAGGCCGTCGCCCATCATGTCGCCCAGCTTCACCAGCTGACTGTGCAGGCGCTCTACAGTTTCCTTGTTCACAGCCCACGCTCCGTTTTGGTTTTCACTTCTTCACTCCTTGCTCAACGTTTTTCAGGTCGTTTTCAGCAAAGAGAATCGACGTGCGAGCGGCGCGCAGCCGGGCTTTGGCGTTTTTCTCTTCGCGTTCCAGATTGGCCACGGAGGTGCGCAACTCATCCGCGCGGTGGCGCAGCTGTTTGATCTCGGTGACGACGTGTCGCGCCTTATTGGCGCAATCAAGGATGTAATCGAACGGGTCCAGCTCCGATTTGCAGACGTCGCAATAAAAACTCCGCCGGGACTCGTCCACGAAAGTGCGCGGGTGCGGGCAGCGCTTTTGCTGATATGTCTTTTCGTTTTCGACCTGAACGTTGAGAAGCTCTTCTTCGTTCGGCTCTGGACGCACCAGCTTGATAATTTTGTTTTCGTCGTCGCTCACAGCGTCACCTCTTTCGGAATGGCGCTGCGGCGCACGTATTGTTCGACGAGTGGACCGACTTCACTCTCTACCGCGCTGGATACCTGTAGTGCGATCTCGGCGTACCCTTGTTCAGGTAGATAGTTTTTTTCCGACATGCCATGACCAGCTAACAGCTGTAGTGTGAGGTCATAGGCTGGGCGGGTGAGATGATCGGGGAGCTTAAAGTGGAAGCCTTCTCCAGGCCGTGGGCGACGACCAGAAACCACCAGCCGGTTGCGTTCAATCAGCGCTTTGATACGGCGCAAGGACTGGCCCTTAGATAGCGGCAGATCAAGTGAGTGATCCCGCCAAACAGAGCAAATTTCAGTCGCTGCTTGATGCCAAAATTCGTCTCCGTTGGTAAGCCCGTATCGTCCGCCAAAATAGTGATGCGTTGCAGAGTAAGGCAGCCGTTTAACCGTCGCGCGCCAGACGGCCATAAGGATCTCTTTATCAGTAATCTTCATGCTGAAGTCCTCCTGCATGCGCTAAGCAGCTGGTGGACCTGGTAGCCGCGCCAGTTGCGCTTACAGAGTTCAAAGATCATGTTGCCTGGCCCGCGTTCGCTGGCGTCAATGCCCGCTCCAAACAAGCCGTCGCTCAGCATTACACGTCCATCCTGTATCTGAACGTGGCCTTTAATCAGGCTGTAGTGGATGGCGCGGCCGATTTGTGCGATAGACAGGCCGGTGATGTTGGCTATTTCACGGCGAGTAAGTGCCCCGTGTTCTTCCAGTACATCGTTGATAAGTTGGCGAGGGGAGAGGTTCTTGCTCATAGCGAGTCATCCCCTTGCTGATCGCAGTCATAGCTCGCTGAGAGGTTCCCCAGGTAGCGAGACGCTTTCATGTTGGCGTCTGGTTTGAAGCTGGTTATAACAACGGTGAGCATCCAGGCATAAAATGCTGTTATGGCCAACTTGAATATAAGGTGCATATTGGCTCCGGTGATTGATTGGCTATTCGATGGCCGCTGATAGCGTGCGACCGGGGAGTATTATTATTGCTTTGACCTTAAAAAACAATATTTATTAGAGCAATTATGATTGATGTATCAAAGGTCGTTCGTACTCGCGGACCATTAGCGTCAGTACGCCGTGCCGCCGGAATTCCCGCGCCACCTCGATCTTATCCTCCAGCGCAAAGGCTATCTTGCGCAGGCCTATCTGCTTCAGGAGGTCCAGCTTCACCAGCGCATCAGCGCGGTGGTCGCTCGCCGGGCGCATATACAGCAATGGCTCCACGCCGCGAGTGACGTGATCCCGCAGCCAATCACGAGTTTTGTCGCGGGCGATCTCAGTGCGTCCTGTGGCAAACCAAACCGTGTAACGCGTGGCCAGCTGCTGCACCAGAGCAATGACAGGACAAATAGGCTCATCGGTATCGCACGCCAGTGTAAATGCGA
>ERZ773210.3830-NODE-3830-length-10318-cov-10.288512_pt1 | contig 10318 bp, 10 predicted proteins | sample MGYA00580528_ERZ773210 | MGnify/ENA primary metagenome ERZ773210 (study PRJEB29015, sample SAMEA2737769) | human gut metagenome | biome: human gut; feature: human-associated habitat; material: faeces | place: China | collected 2012 ...
CTTACCCCGATGAAGTCATCGACCGTCTGGCACGGGCATTCTACCCGGCCATCCTAGCCTGCTGGAACAGCGAGGAAGGCCAACGGGAGTTTGCCGCGTGGCGGGCGGAACAGGCTCATCTCTCCGGCAAAGAGAAACAGAGCGTTCCCGACGGGGAACGCCCTGTTGTACATATCACTATTGTCTGTGGATTTTGGCAGGGTGCGTCCGGCAGGGCGCACCCTGTTTTTTATAGGTAGAATTAAAAAGAATTCACACCAAATCTAACTTCATTATATATTTTTTGCTCATCTATTTTTTTTCTAGCATCCTCTATGGTATATCCAAAATGCTCGCCCTCGGTTACCACATTTCCGTCAGTATCAAATACATACCCATATGCTTGACCATATGCACGGCCAGTATAAATCAAGTATGAAATAGCATTCCTTACTATCATTTCTTTGATTCCAAGGGCTTCTGCTACTTGTTTATGAACTTTTACTGGCCACGGCTGCTTTGGCAGCTCTTTTGATATTTTTTCAACCAACTCATTTGACAGACCATAAGAAGCCAATGTCATTTCTCCATCCAATAACTGTCGATTTTTAGCCGCAATCGATTGTACTGCCTTTATATTATATTTTTGAGCGACATATTGATAAACATTCATATAAAAATGCTCTGGTAATTTTCGAGTTCGCTCAAAACACGCCCTATCAGCTTCTTTAAGATCATTTATTGTTGATTTTATTTCAGCACTTGTATATCGACTAAGGTCAAATTCGACTAGTTGTTTTTCTCCAAATGCAAATGTTCCCATTAATCTACTCATAGTGGTAAAGAGGATAATTTGCTTATAATTTTTCTGAAATCTTACCGTCCGTATATTTAACTTTAGTTCTGATAAAGTCTGATCCGTTTTCTTTAACAACCAAGCAATTGGATACCAAACATTAAGATCTGTTTCTGGGGAAAATATCTTTTGATACTTTGCATCATCTCTCATAAATCGCTGCTTCAAATTAGTTGCTTTAAATGGATTTTTATAGATAAGGCATATATAGCCTGCTGCCAAGGCCAATGGGTCAATAATAGACTCTTGTGGTACACCTCGATTCTTATAATAATTAGAACGTCTGTCATAGTAAACGCCATGCGTTTTCAAAATAGCCTCGATATCTTTTTGTGTTTTATCTGTTGCTCTTAAAGCTGTAACATTTACATTTGTTTGATTGTTTGTTGCATAGATTATCGCGTTTCTAACATTAAGGTCATTTGTTATGATAATCTTAATCAGTACAGACCTTTTGTCATCTTTCTGCCCCACATCGCTAAAATGGTTAAATATAGATTCGGATGTTTGTAGTCCGTTGACAATTTTGGCATTTTCGATCGAAATAGCATTTCCAACAATATGTGCTTGCGTTCCAATTATTGTAATACCGTTATTAAACCACCAAAATTCTGGATTGTCGGAATCAGCAAGAGATTTCATAATATCTGCATTAACTGGATTCAATCCCAAATAATCTCTCACATTTGAATCGAAGATTCTACGATTAAGGTTTTCATCTGAATCTATTATAAAATCATAATAATCTATTAGTTTTGCCAAAACCACGTACTGGCCATTCTGATTTATACAGCTTTCATATCTAAGGTCTAGTGTAGTCCTACTGTTTTCTCTATATCTTGTCAAAAAGCGGTGATTTCCCCAGAACTCAAACTTTGCAGTGCACTCACTAAAAGATTCCTGACAAATTTGTTCAGCTTGGTCAGCTTTTTCTTGAATATTACTCTCAATGCTCTCATCGCCACGACATGCATAAATCAAGTTTATATTAAATTTTGTTAATGTTGTTGCCAAACGTTTATATGTCGCTATCAACAGATTTCTTTTTTTAAGGACATCTGCGTTATATTTCCCTTCTAACTCCGATGTAGCAATTGAAAAATCAAACAGCTGGAGTAAACTTGGAATCATCGTTGTTATTGGTGCTTGTTTAAAGGAATCATCATGCTTACAAGTAATTATGTAAACTTCCAATTCCGAACTTTGGCCAAAATTCTTCAGGTATACCTTCAGCAAGGTGTCCATTAACTAGTACAAAAAATTCGTCAATGCCGCCATCGTTGCGCCCATCAACAGACCCGCTAAGTATTTGCTGCTCTGAAAAAGCATAATTCTTCAAAATTTGTTCCGTTGCAAAAAATTCAAACACTTCACCGCAATTTTCAGACGGCCTTTTATTCTGTATATACTCATCTATAATGCTATCAAGTAGAACCAAATCATTTTTTGCCATATTTCCTCCTTGCAAATTTTTGTCACATTTTCGTACAATCGTCTGTATATTTTAGTATATCATGCCACTTTGAGATAATCAACTTGCTGATTGGAATCTGTCGCGTTGCCATACAAGTTATCTCCATCAGATGTTCCGCGACGCTAGCTTTGTTTCATCCTTAATCTTCCAACTTATGTCTTCCGCCCACATCCTTCAAATACCCCTCCGGATCACCATTCAGAATCAAATCCGCATAGCCCAGCGGGTCATAGTAGATGAGATAATCCAGCTCCGTCCGCTGCGCCATGGTAACATCCAGTGCATCCTCGACCCCGGTACAGTCGATGGAAATCCTTCTCCCATCCCGGAGCAGCAGCTCCACGCAACCAGTGTCCATGTTAAAGCGGCAAACTTTTTCATCGTACTTCATAATCTTGTCCTCCTGAAATCATTATCTGTTTTGTATCGGTCGATCTATGACTTCGGATTTCATCTTTCACGGACACCTGCGTTGAGTTTTCCGAAGAAAACAAATAATCCGAACCCATCTCCTATCGGAAACAAGTTCGGATTATTTTTGTTTGGTCCGAGTGGCGAGAATCGAACTCACGGCCTCTTGAACCCCATTGTGCTTCTATCGAGAACACAATGTACGATCCGATACTGTCTAGACTCAGCATCGTTAAATTTCAAATGCATTATACCATTCTGTTTCATTGGATGTCAAGAAGTTTCATTCCTTTTGTGGTCAAATTGTGGTCAAACGACCCTGACAAATGACCTTTCTCCCCCGGTTAAGTTACATCGCGCAATTTCGATTTTCATCAATCGAAGTTGCGCTTTTTGTTTGCACGAATTATCTATAAGGAGGATTTGTCAACCATGTCAATGAATCATCGTTGTTTTTTCATCCTTGACAGAATTGTATGACCCTTGACTACTTTTACGGACAGGCCGGAGAACTTTTTTCGTTCTTCCGCATTCCAAAGGCTCTTTTTCAGGAGCAGCGGTTTCAAAATCTGTCAACCGATGCCAAAACTCTGTACGGCATCCTGCTTGACCGTATGAGCCTTTCTGTTAAAAATGAATGGTTTGACAAAAAAGGTCGAGTATTCATCATCTTCACGATTGAGGATGTCAAGAGGACTTTGTGTTGCGCAGACAACAAAGCGATGAAGCTGTTCCGGGAACTTGAAAAATTTGGTTTGGTTGAACGAAAACGCAGAGGATTGGGCAAGCCAAGTTTGGTATATGTGAAAAACTTTTCGTCAGACCTTTCAAATGAGCGTGTCCAGAATCGTGAAAATCACGAATCTGGGGCTTTCAAAAAAGAATGTCAAGACCCACCCAAATCACGATGTAATAAGAATAAAAAGAATAAGACAGAGCGGAATAATACGAATCCTATCCTTTCCGATGAATCGAAGATGATGAAGAATCGTGAACTACTCGAAGAATATTTTTCACATTCTTTGGAGATAGACCTTCTTCTCCGGCTTTACCCGGATGATGAAGATACAATCTATCAGATCGTGAATTTGCTGGTGGATACCTGTGACAGCAAGCGCAAGCTCATAAGAATTGCTGGCGATGATAAGCCCGCCGAAGTAGTGTGCAGCAGGCTGAAAAAACTGAATGCAGACCACATTCGGTTTGTTTTGAACTGCCTTGCAGAAAACACTTCACCGATACGGAACATGAAGCAGTATCTTCTGGCCGCGCTGTTCAACGCCCCAACCACAATGCAGCTCTACTATCAGAACAAAGTCAACCACGATTTAGCAGCTCGGAGGTGATGAAAATTTCCAAAAAGGCAACAACAATAGCCGTTATCAACCAGAAAGGTGGCACAGGCAAAACCACCACCTGTGAAAATTTGGGCGTAGGACTTGCAATGGAGGGCAAGAAAGTTCTACTTGTGGACGCTGACCCACAGGGTTCGCTCACTGTCAGTATGGGCTGGCAAGACCCGGATACCCTGCCCATCACACTCTCCGCTCTAATGCAGAAAGCCATGAACGACCAGTGTATCCCACCCGGCGAAGGGATTCTGCACCATGCGGAGGGCGTTGACCTTATCCCGGCCAACATCGAACTGGCCGGGCTGGAAGTGGCTTTGGTGAATACCATGAGCCGGGAAAAAGTGATGAAACAGGTGTTGGAAAACGCAAAACGCGAGTACGACTATATCCTGATCGACTGTACCCCCTCTCTCGGTATGCTGACAGTCAATGCACTGGCGGCGGCAGATTCCGCTCTGATTCCGGTGCAAGCGCAGTATCTTTCTGCGAAAGGTTTGGAGCAACTGCTTCAAACTGTGCAGAAAGTAAGGCGGCAGATAAATCCAAAGCTGAAAATTGAGGGCATCCTGCTCACCATGACGGACAGCCGCACAATCTATGGGCAGCAGATCAGCAATCTGATTCGGCAAGCCTACGGAAAGCATCTGAAGGTGTTCGACCAGACCATTCCTCGCTCTGTCCGTGCCGCCGAAACCAGCACGACCGGAAAAAGTATCTTCCAGTATGACCCCAAAGGCAAAGTAGCAGAAGCCTATCATTCCATCGCAAAGGGGGTGTTGGCCGATGCCGAAAAACGGATTAAACGTCAGTCTGAACAGCTACGATGATATTTTTTCCACCGAAGAAGCCCGGCAGGAAGAACAGCGCGAACAGGTGCAGCAAATTTCCATCGAGGAACTGCATCCGTTCAAAGACCATCCTTTTAAGGTTCTGGACGATGAAGCTATGCAGCATACAGTGGAAAGCATAAAGCTGTTGGGTGTCACAAATCCCCTGATTGCCCGTCCACGCCCGGAAGGTGGCTATGAAATTATTTCCGGCCATCGCCGCCAGCACGCTGCACAGCTTGCCGGATTGAAAGCCCTGCCTGTCATTGTCCGTCAAATGGATGATGATGCCGCCGTCCTGCTCATGGTCGATTCCAACCTTCAGCGCGAACAGATTTTGCCGAGTGAGCGGGCATTTGCCTACAAGATGAAGCTAGATGCACTAAAAAGACAAGGTGCTAGGTCAGATTTAACTTCTACGCAAGTTGCGCAGAAGTTATCTGTTGAAAAAGTCGGTGAAGATGCTGGTGTAAGTAAAGACACAATTCGCCGCTTTATCCGCTTAACCAACCTTATCCCGGAACTTCTGGACATGGTAGACGAAAAGAAAATCTCATTTAACCCTGCGGTGGAACTCTCTTATCTTGATGAAAACCAGCAGCGAGATTTTCTTGAAGCTATGTCCGACACACAGAACGCTCCATCACTATCACAGGCGCAACGGCTCAAAAAGCTGGCTCAGGAAGGTCATTTCTCGTATGACGTTGCCTTTGCCGTGATGGGAGAGCCGAAAAAGGACGAATTGGACAAGGTGGTTATCAAAAACGATACTCTGCGGAAATACTTTCCCGAAAGCTCTACTCCGAGAGAAATGGAAGAAAAAATCATCGGACTTTTGGAGGAGAGTAAAGCAGAAAAAATTGTATTCAGAAGTGATGCCCTAAAAAAATATTTTCCGAGCAGCTATTCGTCAAAGCAAATCGAAGATTCCATCATTAAGCTGCTGGATCAGCGTTTGAAGAAGCGCAAACATGAAGCCGAACGCTGAACGTCGTTTGAAATGTAAGACCCGATGGGGTCTTTTTCTTTTGCAAAAATGGAGGAAAAACGCCTATGAACAATACCGCTTCTCGTATTATCCGTTCCGAGGAAATTACTATTGATATGCGCATCTGCACCATTCTGGCAGGTGGCAAGAAGCCCGGTGAAGTCTACTTTGCAGCCATTGCGCCGGATATGGAACTGACGGTTATCACGCTGGATGAAGTTCCTGACATTCTGCCCTGCTTCGATGAAAGCGATGTCAGCATCAATCTCCCTGACACCTCGCTGCTGCTCACCTACAATCCGGCACAGGTGTTAAAGCTGGCGGGCAAACGTTACCTGACTGGCCCGGTCATTCTGGTGCGCACCAACATGGACAGCGATTTTATTTCGCTCACCATCGACGATGTGTACCGTTTCCAGAAGTTTCTGGCAAGCCACAGCGTCACGCTCATGGCAGACAATCACAAGCTGCCCTGCATCTGTATGGATTGAGGCGCGCCTATGCTTAATTTTTTCATCGGTTTCGCATTTTTTGAGTTCGGCGCACTCTGCGGCTTTTTCGTGGCTGCGCTAATGCAGGCGGCAAGGGATGGTGATGAATGTGCAGGAAGAAGTCGAGCAGAAAACATTCAATATTGTGGTGTCCACCACGAAGCTGACCGCCCGGACGGTTCTGAACGCTGGACGGACAGCACTCCAGCAGTATCAGTCAAAATTACTGGCCGATAAATCCAGCGGCAAGCAGAGTGTCCGAATGCTCCTGCGGCAAAATCGCGGCGTGTCCAGCGTAGAAATCAACAAAACGGGTATCCGCGATTTTGAGCGGTACGCCAAAAAGTACGGCATCGACTATGCCATCCGCAAGGACAGTTCCGAAGTGCCGCCCCGGTATCTGGTCTTTTTCAAAGCCCCGGATGTGGAAGCGTTCAATGCCGCTTTCAAAGAATATTCGGCATCCCTGCTGAGCAAAACCATGCGTCCCTCTGTGCTGGAAAAGCTGCACGAACTGGTGCAGGCCGCAGCAGAACTTCCCGGCAAGGTGCGCCGCAAGGAACAGGAGCGTGGACTGTGACCACGAAAAAGCTGACAAAACTGCTTGCGCTGTATCTGCCGTATATCCTGCTGGGACTGGTGGCAACGAACCTTGGTGAAGTATGGCGGCTTGCCGAGGGAAAAGAGTTGGGCGATAAAATCATGGCGATGATGGGAACTTTCCCGGTGGCATTTGCGAACCCTCTGCCCAGTCTGCATCCGCTGGATTTGCTTATTGGCTTTTCCTGCGGCGCAGGACTACGGCTTGCCGTATATTTGCGGAGCAAAAATGCAAAGAAGTACAGGCACGGCATGGAGTACGGCTCTGCCCGATGGGGCAATGCCAAGGACATTGAACCGTTCATGTCTCCCAAGTTTGCCGACAACATCATTTTAACCAAAACAGAACGGTTGATGATGAGCAATTGTCCACCCGACCCCAAGAATGCCCGAAACAAAAACGTGCTGGTGGTCGGCGGCTCCGGCAGCGGTAAGACGCGCTTCTGGCTAAAACCAAACCTTTTACAGTGCCACTCCTCCTATGTCGTAACTGATCCGAAAGGTACAATCGTGCTTGAATGTGGGCAGGCCATGCTGAAAAACGGCTATAAGGTGAAAATCCTGAACACCATCAACTTCAAGAAGTCGATGCACTACAATCCGTTCAGCTACGTCCACAGCGAAAAGGATATTCTCAAGTTGGTCACGACCCTTATGACCAACACGAAAGGTGAAGGCAGCGGCGGCGATCCATTCTGGGAGAAAAGCGAACGACTTTTGCTCACTGCGCTTATCGCATATCTGCATTATGAAGCTCCTGTCGAAGAACAAAACTTTGCGACCTTGCTCGAAATGCTGAACACCATGCAAGTGTTGGAGGACGATGAAGAATACCAAAACCCGGTTGACCTGCTCTTTGAGGATTTAGGCAAGAAAAAGCCCAATTCCTTTGCCGTGCGCCAGTACAAGCTCTATAAATTAGCTGCTGGTGTTGTATGCTCTAAAAGACTTCTTAATCAGATGATTTGGAAGTCTCTTAGAACACACAACTTTACATACCGAAGAAAGGAGACAAAACCATGAGCAAAAGCGAGAAAATCACTGCTCTTTACGAGCGTTTGAGCCGAGACGATGATATGGATGGCGAGAGCAACTCCATATCCAATCAAAAAAGACAGTTGGAAGACTACGCTGCCCAGCATAATCTTCCTAATATCGTCCATTTTACGGACGATGGCATAAGTGGCACTCGATTTGACCGCCCCGGATTTCTTGCCTTGATGAAAGAGGTCGAAGCCGGGAATGTGGAGTATCTGTGCCTAAAGGACATGAGCCGTCTGGGGCGTGATTATCTGAAAGTCGGTCAAATCATGGAAATTCTGCGACAGCAAGGTGTCCGTCTCATTGCTATCAATGATGGCGTTGATACTGCCAGAGGGGACGATGATTTTACCCCTTTCCGAAACATCATGAACGAATATTACGCACGAGACACCAGCCGTAAAATCCGTTCCACTTTCCAAGCAAAAGGCAAGACAGGCAAGCATCTTACAGGCTTAGTAATCTATGGTTACCTCTGGAATGAGACAAGAGACCAGTGGCTTGTAGATGAATATTCGGCAGAGGTTGTAAAGCGTATCTTTTCAATGACGATTGAGGGCATGGGACCTTATCAGATAGCAAACAGGCTGAAAGAGGAAAAGGTACTCATTCCCTCTGCATATCTGGCACAGTTCAACGAGGGTGTGAACAAAAACAAGACTTTCAAAGATGTTTACGGCTGGGGTTCTTCCACCATCTGCAACATTCTTGATAAGCGTGAGTATTTGGGACACACCATCAATTTCAAGACCCGAAAGCATTTCAAGGATAAGAAAAGCCATTATGTGCCGGAGGACGAATGGACGATTTTTGAGAATACCCATGAAGCCATCATTGACCAAGAGACCTTTGACCTTGCACAGAAAGTCAGAAGCAAGGTACGCCGTTATCCCGATGGCTGGGGCGATGTTGCACCGTTGACGGGCTTGCTCTATTGTGCTGATTGCGGCGGCAAAATGTATGTCCACCGCTTTAACAACGGCAAACGCATTTCGCAATATACCTGTTCAAAGTACAGCAAAATCCCTGTTGGGACGCTCTGCAAGACCCAGCACCGTATCAATGAAAGTGTTGTGTTGGAGCTGGTAAAAGACCTATTGAAAGCCATTGCCGAGTATGCCAAGCATGAACGAGCCGAGTTTGTCCGAGTGGTGCAGGAGGCACAGTCCAGCCAGCAGACAGCAGAGGTCAAGAAACAGCGGACACGCCTTGCAACCGCAAAGCAGAGAATATCCGAGCTGGAAGTCCTGCTCTGCAAAATCTATGAGGACAACATCTTAGGCAAGCTCTCTGACAGCCGCTATGCCACCTTAGACGCTCAATACGAAAAGGAACAGAAAGAGTTGACCGCTGAAATCAGCACGCTGGAAAAGGCAATCAGTGACTATGAAAAGCACGAAAAGGACGCTGACCGTTTCATTGCTCTGATTGATAAATACGAGAATTTTGACGAGCTGACCATTACCATGCTCAATGAGTTTGTTGAAAAAATCCTTGTGCATGAGCGTGACCGAAAAGGCAGTATTCAGACCACGCAGGAGGTTGAGATTTACTTCAATTTCGTTGGGCGTTTCGTCCCTCCGAAGTTTGCGGAAGTAGAGCTGACCCCAGAGGAATTAGAGGAAATCCGCAAGCGTGAGGAACGCAAGGACAGACTTCATCAGAATTACTTGAAGCGTAAAGCCAGCGGTTGGCAAAGGCAGTACGAGGACAGAACAAAAGCAAAGAAAAAGGCTGAAATGGACGCAAAGAAAAACGCTCTCCGAGCCGAGGATATAGCAAAGGGCGTGTTCATTCCTGTCAGCAATATGCCGAAGTTAGAGCCGAAAATCGCACCACAGAAAGGAGCTTAATCATGGAACTGAATTTTATCAAATGTGGGGACTACTACATCCCAGACATCAAAGTGAAAAATCCGAATATCCGTCTTGGAAAATGGGGACGGATGCGGAAAGAGTATCTGCGACTGGCTAATCCGGTGCTGTTCTCCGACATGGTGCTGAATGAAACCCTCTATGAGCATTGTGCGGAGATTGAGGAAACAGCCAAGAAGCGTATGGAAATCATCGTGCCGCAGCTTGCAAAGGCATACGGTGTGACGGAGCAGCTCAAAGCAGAGAACCAAATCGAATGGGTTCGGCAGATGAACGCTTGTGTTGCACAGGCTGAGGAAGCTATCAAGGGCGAGTTGATTTACTGCTGAGAAAGGAGCATGAATTTATGATTTTAGAAGCAATCTTCAACGGAGAGATTTATCCGGCAGAAACGGTAGTACCGAAATCAGAGAAGTTTCGGGAAG
>ERZ773210.3835-NODE-3835-length-10310-cov-2.852657_pt1 | contig 10310 bp, 9 predicted proteins | sample MGYA00580528_ERZ773210 | MGnify/ENA primary metagenome ERZ773210 (study PRJEB29015, sample SAMEA2737769) | human gut metagenome | biome: human gut; feature: human-associated habitat; material: faeces | place: China | collected 2012 ...
GGGCAAATAGAAGCCGGTCATCTTGAGGGAGTATTTCCTGCTATCAATGGAGTCTTAGGAGATGATATTTTAAGATTGTAGATCGATACCAAAAAGGTGGTCCCTATTTTATTGCAGAATTGTATACGCTGATAATGAACAAACAGATAAAAATATTGGCATAGCTGAAAATCTAATAGATAGCGACATTTCTTCTTTTTGGCATACGAGTCCAAATAAACCGGGACATCATCCACACTGTATAATCATTGACATGAATGAAATATATAAAGTAAAATCTATCCGCCTACCTTCACGTGAAGGCGCATTTTTAACGGGAATAGTTCGTGACTTCCGCATTTACGCACGTCCTCAATTTTTCTTATTTAAATCTATTTAGCCATGAAAAAAGTATTATTTATATGCGTTACAATGTTATTAATATGTATCTCAGGAAAGGCTACCGAGAGGAACCTTCTTCTTATTCCATATCCACAACAAGTATCAATAAAACAAGGTAACTATAATCTAACAGACAACGTAAAAATAGGAGCAGATCCGCTTTTTACACAAGAACTGAAGAAACTGCAAGAGGTACTCACAGAAGACTTCGGATTAAAATCCCAAATAGTAAAACCTTCCAAAGCTGATATTTCTCTTTGCTACGATGCTTCCTTCATGCAGGAAGAAAAAGAAGCCTATCAGTTGGAAGTAACTGACATGAAAATAACTATCCGCGCCCAAATGGCAACGGGCATATTTTACGGCATTCAGTCGTTGCGCCAACTTATCAAATCGGAAGCAGGAAAATGGATAATCCCAAAATTGACCATAACTGACTATCCTGCACTTTCGTGGCGTTCATTTATGTTGGACGAAGGACGTTATTTTAAAGGAGAAAAGGTAGTAAAGCAAATTCTGGATGAAATGGCTTTGCTAAAGATGAATGTGTTTCAATGGCACCTGACCGATGATCAAGGTTGGCGCATTGAAATAAAAAAATACCCTCGTCTCACGGAAATCGGAGCATTTCGCGACTCTACCCAAATGGAATGGTACGAAAGTCACCATTACGACGGCAAGCCACATGGCGGATTCTATACCCAGACACAAATCCGTAATATTATAAAATATGCTTCCGAACGACATATAACTATTATTCCTGAAATTGAAATGCCCGGTCACAGTGCTGCTGCTATTGCAGCTTATCCTTGGTTAAGTGCAACAGGAAAAGAAATAAAAGTACCCTGCAATTTCGGAGTTCAATACGACGTGTTCAATGTTACAGATCCGAAAGTTTTGAATTTTCTTAATGATGTCATAGATGAAGTGACCGCGTTATTTTCCTCGGGAATATTACATATTGGTGGAGATGAAGTTCGGTATGACCAATGGAATGCATCATCTTCTGTCCAAAAATTTATTCAAGAAAAAGGATTTTCTTCCGCTTCCGACATACAAGTATGGTTCACAAACCAAATGTCGAAAGTAATTGCTCAAAAGGGGTGGCGTATGATGGGGTGGAATGACATTACAGGCGAAAAACTACACCACTTTCAAAGCGGAGATAAAGAAGGAACCGAACGTTTAGCACCAGGTACTATCGTACAATTTTGGAAAGGAGATTCCGACATGCTGCAACGTGCTGCCGAACAAGGGCAGCATATAGTCAACTCTTACAACAATTTTACCTACTTAAATTATAGTTATGAATATGATTCTTTACAAGCGACATACGAATTCAAACCTATTTCATTGCAACGTGCCTATGAATTCAAGCCTATACCGGAAAACTTCCCAGTACATTTAGTTCCTCAAATTCTCGGAGCCAGTTGTCAGATGTGGGGAGAATGGATCCCCACTGTAGAAAGTATGAACTATCATATTTACCCTCGCATAGGTGCATATGCAGAAGTTTTTTGGACGCTCCCAATACAAAAAGATTACGTCCGTTTCCGAAAATCATTAGAGTATTTCCTGACACGTTGGAAAAAACAAGGAATTATTTATGGTCCCACAAGAAACAACCAAATTCATTCCACACAACAGACCAACATCGAATCTGGAATCCCTGATGAATATAATGATCCCTACCGATATATCACCGGAACTTCAGACAAAGCTTTGTCTATTGGAAATTAATGCCACCTATAGACATAGAATTGAACTGAATCAATTGAATAATCAGGCAAGCGTTTCTTTTTTTCTCATCTCTGAACGAAAAGTAGTTCGAAATACCATTTAGGAGCAAAAGCGTTATTAAGTAATAAAAAATGTAATTCCAATAAAAATAAAGGATAACTATTAACCACTCAAAAAATGGTTCCTACATGCTATCTGTAAGCAATAGAAATGGAGTACAACATGATTACCGACCAACTGTAGAAAAAACACCCTAAACGAGGGAGATTGACATCAAATAGGAATAAGTTTTGATACTACTCGGCAAGAACTTCGCCTATATTATGACAGTCACAATGTAGCCATATATTATACCGAAAGTATAAATAATGCGAATCTATATTTGATTCATTAGTTAAAAATTAGGGTAATCAATGTGATGGCTATTTTTCCCATCGTGTGTACTAGAAGCCCAGATGTAAATCTGACCTTCATCGCTCTTTGAATATTTGTTTTTTCATTCAACCAGTTGAACAATGATTCAATGAGTTGTCTGACTTTAGAAACTGCCGTTGAAAACAAGTCTCTTGTCACTTTCTCCCTTTTGGTTATTTCAGGTGATTCTCCTTTGATAGCTTTTACAGGAGTAAATAACGAGAGTTTTTTGCATTCTTGCGTCTCTTTATAGAATAGTATATCTGAATATATTTTATCGGCATATATTTCTCTATTGTTCTGATTTCCCACACCTTACTCTTTTGAATACAATACAGTTGAGTCATTTTCATCCGCAGCGGAAAGTATAAGCAGTTCAAGAAAAAAGGTATAATTCCTTTTCTACGGAAAGCCACTACATGGAGTTTTAGTCCGAAGTAATATACGTTTTTTGTCGAATAATATCCTCTGGAAGTAATCTCAGTGGACATCTTTCCTGCTTTGTTCTTTCCCGAGCAAGTAATGATAGGCATTGGGTCGACTAATGATTTCATACTGCCACAATCTTGAGGTTTGAATGAATTAACAGCCAGACAAGTTCCCTAATTGCTTCTGGCATCAAAATCAATCTATAATTGAATGCTTGGTAAGAAGAAGACAAGTCGAGGAACCATGAAAGCAGGTATTCCTTGGCAAAAGGATGATTGTTATTACTGAACTTCTGGTAGTAGAATTTGAGTGAAGACTCGTAAACATCGCAGATATACATATATATTTTTATAAGTTTTAATTCTTTCTCCTTGAGAATCATTATTAGAGCAACGAGGACTTTATTCTTATAATATACTGATTATCAATGAGATTAAGAAATAATTAATGAGATAATTAACTTAATAATAACGTTTTAACAAGCAAAAAGGTAGATGATTGTCAACTGCTGATTCGTATAAATAATTTAAATAGTGGATTTCCTTTCAATTTAGGAAGCATAGACAGCAGTAAATGGCAAGTTTTCATTGATTACCTTGACCATCTTAGTTTTACAACAAAACTAAATCAGCAGATTGGTTTGCTAAAGATTTTAAGATATTGACTAACCAAGTACCCTAGAATTATCAATTACGTCCAAGCAATTAAGCATTATGGGATTCAACATTTATCATGAATTGAAAAGAAGCATTATTAAAACTCTGGATAATATATATCTCTACTATTTAATTTCCATGCAACCCAGGCGTCCGGCTCTGGTATTTCAGGAAACGGTTTCGATCCATATACAATAATGTCTGCATAATGATTAATTCTCTCTTCATAAATTCTCTCACACGCATTAGTTGTTAAATAATCATCCGGATCTAAAAATACAATCATATCCCCTGTTGCCGCATCAATTCCAGTATTTCTTGCTGCCGCAACCCCAGCATTCTGTTTATCAATAAGTTGAATGCGCGAATCTATCTTCATCTGTTCCCGAATTATTTCATCTGAGTTATCTGTTGATCCATCATTAACACATATGATTTCAATATCCAAAAGAGTTTGACGTCTCAAACTTTCCAAACATCTACTCAAATAATCCGCCACATTATATACCGGTATAACTACCGAGATCTTCGGTCCTTTAACCATGATATACCTCCAATAATCTTCTTACAACCTAATTTAAAAGTATATACAACCCCATCATCTTTAACACTTTGAATTCCACCCAAAATCTTTCTTGGGAGAAATGTAATAAGTCTTCCTATGCGATACGAATAGGATTCTTTAATTTCCTTTAATTCTTTCATTGAATATCCCGGTTGATTGAGTGCATACTCATTATAAAAACCTATAGGATCTTCAACCATTTTTTTTACACCTTCCCACTTATATTCTTCAAAATATCGTGAATCCATTGTACCTTTTTCAAAGCATTCTTTAAATTCCTGAGCTGCTCTTTCTAAAAAGATATACTTAAATTTAGGACTAAGTCTCCCCAAATTCCACATATAAGTATCATATTTTATTCGATTACATACACATTCTAATACTCCACGATGTAAAGGATTCGTTTCCAAGAATTTATGCATCTCTTCATATTCATCACATACACAAAAAACTTTCTTCGGAGAATTTACTGAAGAATTCTCATTATCCTGACGATAATGCAAATATGCTTCCTGTAACAGCTGAACACGTTTAGCAAGACACATTACTTTAAAGCTAAAACTCGTATCCTGAAACGATGCTCCTGGTGTTTCATTAAAACGGATTTTATTTTCTCGAATAAAATCTTTTCTATAAATAGCAGACCAAATCGTCGGCTTCAAATTAAAAAATTCTACCATTTCCATCGGTGCATTAAAATCTGTAGCCGGACAGAATGTTTTTCTTGCACGTACTTTAGATACAATTTCTTCTTTTTCATTTCTTTCTTTCGGAATCGAATAATAATAGTAAAATCCTGATTTCACCACATCCAACTGATTGCTTGAAGCTACATTATACATTTCTTCAAACATCTCCGGATCCGCATAATCATCCGACTCAACAATACCGATATATTCGCCCTCTGCCATATCAAATCCACGGTTCATGGAATTTCCATAACCACTGTTTGGCTTTGTAATTACCTTTACACGTGAATCCTTGTCCATATATTCCTGGATAATCTGTGGTGATGAATCTGTTGATCCATCATCTACACAAATAATTTCGATATCTTTCAATGTCTGATTTACAATACTGTCAAGGCACTGACGAAGATATTTTTCTACGTTATAAATTGGTACTACTACTGATACTTTCGGTGATCCCATATGTTCCTCCTTATAAATCCATGTTTTTATCTAATTCCAGATAATGATTCCAAAAATCCTTTGACGTAAAGGTACCAAACATATCTCGGTACTGTTCACATACTTTATCATATCTCTGGTCAATATGTTTACATACTTTAAAAAATTTAATATAAGATGCTATCATTGCAATAACACTTCTTTTTGCATCTAATACATGATCTGTACTGTCTATATACAACACTTCTTTGTATCGATACAAATCATAAATATTCGGATAGGGAATTTCTGCTTTTGGCTTTCCATGTCTTGCCGGTAAAAAATGTCCATTCATCGTAGCCATTTTCCAGCTTTTTTCTATAAATGGAACACGCTCTCTTTGTTCTTTTCCATATGGACTAAGATCTTCTTCCGTCAAACCTTTGTAACCGATAAAATCTTCTTTTGATTTCATTTCATAGTTATATGCCGCCAGTTTTTTGTGAATCTCTATTCCATCCTGCTCGCTGAACCATTTTGCTCCTTTTAAGAAATCAAGTGTTCCGAGTAGATTTAAGTCCACATACTTGTAGCGATACTTTCCTATATTGCTGCTAATCTCTTTAAATAAAACCTTTTTAAATTGTTTAGCCGTAAACTTTTCATCATGAATCGCATTCAGTATTGCCAGATTTCGAATATCATAATATTCATTTGTTCCCGGACATTTATTTTCAAACGCTTCATGCCATACACAAATTCCATTTAATAAAATAAATTCTCCATTTGCACGTAATCCATATTCAATATCATCACGATGAATAAATAACGGAAGCGGTAATTTATTTTTGTTAATAAATGTGACTGGTATGCAGGAATACCACCATCCAACATAATCATGTTCAATCTCGACTTCATTTGTAATGCATTCTGCCAATGAAGTCATATCAAAATCATGATTATGTGCAATCATATCTCCATTGTTCCATAATGCTCCGCTTTCATACTGGATACTTGGATGATCCAGTCGCATCAGAGCTCCACCAATTACATAATTATAATATTTCTTCTTTAAATGTTTTAAGAAAAGATAATTTCTTTCAATTGTTTCCGGTAATATAATTGCATCATCATCCATTAGCAGAACGTGACTTATTTTTTCTTCGCCATTTAAATATTCCAGCATGGTGCGGGTAAACCCGCCTACTCCACCCAAATTTTTATTTTTTACGACATGGATTTCTGGATTTTCGATTTTCTCTGGTTCTAACGTACCCGCATTGTCCGAAATACAAATTTTAATATGATCATACGCTTCTGCAGCCGGATTATTCAAGATTCCCTCTTTCAGGAGATTCATATTACGCTCTACATATTTTTCTCTCTTGAACGTACAGATTCCGATTCCTATACAAATATCATTCTCTTCCATACCCGTCTGATCTGTTGAAAAATCAACCTCATAAAGCACTGACTCTGACACTGCCTCAATCATAACTCCAAGCATTCCTTCCTCCGGAAGCGTAAATTCATTTGAAGTTACATATCCTGAAGCATCCGACTGGATTTCCTCGTCCAGTACACCATGTCTTTCTACATCTCCATCTTTCACCTGAAGATGATCTATTTTTACTTTTACAATTCCATTCAGCTTTAATCTAAGATAAACAGACTCAACTCCAACATATTTTTTCCACTTCAGGCATGAAAATAAATTAAAATATGTTTCCAGATTTACTTTTGCCAAAGTCTTTAACTCAACTTTTTCCTTGTCGGTCACAACATCATCAGTTGTTTTCATATAAAGCCGAGTCGTCTCTTCTGAATACGGATATAAAGCAAATTTTTGTAGTATCATATTTCTCCCATCAAACTATTCATTCATATACTCATTGGTTACTTCTTCAACCAGACCGCTTTTTCTTACCACACCTTTATCAATCCAAATTGCATGATCGCACAGCTTTCTTACAGATTTGACATCATGCGATACATATAAAAGTGTTGTTCCTCCACTGAGCATATCTTCCATTCGCTTATAACATTTTTCCTGAAACTGATAATCTCCTACAGACAAGATTTCATCAACAACCAGAATATCAGGCCTTACCATCGTAGCAATCGCAAATCCAAGTCGAGCCTGCATACCTGATGAAAAATTCTTAATCGGTACATCCAGGAAATCCCAAAGTTCCGCAAACTCAATAATCTCATCAAAATGCTCTTCCATGAATTTTCTGGAATGTCCCAGTACTGTCCCATTTAAAAACACATTTTCTCTTGCTGTCATATTCATATCAAATCCAGCACCCAGCTCAATCAATGGAGCAATTGTACCTTTCGTTGTAACAGTTCCCTTATACGGTTTTAAAATCCCACAACATGCTTTTAAAAGAGTGGATTTTCCAGAACCATTTGTTCCAATAAGTCCCCACGCTTCTCCCTTCTTTACTTTCAGATTTACATCTTTTAACGCCAGAAACTCCTGAAACATCAATTCATGCTTAATCAACTTAATCACATATTCTTTTAAATTATCCACCTTTTCAGATGCCATGTTAAACCGAATCGTAAGATGGTCAACATCAACAATATATTCTTCGCTCATTATCTTTTCTCCTAGATATACAAAATGAAGTTATCCTGTGTTTTCTTAAATACACCAAGTCCAATTGTCAGCATAATAAACGCCATCACCCAACAACCGACAAAAATTCTCGGTGTTGTAAAATGTCTGTATAAAACAAGATCTCTGAAAAACTGGATATAATAATACATCGGATTGCAGTATTCTACCAGATTTCTCAGCCCGTCCGGAAGAAGATCAATTGGATAAAACATTGGTGTCACATACATCCATGCTACAGTAATTGCATTATAAATATACTGAATGTCTCTAAAGAAAACATTTGCTGCTGACAAGAAGAATCCCATTCCACACACAAAAATATAAAGCGGTATAACTACCAGCGGAAATAATAAAAAATATGGTGAAAATGGTGTTCTTGTAATCAGCATCACCAAAATCAATGCACCCATTGAAAAAATAAGATCAATCAATGAGCTTGTTACTTTCGACAATGTAAAAATATATTTTGGTACATAAATTTTCTTAATCAGTGCTCCATTATCCAATACTGAATACATGGACATATGGGTTGCATTATTCATAAAATCAAACAGTGCCTGTCCAGTAAGCAGATAAACTGGAAAGTTTTCTATTCCACGCTGAAACATCTGTGAAAATACAAGCGTCATTACTAACATAATCAGCAACGGATTCAAAATGCTCCATACATATCCCAGGAAACTTCTTCTGTATTTTAATTTCACATCTCTGACTACCAGTTCTCTTAATAAATCCTTATACCTAAAAAATGTATTTATCCTATCTCTTGTCACACTCATTTTTCTTCTCCATCTTAATATGAATTTCTTCGTCCCTTAAAAGCAAGAACCGCTAACGGGAATGCAGCATATCGAGTTTTCCTCAAAACCAGAACAGCCGGATTCTTTACTCTGTCATAGACTTTCCGGTTCTTATGATAAAAATATGCATCCAATTTCATTGCTTCTTTTCTCATACCATTCTTAAGAGGAAAACTTATATAAATCTTCATCTGACTGGTAAGAATTGTTGCTGTCAGCTCACGGATATACTCCAGATTCGCTACCGGAGCAATCTTTTCTGCTTTCTTGCAATAGCTGTTCAGCCGCATAAGCACACGTAAATGATTCTTCAGATTCTTCTGCATCTTCTGAATAGACATACTCTGTCCCGGAAGTCCCAGGCGATACTGATAAACCGGCTCTTCTATGAAATACACTGTCCGCACATACGGAATCGGAAATGCAATAAATTCCACATCCACATAAAAAGTGTGTTCGTCAATCTGTTCATCAGCCTTTCTGAACAATTCCGTCTTCACAGTTGTCGCATGCATATCAATAATCGTTTTACCGACAATCTCTTCAAACTGATACAGCTTATTATACTCTATTTTTTCAAACGGATGTTCCTGCCTCTTCTCTGGCATTCTCGTTGTATGATTGATCCAGGTATAATTAGACGCCACAATATCTGCATCGCTCTCTTTTAACACTTTCACAAGATGAATAAAACTTCTTGTATCTACCCAGTCATCTCCATCAACCACTTTGAAATATTTTCCTTTTGCTTCACGGACACCCGTGTTAATCGTAGAGCCATGTCCCCCATTCTCTTTATTGATCAACCGGAATGTATTTTCGTACTTGTCTACATATCGTTGTGCAATCTTGGCAGTATTATCACTTGAACCATCGTTCACGATCAATACTTCAATATCATCCATAACCTCGGAATTCACAAAAGATTCCAGACAGTCTTCCAGATATGCTTCTACATTGTAACTTGGTATCGTTACTGTTAATATCTTCTCGTCCATTGTTCTCCTAACTTATATAAATAATATTTTTCTCAAAAAAAGTTGGTTTTACAGATATTTAGTTCTATCTGAATCACCAACTTTTATTTTGATTACTTGATTATTATACTACACTTTTCTTTAGATGGAAAGATTATATCAAATGCTTGTTTTTTTGTCAAATTTATATTATTCTTATATCTTTACAAAATGTCTATTATAACAAAGTATTTAATTTTTATACCCAAATATTTTTCTTACAAAAGTAATTTTAGACAAAATATATGTAATTCCCAAATCCAATATCAGCTTGCAAATAATTATTACCATCAATCGAATTTCTTCAGTTCCTCCCATTATAATAATTTTATCTGTTATTTTCCACCATAGAACTAAATTAAGTTCTATAACATGCACACACAATATTAACAAACTATATCTCCCAAAGTATGCAAGCACATTACTAATCTTTTTCGTTTTAATATCTATAGTCCTTGATATTAAAATAACCATTGCACATGCACACATACTACCAAAGATATCCACAATTCCTCTTCCTATATCACAATGGACTAACCAGAATGACTGAAAATCTTTAATAAAAAAGTAC
>ERZ773210.3838-NODE-3838-length-10307-cov-2.963129_pt1 | contig 10307 bp, 7 predicted proteins | sample MGYA00580528_ERZ773210 | MGnify/ENA primary metagenome ERZ773210 (study PRJEB29015, sample SAMEA2737769) | human gut metagenome | biome: human gut; feature: human-associated habitat; material: faeces | place: China | collected 2012 ...
AATTTTTCTAACACTTTGTTTCTTGTATATCTGTATTATACATGATAATTATTCTTTTGTCAATAATAGTAATTATTATTATTTTCTTTCACACTTAGCATAAACTGCTATTTGAATTGCACATTTACATATTGTATATATCATGGGAATAGTTTATAAAAAATCTTACTTTTCATTTCCTTCGCTCCATATTTATTACTACTTTATGCAATAGTAAAGTAGCAAAAAAGGAGAATTAGTATGAAAAATAAACCTTATAAAGTTAAAGTATCCGTCTCCCCGGATGAGGATATTATTCAAATAATAAAAGCCCTCGCTGAACAGGATGACCGGAATTTCAGTTCCTATATCAACAAGGTCTTAAAAGAGCATATTCAAAAATTTACCTTTGACAAAAAATTCCCCACCTAGGAATATAGCCTTTCCCACTCCCTATGGAGTTACATAGTTTCCAGTATTTTGCTCACTTCACTTACCAACGGTAATACCTCTCTTTTACTTTTAGCAATATATATCATGTTCATACGCACTCAGCAGCTAGTACTTTGAGCTGTTCTGAATAGCTACAAAATTTTTATTTATTTTTCTTAACTATAGAACTACACCTGCTACAGGTACAATCCAGAATATCTTTGAAAGCTGATTTCACGCCAAAATGAAAAAGGTGTGTATGGAAAATTTTTTTCCATACACACCTCACTGGTTTTTATTGCTTTGTATAAAGATTTAATTGCTTATCAATATTGCGTCCGCCATACATCACACGCAGGATCTCAACTGTTTTCCTATCTTCATCCGGAATATACAATACCACATAGTTATCTACTGGTAATATACGAAGTCCCCTACTTTTCCATGGTTCCGTTTCATATCTCCTGTATCGTTCCGGCATGGTTTCCAAACTTATGATTTGTTCTTCCAGGCGTCGAACTTGTCCGGCTGCATTTTCTGGTGCTTGTAATTCAAAGGCAATATATTCATAGATCCCTCTTAAATCAAGCTCCGCCTGCCCCGTCATTTTTACTTCATATATCATAAGCCATAATCCTTACGTATCGCATCAAATACTTCTCTTGCATTTTTTGTGCGTCCCGCCTGCACATCTGCATATCCCTTTTCCAATTCTTCATGGAAATCTGCTTCCGATAATGCGCTGATATCAACAGGTCTTGCAGATGGAATTTTTACTTCAAACGGAAGTCCTCTCTGTAAAATAATCTGTTTATAAAACATATTGATTGCATTAGAAGCCGGAATCCCAAGGGTAGATAAAATGCTTTCCGCCTGCTCTTTCACATCCGGTTCTATTCTCGCATATAAATTCGCTGATTTTGCTGCCATATAGAATGTCTCCTTTCTTATGCTGCATTTTCTTCTACCCTTATTATACGCAAATGTCCGCACAATAGCAAGTCATTTTTCAACCTCACAAATTCCCGCCATCACATACTCCGCGCATGGCAGGGCAATGGAATTACCCAGGGCCCGGTACCGGGCGCTGTTGCTGATCGTCTCTCCTTCGCACCCGTAGGCCGTCCAGTGATCCGGCAGTCCTTGCAGGCGCTCACATTCCAGTGGTGTCAGGTATCGGATACCTCCCTCTTTTCTCCAGTCTTCTCCTTCATACCAGAAGCTGAAGCTATTTGCGCTGCTGGCAAGAAGTGTGGGAAAAGGCTCATCTGGCCGTCCAAAGCTGGTAAGGAACTTGGCTTCGTCTTTTTCTTTGACCGCTCCACGCATTTGCCGCTCCTGCATGGGAAGAATGACGGGTATGTGCCGCCCTGTTTCTTCAAAAAATATTCCACTTTCTCCGACGGACGGCAGCCCAGACTGGCCGCATACCTTAGAATCCGGGAGCACTGGGCGGCACTTAAATAATACCTGGGCGCTACGCTTTCCTCTAAAATCCGCCACAAGGAATATCCGTTTTCTTCGCTGCTGGAGCCGGGGGCTTCCCCAATACTGGGCGTCCAGGAGCCGCCAACTGATATCACTTTCGCCCCCTCGCACCATACCGGCGCTGGCCCAGTGTTCAGAAGGAGGCATTGGAATCGGGCTGCCTGCGAACGCTTCCAGCACGGCTCTAAAATCCATCCGGTCTCCCGATGAAAAAGCTCCCATGACGTTCTCCCAAACAGCGAAAGCTGGATATATGCCATTGGTTGCATCCCTCATTTCTCTGATAATACGAATGGCCTCGTAAAACAGGCCTGACTTTTTCCCGGCCAGTCCCTCCCTGTCCCCTGCCGTAGACAGGTTCTGACAGGGAGAACCGAAGGTGAGGATATCCACCGGCTCCAATTCCGCACCGTTTAGTTTCATGATATCCCCCAGATGCTCCATCTCCGGAAAATGTCGTCTGGTGATGGACACCGGGGCTTTCTCAATCTCACTGGCCCACGCCGGTGTAATACCACAGTTCACCGCCGCCAGCGGAAAGACCCCGATCCCATCAAACAGGCTGCCGAGCTTTAACGGCATCCACGGCCTCCGGAGGTATTCGCTCTGTTGTAACTGTTCTTCTGTTCCTGCCCTCTTTCCTGTCCCGGCTTCGTCTTTGTCTGGTTTCGGTATTCCGCCAGGATATCACCGTAGAGCTGCTCCCGGAACTCCTTGGTCACCGGATAGCTGATATCCTGATACTGGAGCTGATTCTTTTCATCAACCCGGCGGGTCTTGTAATTTGGCATACTGATAAAAGGTTCCCCGGTCGCGCGATTTTCCAAAATCGCTATATTACATACCTTAAAAGCGCCTTCAAAGGTTACGCTTGCGTAAGCCCTGACTGCGCTCTCCGGATTCGTTGTTCTTACCTCATTTACCTGTACTGTATAATTCATATGGTCCTCTCTTTCTGTACGTTCTCGTACTCCTTGTCTTCTGTTATGACTTCTGTTTCTTCTTTTCTATTTTCCAGATCCAGCAGGCTGTTCAGCTCTTCCTGCCGCTTTACTGCCGCCCGATATGCATCTTCCTGTGGAAAAGGCTTCCCATAAAGCTCCCGGCTTTTCTCCATCTCCCTTTCGCACTCTGTCTTCTCTTCCAGATATCGGGTCTTAATGAAACTTATTTCCTTTATTCGATTGTCCAGCCTGCTGATATTTCCAACGGCGCTTTTGGATAACTCTGTTCGATAGATAGCTGCGCCTTTCAGTATCACCTCTTTTTCATCTCCGGCTCCTTTTTCCAAAAGCAGTGAAAATCCGCGATACTCGCCTATTTTTTCCCCATCATCACTAAGGGCTGCCGCGTCAAGCAACGCCTTTCCTGCCTCTTCCCTTTCCTTGTAGTATTCGCCCCGGATAAGAATCCGGAACTCTGTACCTTCTGTTTTCAGGACCGTAGCCTCATCCTCTGTGGCTGCCTTTATCTTCTCTTCCAGCTTTTTCAACTCCTTCGGTCCCCGCACCAGAAGCTGATCCTGCATGGTATACTGCTGGTTTTGATATGCCGCCTTCAGTACACGGAGCTTCTGTACCTCGTTGTCCACTTCCATTTTTTCACGGATCAGGGGGTTGCCGGTGGCAATGGCCTTGATCTCCGCGTAGGACAGAACTTTTTCGTCGATATCCTCACAGGTTCTGCCCACTGCCTGGTTCGTCATGACCTGGCTGATAAAGCGCTGCTTATTCTCGATCAGGGACCAGTTATATGCGTCAAAGGTCTCCTTCGTCACATATCGATAGACCGCTACTTCTTTATTCTCGTTGCCCTGGCGCAGCCCCCTGCCGTCCCGCTGTTCAATCTCATCGGGCCGCCACGGACAATCCACATGGTGAATGGCTACGATATGACGCTGTACATTGACGCCGACGCCGCATTTTTCCGTAGAGCCAATCAGGATACGCCGCTTGCCGCTGCGCATCTCCCGGAACAATGCCGCACGCTGCTTATCTGTCTTGGCGTCATGGATGAACGCAATCTCTTCCTCCGGGATTCCCTGTTCTATCAGTTCTTCCTTGATATAATGGTAGACGTCGAACTCCTTACCTCCCGGCGTACCGATATCCGAAAAAATAAGCTGGCAGCCTATCCGGCCATCAGCTTCTGCTTTCTTATATTCATAGAATACATTTTCTACCACCTTATTCAGTTTTCCATCCGGATTGTTGGGCGCATCCGCACGCAGCAGACGCGCGTCCGTTCCCAGAAGTCTTGCCTCATGGGTGATTTTCAGGAAATTGTCCTCGTTCGGTGACACTGCTCCGTTTCGGATGCGATCTGCCCGTTCTACCATTTCCTGCATGAGGTCTTTTACATAGAAATCCGGCTCCGTTTCCACGATAATGGCTTTTCCGCCCCGCAGCTTCGGTATATTTAAGTTTAACATCTCCGCTGTCTGCACGTCCGCCACCTCCCGGAACATGCTCATAAGCTCCGGCAGATTCACGAAACGGTTAAACCGGCTTTTAAACCGGAAGCCGCTTCCTTCCACGGTCAGTTCCAGCGCCGTGGTCACCTCTCCGAAATTGGCGGCCCAGGAATCAAAATGGCTTAGCCCCATCTGCTCCAGTGTCTCTTTTTGCAGGTAAGTCTGCATCACATACATCTCGCACATGGTGTTACTAATCGGCGTTCCGGTGGCAAACACGATTCCCCGGGAGCCGTTCAGTTCTGTCAGGTACTGGCACTTCATCTCCATGTCCGTACATTTTTTTGCCCCATTTGCTGTGATACCGGACACCCTGCTCATTTTGGAAAAGATGGCCATATTTTTATAGAAATGCGCTTCATCGACCATAATACTGTCAATGCCCAGCTCTTCAAAATAGACCAGATCATCCTTCCGCCGCTCGTCCGCAAGCATAGACAACTGTGTTTCCAACCGCTTCTTCTGTGCTTCCATCTGCTTAATCGTCCAGCGTTCCCCATTTTTTATTTTCTCCTCTCCAATAGCCTCCTGGAGCTCTTCCACCTTGTCACTGAGCAGCTGTTCCCTGCGCTCCGGCGAAATCTGGATTTTCTCGAACTGCGAATGGGACATGATGATACAGTCATAGTCCCCGGTCGCGATTCTGCTGATGAACTGCTGGCGTCTGCTTTTCTCAAAATCCCGTTCCGTGGCAATCAGGATATTGGCCGACGGATACAGGCGCAGGAACTCACTGGCTGTCTGCATAATGACGCTTTTGGGTACTACCATGGCGGTTTTATGGGCGATTCCAAGCCGTTTCTGCTCCTTGCAGGCCGCTACCATTTCAAAGGTCTTCCCAGCTCCCACACAGTGGGCAAGCAGGGTATTTCCTCCAAAAAGAATACGTGCTACCGCATTTTTCTGGTGCGGGAGTAATTCGATCTCCGGGTTCATGCCCGGAAATTGCAGGAATGAACCATCATATTCCCTTAGACGGATACAGTTAAAGGTTTCGTTATAATACCGTTCGTATTTCTGCCGACGCTCCGGGTCCCGGAAAATCCACTCCCGGAAGGCCTCCTGGATCTGGTTCTGCTTTTCCCGGGCAAGCATGGTTTCCACCTTATTTACCACATACCGGTACTTTCCTCCGCCCAGTTCTTCCCGGTCATTGACCACGACTGTCCGCAGATTTAACGTCGCTTCTACGATAGAATAGGCGTCCATCCGCTCAGTACCGTAATTCTTTTTCACCAACACGCCGGAGTTGTGCATGGATTTATTCAGGATGTGATACTCCATATTGTAGCGGTTCAGCTCGATCCGGATTTCATATCTTCCGTCCCAGTTTCCTCTCTGGTACCGATACGGGGTGTCCAGAAGCTCATACAGAAAATCCTCATAGTCTTCTATATCGATCCACGTCGTACCAAGCCGCACGTTGATATCCGCTGCCGTGATATATTCCGGCTGCACCAGCTCAAGGGCTTCCACATTGGCCCGGAACTGCTCTGGATTCTTCTTTGCCGCCTCCTGGGCAATTTTCAGCTTATTCCGGACATTGCCTGACAGATATTCCCCCGCCATCTCCCAGCCGTCCCACGGGCTCTGCGCGTGATAACGTTCCGGGTTCAGATAAATAATACCCCGTAGCTCCTCTGCAATGGCGCTAAGGGACAGCTCTTTCTTCTCCGCCTCCGTAAACGCAATCTCTTCCGGTTGCTGTCCGATGACCTCAGCCACCTCCTTCTGATACTTTATGAGATCCGGCTGATAAAGCTGATACATAAATTCCAGATCCACGCAGCCTCGCTCATTCATGGAGAGATACAAAGCTTCGGTGGCCGTATCCACATGCTCTGCCCGCACATCCGGCTTGATGGTCTGCTTGTAAAAGATATCCGCCTTTTTGACAGCCCCGTTTTCTTCCACACATTCCAGTGAACACAAGAGCGGGTAATCCGCGTCATCCCGGAAGACACGGCCAGTCTCTGTGCCCGTCAGATACCCATATCCTTCCACATACGCATCGTAGATCTGATTTAGCTTTTCCAGCTCCGGCTTCAATTCCGCCTCTGTGCATCCTCTAAGCTCCAGACGGATCAGGCTGCGTACCTGATTCCGGATCGCGTCAAGCCCCTGAATTCGCTCTTTTTCCCGCCCGGACACCTCACGCAGATACATCTGAGAATTTTCCCGGTAATACAGCTTTCCATTTAAAAATGTGAATGTATAATTTTTTACCTCCGGGTCTGCGGGAATGATTTCCTCTGTCGTCTCCTCTCTTTCCACGACATGTTCAAAGGCTGCCAACTCCGCATGAATATTGCCGATGGCCTTACGCAGAGCCGCGTACAGATTGAAATCCGGATCACGGTTTACACAGGCGGTATAATGGCTGTCTGCTCCAAAGGGACCGTTGTCATACTCCATCCTGCCCAGCATCATTTCCGGATGCTCTGCGAAATAGGAATTTACCGCAATGCCGTCCTCCGTATATCCCAGATGTACCCAGTCCGGTTCCACCTCCATTTTTCGCTCCCGTTTCTGCAAAAACAGGATATCTGCCGTCACCTCGGCTCCGGCCTGCGCCTTGAACGCTGTACTGGGAAGCCGAATCGCTCCTTTCAACTCGGCTCGCTCCGCTAGATACTTTCTCACAGTCGGATTGCTCTTATCCATGGTTCCTTTGGTGGTAATTACTGCCACCATGCCTCCGGGCCTTACCAGATCCAGGGCTTTCGCGATAAAATAATCGTGAATCCGGAAATGATACTTATCGTAGGCCGGGTCATGGACCTTATAATCGCCAAAGGGCACATTTCCAATAACCACATCAAAAAAATCGGCCTGAAAAGCAGTCTTTTCAAAGCCGGTAATCTGAATCTTGGCCGTCTGGTACAACTGCCTTGCTATCCTTCCGGATATTCGATCAAGTTCCACACCATAGCGTTTGCTGTTCTGCAAAGAAATCGGCATACTTCCGAAGAAGCTGCCGATTCCCATAGACGGTTCCAATATATTTCCGGAGCGAAATCCGAATTGTTCCAACGCCTGCCCCATGCAGGCCGCCACCTCCGGCGGTGTGTAAAACGCGGTATTGACTGAGGCACGCGCTGCCGCATATTCCTCCGGGTTCAGAAGCCCTTTAAGTTCCGCGTATTCTTTGGCCCAGCCTGGATTTTGTTCATCGAATGCCTGGGACAGACCGCCCCAGCCCACATATTTCGATAGAGTCTGCTGTTCCTCCGCTGTCGCCCTCCGGCCCTCTGACTCAATCCGCTTTAAGGTCTGAATAGCCTCCCGGTTCCACTGGTATCTGGTCTTGGGGCCTCCTTCCGGAAGCTCCCAGAGATCATAGTGAAAATCTAATGATACTGCCAGACAATCTCGCGCAATACGATCTCCTCCGCCTGCATCTGCGCCTGTTCCCGCAGCTTCCACTGTTCCAGAAAGGATCTCCGGTTCTGCAGGGGCCTGGATTTCAGGTAACTGTCCATCAGCTCTGCCAGCATCTCGTTCGCTTCCCGGTCTACTTCCCGCATCTTCTCCTCCAGTTTCCCACAGCGGTAAAGAAAGCTGTACCGGCTCTCCTCGTTCTCTTTCAGATAGCGCATGGCCAGATGGCCGTACTTTCCGACGCGACTCAGATCCTGACCGGGTACTTCCATCTCCGGATACAGCAGGCCGTCTTTTCGTTGATAATGCAGATTCATCCCTTCCATCGTATATCCTTCTCCTTTCGCGTTCCATGTATCGGATATTTCGCGCGAACTCCCTTAAGATCTCACAGGATATATCATTGACCAGTGTCCCCAGCCGATACAGGATCTCTTCGTCTGCGTAATCCCGGATATCTGAAAAATCCGGCTCTACGGTATCCAGACTGCACCTGCTTCCTACCGTATATAGGACGCTGCGATAGATCATATCTTTGGCCTTTTCTTCTGTCATCCCTTTCGCTGTCCTGACCAGATCTGAAATTCGTTCGCTGTAATCTGCTTTTATCATAGACCAAACATTTGTTCCTGTAAATATATTTAACAGATTTTTTTGCGCCTTTTCATCGCCCTTTTCGTCGTAGGCTTCCATCTGCCCGCTTTCTACCAGATAGTCCAGATATTCCTTTAGATGTGGCCCTTCCAGATCCCAGGTAAGTTTCCGGTTTCTTCCCCCGGTGTCCTTGAAATCAAATACATAGCGCAAATGCGATTTTAAAGCCCTGGAAGGAAAGATACCGATCCCCCTGCTTCCCCGGCGTACATAGCGGTCTACCTTTTTCCAACTGTCATAATCAGCCGCCAGCACTGCATTCGGACGCTGTATCCAGATTAACAGTATATTTTCCCACTCGTACCGGTACAGCCGCCCATTCAGCCGCAGCACCTCTTTCCAGGTCTCGGAAGACGCGGCTGCCCTCTGCACTGCGGTGTCATATAGCTGATTCATCTGATACATGATATTCTATCTACTCCTCCTTTTTTCCATTCCGCATTAACGCAGACAATGCCTGTTCCTCTTCCTCGTCCAGCAAAAGCCCCAGATCACCGCTGTCGTTATCCTTGCTTTTCTGCGCCTGTTCCGCCTTCATCTTTTTCGCCAGCCGAAGCAGGATATAGTTCATCCGCAGAAGCTGGACGCTTTTCTGAAAGGTCAGCTCCTCCCGTTCCAGTAAAAGCTGCTGCTTCTCTACCTGCCTTGCCAGCGCTCCCTGTACCTCGCTCACCTCCGCGCTCTGCAGTGTACAGGAAATCCGGGAGGGGCCGGATCTGGCCCACTCCCTGTGTAACTCCTGCATCAGGTACTCCATATTATCCATGACTTCATTTTTCATATTGTCTTCATCTCCCTTCTAGGGCCTGCATACCGTTACAATGCTTCTCTGGCTGTGAAGCTTACGGTATACGACGCCTGTGCTTTCATTTGCCGCCTCGATTATCATACCGTTTCCGGCATAGATGGCGACATGGCTGATATTCTTATAACGTTCATTGTGAACAAAGCTAAAATAAATCAAATCGCCGGGCTGCAATTCTTCCAACGGGACGCTCTTTCCGGCCTGTTCCAGTCCCTGGGCCTGGGCCGCCGCCGAGTAGGAGCTGCCGTAGCTGATATCCACTCCGGCTGCCTTCCACGCATAATAGACCAGAGAGCTGCAATCATAATAGTCTCCACTGTCCCGCAGCTCCTGACTGTATGGATAGCCCACCTTACTAAGCGCATAGGACAGAGCTGTTCCCACATCACCGGAAGCATCGCCAAGAGCAGTCCGGATCTCTTCTTCCGTAAGCTTTTCAAAGCTGTCCGCGCCATTGCCGCCAAGCAGAGCCAGATTTTCCGGACGCATAAGCTCTTCCAGCATGGCTACTTCATCTTCGCCGAAGCCGTACTCTGCCACCATATCTGAATAGGTTTTCAGATGAACCTTCACATACAGGACAGAGACGGTCTCAGTAATGGCCTGACCATTCTTATCCTTTTCTCCGGTGTCCCGTTCCTCGGTTCCGGTCTCCAGTATATAGCTGCACATATCCTCCATAACCGTCCGCATCCAGCTTTTTGTTGTGTCGTTCACAATAGAGGCCGTGTCCCCGACACCATACCGGACCATATAGACGGCAATCATGTCATAGAGATTGGAGGGCTCTGCCCCGCCTCCCTCATAGTCCACATAGATCAGTTCTCCCTCGTCGTACCCACTATGCTCCTGCGCAAGCTGCTCTGCTTCTTTCCGGAAATCAGACAGATAAGAAGAAAATACGTCCGTGACCTGTTCCCCTTCTTCCAGTGTCGGCAAAAATATGGCAAACGGCGAATTGTAAAGGATAGTCACCACTGCCACCACCGGGATAAAGGCCACTGCGATAAAAAGGGCTGCGCCCACCAGAAAGCCGCCAATGGCTGCTACCGCCTTTTTCACGAGAACCTCCAAATACTTGACGGCAACATCCCG
>ERZ773210.3852-NODE-3852-length-10282-cov-2.913855_pt1 | contig 10282 bp, 11 predicted proteins | sample MGYA00580528_ERZ773210 | MGnify/ENA primary metagenome ERZ773210 (study PRJEB29015, sample SAMEA2737769) | human gut metagenome | biome: human gut; feature: human-associated habitat; material: faeces | place: China | collected 2012 ...
AAAATTGGAATGAGCCACCTGTAGTTGGTCCAAATGAAAAAGGACAATGGTGTGTAGACTTTTATTGTGGAGATGTAAAAGGTATTACAGACACAATGAAATACATCAAAAAATTAGGAGTAGATATTATTTATCTTTGTCCTATTTCTGAAAGTCAATCTAATCACAGATATGATACATCAGACTACAGAAGTATAGATCCATATGCTGGAACTAGTGAGCTGGTAAAGGAAATGTGTGAAAAAGCACATAAATACGGAATGCAAGTCATTCTTGATGTAGTATTTGACCATACAGGTAATGATAGTGTTTATTACAATGAATATGGAAATTATGATAGTATTGGAGCATATCAAGTGGTTAAAATTCCAGAATATAAAGGAAAAGTGTCACCATATAGTGACTTCTATGATACAGATTGTCATTTTGGAAAACACGAATTTAAATTCTGGTGGAATTTCCATAATATGCCTAAATGTGATTGTAATTCTAAACATTGGAGAGAATTTATTTGCGGAGTTGGCGGAGTAATTGATTTTTATTTCTCATTAGGAGTTGATGGACTTAGACTTGATGTGGCAGATGACCTGAATGATGAGTTTGTGGAATATATTCATACTGCAGCAATCAGAAATAAGCCAGATGCTTTCATTATTGCAGAGATGTGGGAAAAAGATCCGATGGATAGAAGATATCTTAAAAATGCAAAAGGAATTCATTCTTTAATGAATTATAGATTAACAGATGCGGTGATGAGATATTATAAATATTGTGATGTTAATAAATTAAGTGGTACACTGAAATTTATTAGCACAGAATATCCTATAGGAACAATTTTAACGCTTATGAACTTTACATCAACACATGATATTTCAAGAGCTATTGAAATATTCGGATGCAATATTTTTAATGAGTATGCAGATTGGGCCTGGGATTTAATTAGAGGTAATGGTGACTGTGAATGGATTAAACAACACCAAATGACTTCTTATGAATACCACTGTGGTAAAATGGTACTCAAATCATATTGTTTTGCATTAACATTTTTGCAGGGGATTTTTTCAATCTTCTATGGGGATGAAGTAGGAGTTCGGGGAGTTGGCAATCTTGCAAACAGAGCTCCATATCCATGGGGACATAGAGATAAAGACCTGTTAAAGTATTTTAGAGGACTTGGAAAGATTCGTAAAGAAAACCAGTTCTTGAGAACAGCAGAACAAAAAATAGTAAAAATTGACCATGAACACTTTGTATTTGAACGGTATAATGAAAACGAAAGTATTATGGTAATTGTTAGTAGAACACATCACATTACTAAAGTAGATTTACCAGAAGAATATAGAGATGGAGATGTTGTTGCTAGACTTAAATCTTGTACAAAACAGGAATTAAGTCCATTTGGTGCAATTGCAATAAGAAAAACAAAATAATAGTGTTTCATTTCACAAGAGGTTCTTAGAAATAAGAACCTCTTTAAAAATTTCTACAAAAATATTGAAAAATAATGCATAAATGGTATAATTAAATGGATAATAAATTAGAGGAGATGTGATTGAACATGAAAATTTATTATGTAAGACATGGTCAAACAGATTGGAACCTAGCAAGAAAAATGCAAGGAGGAGAAACAGAAAAAGAGCTAAACTCAACAGGAATAGAACAAGCAAAACAAACCAAAAAACAAATAGATAATTATAAAATAGATTTAATAATATGTTCTCCACTAAAAAGAGCAAGAAAAACAGCAGAAATAATAAATGAAGCTATAAACTGTCAAATTATCAGTGATGAAAGAATAATAGAAAGAGGCTTTGGAAATGTTGAAGGAAAAACAGATGATGAATGGAAAAAAATATTTGGTGATAATACACATGCAATAAGTAATTATTATTTAAATTTTAATGAACAAAATATAGAATCTATGAGAGATATATGTGAACGAGTGTGGAATTTATTGGATGAAATAAAAGAAAAATACAAAGATAAAAATGTATTACTTGTTACACATGGAGGGACTTGTAGAGCAATTAATGCATATTTTAATGGAATTAATGAAGATGGATATGTTCAAAGTGTAAAAATAAATAATTGTGAAATTAAAGAATATGAATATAAATAACTCAAAGGAGAAAATGATGGAGCAAACAAATAGAAAATATATAGCAATAATTGCATTTTTAAGAAAATTTTTAAGTGTATTTTTTTCACTATTTTTTAATATATACATATTAAAAATAGTCAATAATGATATGAACTTTATACTGAAATATACAGTATACTCAGTTATATTAGCTTTTATATTAGAATACATATCGTTAAAAATAATAAACTCTAAAAATATACTTTCAATAGCAATTTCTATCTTGATGTTTTTCTTGATAATTTCTGCAATTTATTTAAGAAAGACAGAACAGTATTTATATAAAAGGCAAAATAAAAAAGGAGAATTGAAATGGAGAACAATGTAAAATTAATCAAAGAAAATAACGACTTCTTTAGAGAGTGGATTATAGAAGAATGGAAACATCATAATACAGTAGATGATGTTTATCAATTAAGAATTATAAAACCAGAAGAATTAAAATTTGATAAAAATGAAGAATACTATAAAATTATGAATGATAATGAAATGGTAGGATTTATAGGAATAAAAAATTATGATAAAGAATTATATTTGTATAGGTTTTTTATTGATGAAAAGAATAGAAATAAAGGGATTGGAACGATAGCTTTGAATAAGATAATTGATATGGCTAGAGAACAAAATAAAGATATGACATTAGAGGTGATTGGAGATAATATTGCAAGAGATTTATATGAAAGATTAGGCTTTAAAACACATTATAGAAGAATGGTATTAAAAATAAATGATGATATTTATGAAAATTAATATTTAGATTTGATTAGTATTGAAAAATTTACATTTTTTCTTACCAAACTGTAACTTATTTTGTGAGATTGTACTACAAAATAAAAATATAGTGTAGACTTTATACAAATTTGTGCTATAATATTAATACAATTTAAAAATACTAAAAATAAAGGAGAAAAATATGTTTAGTTTTAACTTTGATAAAAGAACAATGTATATAATAATAGGAATAATGTTATTATTTATATTAATACAATACGCAACAAACCCAGGGCAACTACTAGGATTACTAATAAGTGCACCAGGAGTATTAATAGCAATAACATTCCATGAATTTGCACATGGATATGCAGCATATAAACTAGGAGATGACACAGCAAAAAGACAAGGAAGGCTAAGTTTAAACCCATTTGCACATTTAGATCCAGTAGGAACACTAATGTTACTAGTAGCAGGATTTGGATGGGGAAAACCAGTAGAAGTAGACCCAAGAAACTATACAAGAAAAATATCAATGGAAAAAGGAGAAGCAATAGTCTCACTTGCTGGACCATTAATGAACTTTATACTAGCAATAATATTTACACTAATATACTGTGCAATATATAAATTTGCTAGCACTGCATTTATGGTTTCAACAGTTGGAACAGTAATAATGCTATTAATATCAAGTACAATATCAATAAATATTGGACTTGGAGTATTTAACTTAATACCATTACCACCATTAGATGGTTCAAAAATAATAATGCCATTATTACCAAATAAAGCAAAAGAATTTTTTATAAATAATGAGCAAATATTTTACATCATATTTGTACTTATTTGGATAACAGGAATTGCAGGAACAATAATAACACCAGCAATTAGTTTGGTATCAAAAGGAGCACTAGCATTAGGAAAATTAATATTTAGATTATAAAAATTAGGGATTGGTGGATGGTTCTTCAATCCCGATTTTTTAATGAATGAGAGGAAGCATTTAAGATGAAAAAAGATATATTAACATTAGGAATAGAATCAAGCTGTGACGAAACATCAGTATCAGTAGTAAAAAATGGAAGAGAGATATTGTCAAATGTAATAGATACACAAATACCAATACACGAAAAATATGGTGGAGTAGTACCAGAAATAGCATCAAGAAACCATATTGAAGCAATATCAAGAGTAACAAAAAAAGCACTAGAAGAAGCTAATGTGAAATTTGAAGATATAGATGCAATAACGCCAACATACGGACCAGGTTTAGTAGGAGCATTATTGGTAGGATTATCATATGCAAAAGCATTGAGCTTTGCTATAAATAAACCATTAGTTGGTGTAAACCATATACAAGGACATATTGCTGCCAATTACATAACATATCCTGAATTGAAACCACCATTTTTATGTGTTATGACATCTGGTGGAAATACACAATTGATACATGTAAAAAATTATACTGAATTTGAAGTTTTGGGAAAGACAAGAGATGATGCAATTGGAGAGGCTTTTGATAAAGTAGCAAGAGTTGTTGGCCTTGGCTATCCAGGTGGACCAAAGGTTGATAAGCTTGCAAAAGATGGAAATCCAGATGCAATAGTATTACCTAAAACACATTTTGATAATTTGGATTTTAGTTTTAGTGGAATAAAGACGGCTGTTATAAATTTACATCATAAAAATCCTGATATAAATAAGGCGGATTTATGTGCAAGTTTTGAAAAAACAGTAACAGAAATATTAGTGGAAAATGCTGAAAAAGCTTTAAATCAAACTGGATTAAAAACAGTTGCTTTGGCGGGAGGAGTATCTGCGAATTGTTATATTAGAGAAGCGTTTATGAAATTCAAAGAACATGGAGTAAATGTTTATATGCCTGATTTGAAATTATGTACTGACAATGCAGCAATGATTGCTTCTGCTGGATATTATAATTTTATTGAAGGAAAAAGAAATGAATTGAATTTAAATGCTATTCCTAATTTGAAATTAGATTAAATTGAAGAAGGACCGATTCAGGTGAATCGGTCCTTTTTGGGGTATAGAGTTAAGATACCTCTACCATTATTACAGGTTTAGTATCATTGCCTATTAACTGTAATGATATTTGTATTGTTTTTTTTGATATGCCACGAGTATCTATCCAGTTTGTTTTATGAACTGAATAGTACATTTTTCTGAGTTCATAGGCTCTTTTTAACCATCTCTCACTAGAACGACGTGAGAGTTGCTTTGAAAGCTCACTGCTTAATCCTAATATAGGATTAAAAATCAGCTTATTGAAATCATTTACAGAGTAATCTGTTTTAAAGGCTTGTAGCCGATATTGTCCAAGAGATCTTTCTGCTTCTTGATATACATTATTTTGAATAATGTATAATAAATCTCTTAGAGCATCATGATTTTCATTATTTTCCATGTTTGCACCCTCCTGCGTATATAATAAATTAATTATAATACATTTTTTCAAAAAAAGCAAATTTATGAAAAACAATTATAGACAATTAAAGAAAAATATTGTAAACTATAAAAAGAAAAAAGAACGGAAAAAAGGAGGAAAAAATGGCAATATATACAATAGGAGACTTGCACTTATCATTTAACACAAACAAACCAATGGACATATTCGGAAAAAACTGGCAAAATTATGAAGAAAAAATAAAACAAGACTGGTTAGCAAGAGTAAGACCAGAAGACACAGTAATATTGCCAGGAGACTTTTCTTGGTCAATGTACTTAGATGAAACTGACAAAGACTTCGAATTTATAAACAACTTACCAGGGCAAAAAATTCTATTAAAAGGAAATCACGACTATTGGTGGACAACAGTAACAAGTATGAGAAAATACATAGAAGAAAAAAGTTTCAAAAACATTGATTTTTTATATAATAATAGCTATGAATATGAAAATAAAATAATAGCAGGAACAAAAGGCTGGAACATATCAGAAGAACAAGAAGATATACGACTAACAAAAAGAGAAGTAGCAAGACTAGAACTATCAATAAAAGATGGAATCCAAAAACATGGAGAAGATAAAGAAATAATAGTATTTATGCATTATCCACCATTAACGAAAAACTATATGAATACAGAATATACAAAGATGTTGAAAAAATACAATATTAAAAGATGTTATTATGGACATTTACATGCAAACTCAATTTTAGATGCAGTAGAAGGAAATGTTGATGGAATAGAATATAAATTAGTTAGCAGTGATGGATTAGATTTTAAATTATTGAAAATCTAACCTAAAAATTATATGGAGAGAAAATATGGATTTAACAGAAGATGTAAAATATGTAAAAGGAGTAGGACCCAACAGGGTTACACTATTAAACAAAATAGGAATATTCACTATAAAAGACCTAATTACATATTATCCAAGAGGATATGAAGACAGAAGTAAACCAAAAAATATATGTGAATGTACAAATGGAGAAATTGCATTAATAGAAGCAGTAGCAATGTCAAGATTAGTAGATAGCAGAATAAGCAAAGGAAGAACAATGCAAAGACTATTGGTTATGGATGAAACAGGACAAGCAGTAATAACTTGGTTCAATCAACCATATTTAAAGTCTAAATTTCAAACTCGGAAAAAGATATAGATTCTATGGAAAAATAGAATTTCAATATGGAAAGGTAAGTATGAATGCTCCTGTATTTGATGAAATAGAAAATTCAAATAATACTGGAAAAATAATACCTATTTATCCATTAACATTTAGTTTAACACAAAATACATTGAGAAAAATAATTGAAAATGGACTACAAAAGGTTCAAGAACAAGGTGGTATGCCAGAGACTTTACCAGACTATATTTTAAATGAATACAAATTAGAAAATGCAAACAGGGCGAATTATGATATACATTTTCCAAAAGACTTTGATAATTTCAAAAAAGCCAGAAAAAGACTAGTTTTTGAAGAATTGTTATCAACCCAATTAGCATTATTACAATTAAAAAATAGCAATTTAACAGATAAAAAGGGAATAAAATTTGATAAAAATGTAAAAATGTCAGATGTAATAAATACATTACCATTTCAATTAACAAAAGCTCAGCTGAGAGTGTTACAGGAAATTGATGAAAATATGGAATCAGAAAAATCAATGAATAGACTTTTGCAAGGAGATGTTGGATCTGGAAAAACTGTTGTTGCAATGATTACAACATATAAAGCAGTAAAATCTGGGTATCAAGCAGCAATTCTAGCTCCAACTGCAATTCTAGCAACACAACATATGGTGAATTTTGAAAAAATACTAAATCATTTTGATATTAAATGTGAATTATTAATATCAGGTATCAGCAAAAAAAAGAAAGAAGACATTTTGGAAAGACTGAAAAATGGAGAGATTGACATATTGATTGGAACACATGCTATGTTAGAAGAAAATGTAGAGTTTAAAAATTTAGGGTTAGTTGTTACAGATGAACAACATAGATTTGGTGTAAAGCAAAGAACAAAAATTGCACAAAAAGGTCAGAACCCAGATGTGCTAGTAATGTCAGCAACACCAATCCCAAGGACTCTTGCATTAATTCTATATGGAGATTTGGATATATCAATAATAGATGAACTTCCACCTAATAGAAAAACAATAGAAACATTTGCTGTTACAAATAGAATGGAAGAAAGAATTAATAATTTTATAAAAAAACAGATTGATGAAGGTAGACAAGCTTACATCGTATGTCCATTAGTTGAAGAAAGTGAAGAAGAGGATACAGACTTGAAAGCTGTTACCACTTTATATGAAAAATGCAAAGAAGAGACTTTTCCTGATTATAGAGTTGAGTACATACATGGTAAAATGAGACCAAAAGATAAAGATGAAATAATGGAGAGATTCAAAAACAAGGAAATTGATATACTTATTTCTACGACTGTTATTGAGGTTGGTGTTGATGTACCAAATGCAAATATAATGGTAATTGAAGATGCAGAAAGATTCGGATTGGCACAATTACATCAATTAAGGGGAAGAGTTGGCCGTGGTGAGTATAAATCATATTGTGTGCTAAAATTTAAAGGCAAGGGGCAAAATACAAAAGAGAGAATGAAGATTATGTGTGAGACAAATGATGGTTTTCTTATTTCTCAGAAAGATTTAGAGTTGAGAGGCTCTGGAGATTTCTTTGGTACAATGCAACATGGAATTCCTGATTTTAAGATTGCTAATTTGTTTACAGATATGGATATTTTGAGATTGGCTCAGGAGGCGGCTATTAAGGTTGTAAGTAATGACCCTAAATTAGAAAAAGAAGAAAATAAATTATTGAAAGTATCTGTAAAAAACAAGTTTACAGATAGAATAGAAATTTAAAACTTGTCAAAATAGGAAAACTTTTTAGATAGAAAGAATAAATAATAAATCTTTAAAAATAGATCGCATTTTTGACAAAAAATGGAGGAAAAAAATGATAATATTTGGAATAGATATAAGAGTATATTTTTTACTATTTTTAACATATTCATTTGCAGGATGGTGCATGGAAGTAATTGGAAAATTAATACAATATAAAAGATTTATAAACAGAGGATTTTTAGTTGGACCATATTGTCCAATATATGGAACAGGAGCAATTTTAATAACATTTTTACTTAAAAAATATGTATCAGACCCATTTGCATTATTTGTAATGGCAATACTAGTGTGCGGAACACTAGAATATCTAACAAGTTATTTTATGGAAAAAATATATCATGCAAGATGGTGGGATTATAGCCAAAGAAAATTCAATATAAATGGAAGAGTATGTTTAAATACTATAATTCCATTTGGATTGCTAGGAATGTTTATAATGTATGTATCAAATCCATTCTTATTAGGAGCAATTGAATCATTACCTGAGACAGCACTAAATATAGTATTTTGGGTATTGCTTGTAATATTTGTATTAGATAATATAATTTCAACAAATGTAATTAGTTATGTTGGAAAAACAACAAAAGAATTTGGAAAAAGCCTTGATAATACAGAAGAAATTACAAATAGAGTAAAAGAAGCTTTATTAAACAAATCTGGATTATATAGAAGATTGTTAGAATCATATCCAAAAATTCAATCAATTAAAGTAAAAATTAAAGAGAAAAAAGATAAAATAAAAAGGCAGGTTGTAGAACAGACAGATGAATTTAAAGAAAGTGTAGAACGTCAGAAAAAAGAAATAAAAGAAAAGGTCGGAGATTTGAAAGATTTATCAAAAAAATCAAAAGACAAAAAATAGAGGATGAAATATTATGGAAAAATTAAAGTTGAGGATTTCTAAAAGAATGAAACAATTTAATGTGATTTTAAAAAATAGTGGTGATGACCATATAAGTGAGTATTCGGCACAATGTTCATATTACACAATACTTTCATTTATACCGTTTGTAATCTTGTTGATAACACTTATTCAATATACAAATATTGAACAACAAACATTATTTGATGTAATTTCAAAAATAATTCCATCAAGTATGAACGAATTTATTATTGGAATTGTAAGGGAAGTATATTCAAAATCAATAGGTACAATATCTATATCAATTATTTTCACATTATGGTCAGCAGGAAAAGGGCTTTTTGCATTAACAAAAGGCTTACATTTTGTATATAATACTGATGAAGATAAAGAAAAGTCAGTATTATATTTGAGAATAATGGCATTGGTTGAGACAATTGTGTTTATAGTTTTAATAATGATTGGAATGGTTCTATTGGTGTTTGGAAATAGCTTAAAATCAATAATGCAACAGCATATTGGAGCTCTTGAAAATTTTAATGCATTTTCACAGTTTGTAACTGAAATTGGATTTATTTTTGCGACTTTTGTTGTGTTCTTATTTCTTTATAGATTTATGCCGAATCACAAGGTTACTTTTAAGAGTCAAATTCCGGGAGCTATTTTTGGAGCTATTGCTCTTAATGTGATTTCTTTTGTATTTTCTAAATATTTAGATATTTTTAAGGGTTTTTCTATTACTTATGGAAGTTTGACAACTTTGATGCTTATTATGATGTGGACTTATTCTTGTTTCTATTCTTTATTTTTGGGTGCTGAGTTAAATAAAACTTTGTTACGTTTGGCTAAGAGATAAATGTTTTTATATTTTAAATAAAGGAAAAAATTGACAATAAAAATTTTGTCGAAATTTTGACACTCACACATATAAATGATATAATTGTGGTTGTAACAAAATAGAAAGAATGGTATTGAAGATGAGAAAAAGCGATTTTGATATGGACACAGTAACAAATATCATATTAAACAACGAATATGATTTACACGAAAAAGAAGAAAAAATAGAAAGTCCAAAAGAAGAAAATTATAAAAAAATTAATAAATATGAAAATAATAAGAAAAAATCTAAACATGCTAAAAATATAGAAAATACAAAAAAAGGTAAAAAGAAAAAAACAACAA
>ERZ773210.3854-NODE-3854-length-10277-cov-3.974369_pt1 | contig 10277 bp, 8 predicted proteins | sample MGYA00580528_ERZ773210 | MGnify/ENA primary metagenome ERZ773210 (study PRJEB29015, sample SAMEA2737769) | human gut metagenome | biome: human gut; feature: human-associated habitat; material: faeces | place: China | collected 2012 ...
GTATTCTTCCAACATACAACAATCCGGGACAATACTTAATTTTCAGGACAAATCGACAACTGCTTCGGAGTTCCAGTACACTCTGCTAATAGCGTAGTAGTAGCAAATTGTAGCTGTCTATCCAAAATTATTCCCGAAGTTAACTTGTCGATTTTTCTGAAAATTAATGTATGTCACGGATAGTGTCATGCTTCCAACAACTTACGTCATAGAAAATCCCACTTCCGTCGATTATAAACAAACCACTGCTAATTTTCGTAGAATATCTTATATCCGGTATCGTCAGTGTGAATTCAAATCTGAGAGCGTTAAACCCGAATTTGCCACAATTTAGATATAGTCGGAGATGTAAGGTGACTCATGCAGCAGCACATCATCCAGCCGGTCGATCGCCTGTGCATTTCCGGTGATGCGTCCCATGCGGTGCAGCTTGGCGGCGGTCTTGTAGCCGAGGAGCAGCGTGGTCAGCGTTGCAATCGACATCTTGACACGGTATTCGCCAGGTTCGTCCATTACGGTGCAACGTCCGGCATGGAAGCGGACAGTCAGCGTGCGCTCGTTCCAAGGCAGTAGTTCATCACTAATCTTGAAGGTGATCGTTGTGTCCTTCTCGTCCGGATCACAGTGGTATTGCTCAAAGAACTGCTCAACATCTACGATACGTCCCATAATATACGGGCGGATCATCTCACGGATATCTCCGTCGTCCATCTCAAATGCAATCGGTTCATTAAAATAGGAATTACCATGGATCTCATGGATCATGGAATCATGCGCGTGAATGTATTCCCACAGTCCTTCCTGTGCCTCGCGGTTCAGATAGATCATTTCCTTGATGTGCATGATATTGTCCTTGATCAGATAGACCATGTAACCCTGCGGCGCAGATTTGCGGTTGTAGTAGACGGCAACCATCGTGTCGTCCTCATCCCAGCGCCAGTATTCTTCCCAGGCGAGGCTATTGCGGAACAGGCAGCCGTGCGTCATATTGGCAAAGCTTGTGTGCAGATTCTTGAAGTCGGCGCTCTCATAGTCGACGCGGCGGACATAGCCGGGAGCAGTCGCCTTGGACGGGAACTGTCTTGTCTTCACCGTGTAGGAAATCTTATTAGAGATGATCTCCCAGCCGAGTCTACGGTACAGCGGAATCGAGTAAGGATATAATAAGGCAAAAGGCTGATGCTTTTCGCGCATGTGCGACAGACTCTTGAACATCAGCTTTTTCATGATGCCGCGCCCTGTAAACTCCGGGTAGGTGCATACGGATGTGACAAAGGCGACCGGATACGATGTCCCGTAAATGTTCATTTTCAGCGGATAAGCTGCAAACTGCGATACGAGATCTTCACCGGCGAAGCATCCCATGACATCGGCGCGCTCCAATACCGGGAACTTGGACTGCTTGATCTCATCGTCCTGCCAGCCGGTCTCAAGAAGCTCCTGCTCTGTGATCTGGAATGCGTAGCGAAGCAACGCGTTGTATTGATCCAGATCGCCCGTTGTCAGGTAGCGGATCGTAAAATCCGGATCCAGCGGCGAATTACTTGTATTTTGTTTCATACGATTTCTCCTTCGTAATTTATAGTATGTAGGCGATTGCTTGTTTCCTGAAATAGTGAAAAATAAAAACGATTTATTTGATAAGCGGCTGCCTGATATTGATATAAATTTCATAAATCTCTAGTTTGCATTATAGCAGAAGTTGTGAATGTATGGAATGCCTCATTTTGTGGTACTGCAAATGCCTTTGGAATTCCTTGCACAGCAAAAGCAGGCGCACACATTTTAACGATACGACAGATATTCGAGGAAACGCTTGACCGCGAGGGAGGCACTCTTTTTGTCGCGGAGCGCGAGCGCAATATTACGGTAAGCCGGGACATCGAGTTCCTTCTGCACAATGTGGTATGGCGTCTTTTTTAGGATGAGTTCCGGCACGATACTGACACCGAGTCCGCTCTCTACCATCGACATGATCGCATAGTCGTCCCAGGTCGTAAAATGCACATTTGGTACAAGTCCGTTACGCTCGAAGATCTCTGACACTTCGGCCTTCGCGCCTACCTTTTCAAGAAGCATGAATGGCTCGTCGCAGAGAGCGGCGATCGGAACCTTATCATAGGAGGCAAGCCGGTGTCCTTCCGGTAATATGGCAAAAAGTCGATCCTCCTCAAGCTCGATCGTCTCGAAATCCGGATTGGTCGGGAGACGTAAGAAGCCGCAGTCAATGCGTCCGGTGCTGATCCATTCTTCAATCTCGGAGTAATCGCCGAGCAGAAGTTCGTAGTCGATGCCCGGATAGTCCTTCTGGAATTCCTTGATGATGTTCGGAAGCCAATGCGTAGCCACACTCGAGAACGTTCCGATGCGGATGATGCCGGATTCCAGACCAACCAGCTCATCGACATGCATCTGCAGCTTCTCAAATTCCTTGCAGACTGTGGAAGCGTAGGGCAGAAGCGTCATTCCGTCACTGGTCAGCTTTACACCGGTTTTGTTGCGCTCAAGAAGTGTGATATGCCACTCTTTTTCCAGGTCGTTGATCATGCGGCTGATGCCGGACTGGGAGTAGTTTAAAAGCTTTGCAGCTTTGGTAAAGCTGCCGAGTTCCACTGTTTTAACGAACGCCATATATTTTTGTAAATTTTTATCCATATCGAAATCCTCTCTGCGCGTTTCCACTATGTGCACAAATATACACGTTACCACGTTAATTCTTTATCTATGCGAAAATCTCATAATAAATATGATAAATATTCGCTTTTTATATACATATACTTATGATATAATTCCGGTTAGAATTTGGCAAGAAGTTTTTCGATGGGTTAATAGAACTTTCTTGCATACACATAGGAGGAATTTTGTTATGTTGAACACATCAATCATCTGTATTCTGGTGACGATCGTAGCATATCTTCTGATCGTTCTTCTGATCGGTTTCCATTATGCAAAGGTAAATGAGTCCGCATCCGATTTCTATCTCGGCGGACGTAAGCTTGGACCGCTTGTGACCGCGATGAGTGCGGAAGCGTCTGATATGTCAAGTTATCTGCTTATGGGACTTCCGGGACTGGCTTATCTGTCTGGTCTTGCGGATGTCGGCTGGACCGCGATCGGACTGGCAATCGGAACTTATTTAAACTGGCTTTTTACAGCAAAACGCCTGCGCCGTTATACGCACGCAACCAAGTCGTTTACGCTGCCACAGTTTTTCTCGAATCGTTATCGTGACAAGAAGAATATTTTATCTTTGATCGCAGCCGTGATCATCATTATCTTCTTCGTTCCGTATACAGCCAGCGGATTTGCCGCATGCGGTAAGCTTTTTGCTTCCCTTTTTGGTGCTAATTATATCGTAGCGATGCTGATTTCAGCCGTTGTCATCGTGGCTTACACGACAGCCGGCGGATTCCTTGCAGCATCCACCACAGACTTTATTCAGAGTATCATTATGACGATCGCAATCTTCTTCGTACTGATCTATTCTACTATCCAGGTTGGTGGAATTGGTGTGGTTGTTGACAATGCGCGTCAGCTGCCGGGTTACTTCTCCTTTACAACATCTTATGTAGTGGAGACCAAAACCTCGCAGCCGTACAGTCTGCTTACCATTGTTTCGACACTGGCATGGGGACTCGGATATTTTGGTATGCCGCATATTCTTCTTCGTTTTATGGCAATTGAGGATGAGCACAAGCTTAAGATTTCAAGACGTGTCGCTTCCGTATGGGTTACGATCGCGATGGCCGTCGCAGTCATGATCGGTGTGGTAGGTCGTGAGATGAGCTCTCAGGGATTGGTGGAATCCCTCTCCGGCACACAGACGGAGACTATCATTGTAAAAGTCGCAGATCTGCTCTCTAAGCATGGTATCTTCCCGGCTCTGATGGCTGGATTGATCCTTGCGGGAATTCTTGCAAGTACAATGTCAACTGCAGATTCACAGCTTCTTGCAGCATCTTCGAGTGTGTCACAGAACATCTTACAGGAGGCATTTCATCTGAATCTGTCCAAGAAAGCAAGCATGATTGCTGCCAGAGTGACCGTTCTTGTTGTTGCCGTACTTGGCATTATCATTGCAAGAGACCCGAACAGTTCGGTATTTGGAATTGTATCGTTTGCGTGGGCAGGATTTGGTGCAGCGTTTGGTCCGCTTGTTATCTGTTCTCTCTTTTGGAGAAGAACGAACTTCCCGGGCGCTTTGGCAGGAATGATCTCCGGTGGAGCGATGGTCTTCATCTGGAAATATCTTGTGAAGCCAATGGGAGGCGTGTTCGGAATCTACGAGCTGCTTCCGGCATTCTTAGTCGGACTGATCGTTATCGTTGTGGTAAGCTTACTTACCCCGGCTCCGAGTAAGGAAATCGTTGATGAATTTGATCATGTAAAGTCTGGTAATGAGATTGCAGATTAATGGGAGATAGACAGTCGAATTAAATATTTGAATACAAAGCGATTGATGAATAGAAAAGTTGGTGCATGAGTGAAAAACGTGTACCAACTTTTTATGTATATAATAAAAATGACAAAAACAAGAAGCACAAAAGATAAATGTGTTGTGCACATTTCCTTGACAGAAGATTATAAAACAAGGTAAGATGTATAAATAGTACAAAAACAAAGGAGAAGGTTTTTTATTATGTTGGCTGCGCAGATTGTAGCGGTACTGATCTTCGTCGTGATGTTTGTGTTGATCATTACCGAGAAAATTGAGCGGCAGTGGGTGACTTTGGGGTGTGCACTTGCTGTCCTTGTCATTGTATTTGGAGTGTGCATGCACAGTATGACCGCTGTCATGGATACCCTCAATGTGAAGAGCATCTTTTCGCTGAAATTCTGGTATGAAGCGGGCGCAATCGAGGAGGAGAGTGCCGGTATCAACTGGGCAACGATCCTGTTTATTGCCGGAATGATGGTGATGGTCGAGGGGATGGCAAAGTCAGGCTTTTTTCACTGGCTTTGTATCACGATCGCGAAGCTGGTGCATTTTCAGGTGATTCCGATTTTTATCACATTCATGGTAATGTCTGCGGTACTTGCGATGTTCATCGACAGTATTACAGTCATTCTGTTTCTGGCGGCGGTCACGGTCGAGCTTGCGAAGCTGCTTGGATTCAATCCGGTGCCGATGATCCTGACAGAAATCTTCTGTGCGAACCTTGGCGGTTCATCTACAATGTGTGGAGATCCGCCGAACATCATTATCGGTACGGCACTGAAATATTCGTTCTTCGATTTTGTGACGAATACCGGTGTGATTGCGCTGCTTTCCCTGATCGTGGTGGTCATCTATTTCTACTTCTGCTTCCGCAAGGAATTAAAGAAAAAGCCGGAAGGATATGTGAAGAAGGATGTGAATATTGATCCGTGGGACGGCGTGCCGAGTAAGAAGGAATTTGTGATCAGCTGCCTGATCTTTGCGTGTGCCGTCATTCTTCTTGTGACACATGCCAACACAGGACTGACCGTAGCGTTCATCGGCGTATTTATTGCGGCGCTCACGCTCATTACGGCAGGTAAGCATCGCATGCATATCATCAAAAGCGTGGATTACAAGACACTGTTATTCTTTATTGGATTGTTTGTTGTAGTTGGGGGACTGGAACAGACGGAGATCTTAAATCTGATCGCGCTGATGATCGAGAAGTGGAGCAAAGGCAATCTCTATCTCATGGTTGCCATCATTTTGTGGATTTCTGCAGTGGCAAGCGCTTTCGTCGACAATATTCCGTTTGCGGCAACGATGGTTCCAATCATCAAGACACTTGCCGCATCGAGTGGGGCGAACCTACCGATGCTTGCATGGACACTTTCTATGGGAACGGATATCGGAGGCAGCGCGACACCAATCGGTGCTTCTGCCAATGTCGTCGGAATCTCGGTGGCAACGAAGGAAGGTCATCCGATCGGATGGGGTGAGTATTGTAAGTCGGCGATTCCTGCCACAATTCTTGTACTTGTCATTTCGATGCTGACTATTTGGGTGCGTTATATTTAGGAGAAGAAAATATGGGAGAAAAGCAGAAAATTATATCAGTAAGCCGCGAGTTCGGAAGCGGGGGGCATGAGATCGCAAGACAGATCGCAGAAGCGATGCAGTTGGAATTTGTGGATCGCAGCATCATTGAGATGATTGCAAAAGAGAAGCTTGTGGATGCGGATAAGCTGCATCCTTATGACGAAGCAACGCGGTTCGTTCCGCGCCGTACCGTCAGAGGACATAGCAGTTCGCCGGAGGAGACAATCGCACAGATGCAGTTCGAGTATTTGAAGAAGAAGGCAGCAGCCGGGGATTCCTTTGTGGTTGTCGGACGATGTGCGGAGACCGTGTTAAAAGGTTTTGAAGGTCTGACCTCGATTTTCGTGCTGGGTGATCACGATAAGAAGCTTGCTCGTGTCATGGAAGTATACGGACTGAACGAGAAGGATGCCAAGGCGAAGATGACGCGCCATGACCGGAACCGTAAGGCGTACCACAACCGTCACAGTGAAGGCAAGTGGGGGGATTCGAGACTGTATGATCTGTGCATCAACAGTTCGACGCTCGGTATGGACAAGACCGTGGAGGTGCTGGTACAGTATTTGCAGAAACGGTATGAGTAGTTCTTGATTTTTCCTGGTACGTGCTGTATATTATACTAATGTACTAGGATATAATTGATAGGAAAAAATGTAAAAGCAGCAGTTGATGCTGCTTTTGCTATGAATAGGCGATTGCGATAAAAGATAAAGGAGCAGCACATGTTAAATCAGTTTTCAAGAACACAGTTACTTCTCGGCAAAGAAGCAATGGATAAATTACAGAACTCGCGCGTGGCGGTATTCGGTATCGGCGGCGTGGGCGGATACGTCTGCGAGGCTTTAGTTCGAAGCGGTGTGGGTGAATTCGATCTGGTCGATGATGATAAGGTATGTCTGACGAATCTGAATCGACAGATCATTGCGACGAGAAAGACCGTTGGAAAATATAAGACCGAAGTTATGAAGGAACGTATCTTAGAGATCAACCCGGATGCGAAGGTGAATATTCACAATTGCTTCTTCCTGCCGGAAAATGCGGATGATTTTCCATTTGAAGAGTATGATTATGTTGTAGATGCAGTAGATACTGTGACAGCAAAGATTGCTTTGGTCATGAAGGCGAAGGAGAAGAATGTGCCAATCATCAGCAGCATGGGCGCGGGAAATAAGCTTGACGGAAGTCAGTTCAAGGTCGCAGATATCTATAAGACGAAGGTGTGTCCGCTTGCGAAGGTCATGCGCCGCGAACTTAAGAAGCGAGGTGTGCGGAAACTGAAGGTTGTATATTCGGAGGAGATTCCGACACGTCCGCTTGAGGATATGTCGATTAGCTGCAGGACACATTGCATCTGCCCGCCGGGGGCTGAACACAAATGTACGGAGCGAAGAGATATTCCGGGAAGTGTGGCGTTCGTGCCATCTGTTGCGGGACTTATTATCGCGGGCGAAGTTGTGAAGGATCTGTGCAAAAACGCTTAACTATAATACGAAGATCTTATAGAACAGAAAGTAGTTTTTATAAGATCTTTTTTGTATTGTGTTTAACTAAGATTACATTATATAATGTTATGGAGATAAGGAGGAATGACAAATGCCAGTATTTGATTTTAGTAATACACCGGATGCAAACAAGGATCCGGTTTGTACCTATACAACATTTCGTTCGAATGAATCAGTGCCAAGCGCCGAGCATCCGATCATGCTTCTCGACAACAGAGAGCATAAGTGGAACCACCATTCATCCGGTGTGTTCACGAATCCGATCAAGCGTACTTCGTTTGAATTTCAGGAGGAAGAGGGCACGATCAGTGCAGATATCTTAGAGATTGATGCGCGTTTTGTCAGCCTTCTGCGCTGGCTCGGAGAGAATCACATCAATGTGCGTCTGTCCGGTGAGAATACGGATAAGGGATATGCGGTATATAAGATCCGTGAGATCGCATTCGGTGGCGGAACGAAGCTTTCTGCGGAAGATGGATTCTTACAGTTTATGATCGATCGTCTGCTCGCGAGCAGTGCCCCTGCGGATGAAATTGAAGATGAGGATCAGGATGAAGACGGCGACGATATGAAGCTGACCAGTCTGCAGAGTATCACAGATTTCATGAACTGTGCGGGAAGAACACTTCCGGACAACATCCGTCTGTGGGCAAGACGTAACCTTGCGGTAGCCCGTTCCAACGAGGTATCACCGGAGGAACGCCGACACGCGCAGAGAGCACTCTCTATCATGATGAATATTCAGTGGAAGAGTAACTATTTTGAAGCAATCGATCCGAACGAAGCGCGCCGTATCCTCGATGAGGAACTCTATGGAATGGAGCGCGTAAAGCAGAGAATCATCGAGACGATCATCCAGATTAACCGTACCCATACACTTCCGGCATACGGACTTCTTCTGGTCGGACCGGCGGGAACCGGTAAATCACAGATCGCCTACGCGGTAGCAAGAATCTTAAAGCTTCCATGGACAACACTCGATATGAGTTCCATCAATGATCCGGAGCAGTTGACCGGAAGCTCCCGTGTCTATGCGAATGCCAAGCCGGGAATCATTATGGATGCGTTCTCGATGGCCGGGGAGTCTAGCCTTGTATTTATCATCAACGAGCTCGATAAAGCTGCCGCAGGCAAAGGCAACGGAAATCCTGCAGATGTACTTCTGACGCTTCTTGATAATCTTGGATTCACGGACAACTATATGGAGTGTATGATTCCGACCGTCGGAGTCTATCCGATCGCTACGGCCAACGATAAATCACAGATCAGCGCGCCGCTGATGTCGCGTTTTGCAGTCATCGATATTCCGGATTATACAACGGAAGAGAAGAAGGTAATCTTCTCGAAATTTGCTTTGCCGAAGGTGCTTAAGAGAATGAGCCTTATGGAAGAGGAGTGTGTGATCACGGACGAAGCACTCGACGCGATCGTGGAGCAGTATAAGAATACATCCGGAATCCGTGATCTCGAGCAGGCAGCAGAGCACATCGCAGCCAACGCATTGTACCGCATCGAAGTCGATCATGTGGATCATGTTGCATTTGATGCAGCGATGGTTCGCGAACTGTTAGCGTAATCATAATTGGAGGATATATGTTAGATCAGAGTTTATTTACAGAAACCATCCATGAGGTATCCGAGATTATCCGTGTGTCACAGGGAAATATGACACGTGAGGAAATCTTAGGATACTTCAAAGACATGGATCTTAATGAAGAACAGCAGCAGATGGTGTTGGATTTCTTATTAAAGCCGCATCCGGAGGATGAGCAGATTGCAGAAAATGCAGAAGATGCGCAGGATGATAATGCAGAATCCGGTGAAGATGCGACGGATGATGAGAAAAAAGCGGCCTATCAGACCGAAACGTTGGATGCAGCGGATACAGAGAAGAACAATGAAGCCGCCCACACCGGCGTCTTTCAGATGTACCTCGACGAATTAAACGAACTCTCCACCTATTCTAAGGAAAAGCAGGAGGAAATGTATAAGGCTCTCCTTGCCGGAGATGAGAGCGTGATCAACGATATCACGAACTGCTGGCTTCCAGTCGTGTTAGAGAATGCAAAGAAGCTCACGGAATCGAATGATCCAGACCGTTTGCAGGATGTCGTGCAGGAAGGCAATATGGCACTTTTCATGCGTCTTACGGAACTTTGTGGATCACAGGAGAAGGTTGATGTTGAATCAGAACTTGCACAGGAAATTGAGAATGCAATGAAATCCTGCATTATCGAGGAAGAGGGAGAGGGCGAAAGCGAGGATGCGATGGTCGGCAGGATCGCTTTGGTCAATGAGGCGGTCAAGTATCTCGAGAAAGAGAGGGGAATGAAGCCTAGCGTCGCAGAACTTGCAGAATACACGAAAGTACCGGCTTCGGAACTCGATGAGATCCTACTATATATAGAGAAAGCAAATCAAAAGAAAAAATGATAAATTTTTAACAAAATATTTTGCAAGCATATTGATTTTGGAAATCAATCATGTATAATATTAGGCGAAGAAGTTGGAAAAAGAATAACAAAAGAAAGCTTCTGTAATTATTAAAGAAAAGGAGTCAGGGCAAGATGGCAACAATTGATTTAAGCAAGTATGGCATTACCGGAACTACAGAAATCGTTTATAATCCTTCTTATGATGTATTATTTGAGGAGGAGACAAAGGCTGGTCTCGAGGGATACGAAGTTGGTAAAGAGACAGAGCTTGGCGCTGTCAACGTAATGACAGGTATCTACACAGGACGTTCACCAAAAGAC
>ERZ773210.3862-NODE-3862-length-10255-cov-3.206078_pt1 | contig 10255 bp, 7 predicted proteins | sample MGYA00580528_ERZ773210 | MGnify/ENA primary metagenome ERZ773210 (study PRJEB29015, sample SAMEA2737769) | human gut metagenome | biome: human gut; feature: human-associated habitat; material: faeces | place: China | collected 2012 ...
CCTCGCCGGTGAAGGCCAGACCCTCCCCCTCGTCCTTGGCCGGCGCCTCGTCGGTGGCCGCCGGGGCGCATCCGGCCAGGCCCACAGCAGCCGTAGCCGCGGCAGCGCCCACGAAGGCGCGACGGGTGAGCTTGGCGTCAATGGCGCGTTCGCTGTTCTTCGTCATAGAACTCTCCTCCCTCAGATAGGATTTTCTCGCGAGCTGCGGCGAAAAGACGTTTGAACCCCCGCTCTCGGCGGATCTCCTACCGCCTTGCTGTCGCATCGGGCGGCCCTCCTCGGCCGAAACCCTCGCACTCGCTGGCTATTATTCTGCCGTTGACTCAACGTCACTTCAATGGCGGCCAGCGGAACTTTTCATTAAGACTTCGGGGCAAATATTAAAAAAGAATTACCTTCCCCACCGAAGTCTCCTGCATGCAGCTCCATCGGGCATAATATGAAGATTGACGAGGAGGGGACACCATGTCGACCGATCACCCAGGGCGCCCGTTCCGCTATGGCATACGCTTCAAGATCGCCGTTTCCATCGGCGTCATTATGGTTGCGCTCATGGCCGTTGACATTCTATGGAACCTATCGCTTCAAAACGCTCAGGCCGAGAACGAGGCCCGTGAGAAAGCCGAGGTGCTCGCCGCCGAAATGCGCGCGGCGTGGGACTTCGTCGATATGAACCAGGACGTCATCAACCGTGCCGAGGACGGCACCTTCCGTACGAAGCACCTCGTGTGCGTGGTGGCGGCGAAGTCAATATCCATGCTGTTCACCACAGAAACCGACTACTCCATCCGCTTCACGAACGACACGCCGCGTCAGGCTGCCAACGCGCCGGACGCCTTCGAGCAGGAGGCCCTGGCCGCCTTCAACGCCGACCCCGACCGCAAGGCATTCTGGCGCGTCGTGGACGCCGGCGACGGCACGCGGGTGTTCCGCTATACGGAGCCGTTGTACGTGACCGAGTCGTGCCTAGAATGTCACGGCGACCCCGTCGGCGAGCTGGATCAGTACGGCTACCCCAAGGAGGGCATGCAGGTGGGCCAAGTGGGCGGCGCCATGTCCATCACCGAGCCCATGGGCATTTACGCCGCCGGCATTCAAGATAGCATGATGCAGCAGGCGATCATGGTGCTGTTCATGATGGTAGCGGCCTTCATCGGGCTGTACTTCGTGACAAGCCGGCTGGTGCTGCGGCCCATCGACGAGCTGCGAGGCGCGGCGGGCGCCGTGGGCAAGGGCGACTTCAACTACACCCTCACGGTGCCCGACCCCGGCGAGCGGCCCCGCGACGAGCTGGCGGAGCTCACCGGCGAGTTCGACCGCATGGCCCGCGACCTTGAGGCGCTTTATGCCGATCTGGAGGGCCAGGTGCGTTCCAAGACCGACGACCTCATGGTGCTCAACGACATGCTGAACTACCAGAAGCGCGAGCTGAAGGTAGCACTCGATCGGCTGGGTGATGAGGTGGCCTACAAGAACGAGTTCTTCGCCATCGTCAGCCACGAGCTGCGCACGCCGCTCACCAGCATTTTGGCCTACGCGCGCATCCTGAACGCGGACGACAGCCTAGCGCCCAAGACCCGCGAGGCCGTGGGCGAAATCGAGTCGAATGCCACCCTTTTGCTGAACATGGTGAACAACATCCTCGTCATTTCCAAGCACGCCGCCAAGAAGGACGAGCTTTTGCCCGAGCCGGTGGACTTCGTCGATTTGGCCCAGTTCGTGCGCAAGGCGCTGGCCCCCATCGCCGCCGACAAGGACGTGCGGCTCACCTGCACGGTAGCGCCGAATGTGCCCTTGAGCATGGCCGACTGGGAGAAGCTGCGACGCATTCTGGAGAACCTGGTGAACAATGCTATCAAGTACACCCATCGAGGTGGGTTCGTGCGCCTGACGATTGGGTTCGAGGACGGGGAAACCGACTCCCACAGTGAGAGCGAAAAGGCGGACACCAATGCCCCCGATGGCGAAGATGCCGCAGCCGGCTGGATCGTCATGCGCGTCGCCGACGACGGCATGGGCATCGCGCCCGAAGAGTTGGACCAAATCTTCGAGCTGTACAAGCAGGCCGGGCAATCGGCCAACCGCCGCTACCGGGGCACGGGGCTGGGGCTTGCCGTAGTGCGCGACCTCACCGAGCTGCATGGCGGCACCGTGACCGTGGAAAGCCGGGTGAAGGAGGGCAGCACGTTCACCGTGCGCATTCCCTATGTGCCCGTCATTGAGGAAGAGGACGAGGAAGCGTAAAGCCGCAGGGTGACCCGCAGCGCCGAAGGCCGAGCCGCTGACAACCGCGAAGGAGGACGACGATGGCGAAGATTCTGCTCGTGGACGATGAGCCGCGCATTGCCCGGGTGGTACGCGACATGGTGGAGGGTGCCGATTGGCAATTCGCTTACGCCGACAACGGCGCCGATGCGCTGGACGCCATCGCCCGCGAGGCGCCCGACCTCATCATCATGGACGTCATGATGCCGAAGATGGACGGCTTCACGGCCTGCCGCGAGCTGCGGGCCCGTGGCGTCACGGTACCAGTCATCTTCCTATCGGCCAAAGGGGACATCGTGGACAAGGGCGTCGGGTTCGCGGCCGGGGGCGACGACTACATGGTGAAGCCCTTCGACCCGCGCGAGCTGATGATGCACATCGAGGCCCATCTGCGCCGTGCCGCCATGCGCCCGACCGCCGCCATGCCGTCCACGGGCACCATCACCGTGGGGCGCCTTTCCCTGGACATGGCCCAGCACCGCGCCACCTTGGGCGGCGAGCACGTGCCGCTGACCCCAAAGGAGTTCAAAATCTTGGCGACCCTGGCCTCAAGCCCCGGCACGGTACTGTCCCGCGAGCAGCTGGTGGAAGCGGCCTGGGGGCCGGAGTTCGTCGGCGAGACCAGCTCCATCACCGTGTTCATCAAGAAGTTGCGGGCCAAGATCGAGGACGATCCCACCGAGCCCCGCATCATAGAAACCGTCTGGGGCATCGGCTACCGCCTCGATCCGGAGGCCTGCGGGTAAGCCCCCTCACCCGCACCCGCTTTTCTAGCCTCAAATTGGCGGTTTTTCCGTAAGAAGCGTCGCTTCGTGACACCATTTCGTTCCAAACAGGCGATTTTGCCCACTTTGTAGCCGCAAATCGACGATCTTGACATAACAACCGTCGATTTGCGGCTGCAAACAAAATGCGGTCGCCGAGAGGTTCCCCTACTTCCCCGCGCCGCCGTGGTTGATGGTGGTGGCGAGGGGGTGGCGCTTCAAAAGGAGCATCATCACGAGACAGGCGAGCATGAGCGGCACGAACCAGAGGAACAGCGGCAACAGCGCGTCGGAGTAGCCGGCGGCGATAACCGACTGGGCTGACGCGGGCAGCTTGTCCACAATCTGCGGCGTTAGCGTGGCGAGCGACAGGTTGTCCACATGGGTGAGCTTGCCGGCCACGTCGGCCGTAAGGCGCATGGTGAACAGCGCGCCCACGAGCGCCGTGCCCACCGAGGCGCCAATCTGACGGAAGAAGTTGTTCGCCGCTGTGGCGGTGCCCACCATGGCGTGAGGAAACTCGTTCTGCACCACGAGCACAAGCAGCTGCATGCCAAGCCCCATGCCGAAGCCGAGCACGAACAGGTACAGCACTGGCACCCACAACGCCTCGTGCACCTGAAAACGTGACAAGAGAAAGAGGCCCACCGTGCTCACAGCGCACATGGCCACGAGCAGTCCCTTATAGCGACCGGTCTTCGACGCAATCCAGCCCGTAGCCGTAGAGGTGATGAGAATGCCCACGCTCGTGGCTGTGCACACAAGACCTGCCACCTCCGGCGAAAGATCGTCCACAATCTGAAAGTAAGTGGGCAGGTAATTGAGCGCGCCCATGAAGCTGACGTTCAGCAAGAGCCCCGTCATCGAACACAGCACGAAGTTGCGGTTGCGGAAAAGGCTGAGCGGGATGATGGGCTCGGTGGCGCGGCGCTCGATCAGCGCAAAGACCACGCTCGCCGCCATCGCCAGGGCCACCAGACCCGCGAACAGCAGGCTGCCCCAAGGAAACAGTGCGCCGCCCCAAGCCATAGCCAGCACCAGCGAGGTCACGGCCACCGTCATGGCCATCATGCCGCACCAATCGATGGGTCGTTTTCCCAGGGAGCGGGCATCGCGGGGCAGCGTGAAGGCGAGCACCACCACCGCCAACAGAGCTATGGGCACGGTGAACCAGCAAATCCAGCACCAGCCCGTCACCTGGACGAACCAGCCGCCGAGCAGCGGCCCCAGCACATTCGATACGGCGAACACGGCGCCGATGACGCCCATGTAGGTGCCGAGCTTGCGCGGCGGCACCACGTCGGAGAGCGTCGCCTGAAACAGGATGATAAGGCCGCCCCCCAGCCCGGAGACGAGGCGACCGCTGATCAGCATGCCCATGTTCACCGATAGGCCGCAGATCATCTTGCCCGCTGCGTATAGGGCGAGCGCCGCCATGAGCAGGCGCTTGCGGCCGACAAGATCACCGAACTTGCCGTAGATGGGCATGACCAGCGTCGACAACAGAATGTAGGCAGTAGAGACCCACTGCATGATCCCTACGCCGTTCAGGTCGCCCACAATGGTGGAAGCGCCGTGGAAGCGATGGTCTCAGAAAGCGAGCTGATGAGCATGACGAGCAAAAGACCGAAGAACACCAGCGCCAAAGCCCGCCCGTGCAGGGCGTGGTCGGCAGGAGGCGTGGAGGCGCCTGCGGGTTTTGCGAGCACGAGCGCCGATGGGGAGGCCGCTGCAGGCGATGGGGAGGCCGCTGCAGGCGATGCGGGCGCGCAGGTCGAGATCGCCGGCGCCTTCGTCCTCGAAGCCGCATCTCCCGCGCTCACCGCCATAGGTCGCCTCTTTCCAATCAGGGTTTCCTCCCCATTCTAGAAAGCCGACTGTCGCAAGTACCGCGCAATGACCGCTCGTGCGCCGAACTGTCACGCGCCCGTTGCACGTTGGGATTTTACATTGAACAAGGTTGCAGCAACGAAGGCGAGCTATTCCCCGGACAACGTGTAGCGCGTGCTGCGGCTAGCGCCTTTGGACGAGATAGCGCCCTTCTCCAGAAGAGCACCGACAATGGCCTTGGCCTTGGTCGAGCCGCAAGCGAGCAGCTGCTCAACGTCGCGCCTGTTGAACTCTCCCCGTTCACTAGCCATGCGCAGCACGGCCCGCTCCTCTTCCGGATAGGTGCTGAAGTCCTCTTGTTTCTTACTGGCAGACGACTCATCCGCTGGCCGCATTTGAGGCTTAGGGCCACTGGTTGCCGCCTCGGCGAAATTGGGCCCGTATGCTTGATCGGCGGCAGCATTCCCCAAATACACCGTCACGGCAATACGATCGGGGCTGAAGCTTTCCACCGCAGCGGGCAATGGAGCCTGCGCATCCACAGCCGCACGCCTCATGACATCGAAGCCACTGCCCGCTTTTTCGCAGGCGTTGATGAGCCCGAACATCTTCATAAGCGTGGGGTTTCTCGCATCGGAGACACCACCGGCGAGCATAACGTCCAAGGCGATGCGCAAACTGCCGGGGTTCTCGATTTTAATCCTGTCGGGATAGCGCAGCGCGGCCACGCCGCGGCGGCCGTAATAATCGCTGTGAACAAGACTGTTGACGAAAGCCTCGCGCACGGCGGCGTGCATTTCGGTGTCCTCCACCCGTTGCAACGACTCGCTTAAAGCAAAAGGCCTTTTCACCCCTGCCGTGAGGCGCGGAACCACCTTGCTCCAAAAATCGAACAGACCACCGCTCCACGTACCGTCGTTGGAAACGACGCGGTCGCGCCAGCGTGCACCGTCGCCCATCTCTCGGTAATCGAGGAAGTACTCGGGGTACTCCCGAACGATCTCATATTCGTAGCCGAACATGAGCAGCCCGGCGCGAGTGGGATGCAACGCGCCCTCCCCTTCCACACGACCCGCCGCATTGAGCTTGAGCAGGAGATCCTCCGCGCCCAGCTTGTTCCACGGATGACCGGGGCGCACTGCCTCCATCGTGGCTCGGAATCGTTCCACCGAGTCCATATCCAGCGCCTCGAGGCCGAAATTCTCCAGAACAAGCGCGTCCAACGGAGAGGGGCTCGCATCGCGAACCATGGCAACAATCTCATCAGCTGAGCAGTGGTAGTCTCCCTCACCATTGCGCCGATAGGTGCCTCGCGCCTGATCTCCCGAAACGTACACCGGTTTAAGTTGACGCGGCGCCCGAGGAACGTTAATTCGAAGATAGGTTTTTCCTTCCGCCTCAACAAGGGAGACATCTTCGTTGGTTAAGAGATTCGCGCTCACTTTAGAGGGATTGTTCACGCCATCCCAGAATTTCTTGCAGAGGCCCTCCGGATCAGCAAGCCCCTCGACTTCCAAGGAGCCATCAGCCGTCTCTCGAACGCCGAGCATGATGGTGCCACCCTCGGTATTCGCGAAAGCGGAATAGGTTTCCCACACACTTGCGGGAACTCCACCCTTCGCCAATTTAGCTTCAAGCCGATTGCCCTCACGCAAATCTTTAAGCTGCTCTTGCCCCATAGTTCCCCTTACGCCGTTGCAGTCGCTCATTTCCCGTTAGCACTTTATGTCGCGCCCATTATCGGTCGTTTGCGGTCGTTTTGCGGTCGTTTCGGTCGCGAAACGCCGACACTACGACCGCGTTTCGGTCGCCCTGCAGCCATCGCAGACGAACAGCTCTTTTTTGCGCGAAATCGGCGTTTAGCAGCGTCAAGGAGGCCCGAATGACGCTGCTAAACGCGGATCTCGTTCATAATCTGGATTCCAGACGCTGCTAAACGCCGATTTCGCGCACGATTCCCACTTTTGACGCCCCGGGGCAGCTATCTGAAGATGCTACAGCGCAAGCTCGTACATGATCACCTGGATGTCGCCAAGGGCCGGGTAGTACACGGTCCACTCGCCCTTGTCCGCAAACCCGCAGGACTCGTAGAGGCCGCGGCCGCGCACGTTGTAGGGGAACGTATCCAGGCGCAGGACCGAAAGGCCGTCGGCGCGGGCGATTTCCATGCCGCCCTGCAGAAGCTGGCGCGCGAAGCCGCGGCCGTGGTAGGCCGGCAGCGTGGCCACCACATGCAGCACGCCCACGTTCTCGGGCGGCGCGTCCACGCTCCACGGCACCGCCTCGTAGCCGGGCTCCCCCTCGTGGTTCACCACCATGGCGCTCGCGATGCCCTCCCCTTCCAACACGCCCACGATCATCTGGCCGTCCGCCACCGCCTCTCGCAGGAAGTCCTTCGAGGGATGGCCGTCGTGGCGCCACTGCACATCGAAATCGGTGCCCTGCATGCCGTCGATCATCTTCGCGTAGAAATCCAGCACGGCATCGATCTCGTCCGCCCGCGCCTTGCGCACCTCCAACATCGCCGCTCCCTTCTTGCGCGCATTCTTATCGAAGACAGTATAGCGTCGCCGCATCCTTGTCGAGCCCCTCAGAAGCCGGCAAAGCCCTCGGTTTCAGCGCGCTTGAGGGAAGGGAGGAAGCGAGACACGATCCAGGTGAGAATTTTCTCTTATCGAAACGCCGAAAACGACGGTCAAAGTCGCGTTGGCCGCATTTGAGCGGCGCTCAGCAGCTAGAGGCCGAGCAGGGGACGGTAGAGCGACTCGTCGGTTTCGGAGAAGACGTTGAACACCACCGTCATCGGTATGTCGGGATGCTCGTTAAGCCAGCGGCGCACCGAGGCGACGGCGATGGAGGCCGCTTCTTTTTGCGGGAAGCCGAACACGCCGGTGGAGATGCAGCAGAATGCGATGCTGGAAAGCCCCGCCGCGGCCGCCGCATCCAGACAGGCCCGGTAGCACTCGGCCAGCTGGCGGCGGTGCGTATCGGTGGGGCGCCCGTCGGCGATGGGCCCGACGGTGTGGATGACGCGGCGCGCGGGCAGATTGTAGCCGTCGGTCACCTTGGCCTGGGCCGTGGGCTCCGGGTGTCCCTGAGCCGCCATGGCCTTTGCACAAGCGGCGCGTAGCTGGACGCCGGCGAAGGTGTGGATGGCGTTGTCGATGCAGTAGTGCAAGGGCGCCCAGCAGCCGGTCATGCCGGAGTTGGCGGCGTTCACGATGGCGTCCACGGCCAGGGTGGTGATGTCGCCGCGCCACAAGCGCAGGCGCGGATCAACCGGGGAGGCCGTCGTGTCGGCGAGCGTTGCGATGCCCGCCTCGGCAATGAGCCCCTGCAGCAGCTCGTCCTGGGCAGCGAGGAATTCCGCAGGCGCGGGCCAGGACGGCCGCACGTTCGCAAGCGATCGAAAGGCGAGCCATAGCTTTTCGGCGGCCGCGCTCGTCAAGCCGTCCCGGACCACCTCGGCCGCCACCGGCGGCAAGGCGCGCCCGTGTAACTCACTCTCTTCGATGAGGTATTCCGCCAGATATTGCAGCAGCTCGCGCTTGCGCGCTTCGCCGAGAGTCTCGTACTGCATCGCGTTTTTCGCCACGTTCCCAACGTTATAGGATTCGCAATCCATAACCTATTCCTCCCTCGGAGGCCGCCATGAAACAAGAGCTCGCCTCCACCAGCCTAGCTGATTTGCTCGCCGACATCAAATAGAAGTGTTCCGGCGAATCGCCCCGTGTCTACTGATTGCTTCGCGCGCGAACCAAATTCGCGTAGTCCTGACGCTGATGAAAGATATGCGCCACCACAACGGTGTCACCTTCGTCTTGCGCTCCTTCAACGATTCCTTCCCTCAAAAGAATCGGTGCTGATGGGCGCTGCCACCGATACCCAGGCAGTAGGAGAAAGCGAGCTCGCCATCCAGCAATAGTGAGGAACAGCAGAGGTCCCGCCGACTGAACTGCAGCCGGCGGGGCCTTGCGTCCTTATGGCAGGCGCTGTCCAGCGGAATACGCTACTTGCCGAGGGTACTCCTTGGCGTCTTTCACGGCCAGACAGCCCGAGTTCACGGCCCAGCCGGCCTGGGAGCCGGGGGCGAACTTCACGTCATAGGAGTCGCCGTACAAACCGCCCGCATCGGAGCCGCCGGCGTACAGATCAGGGATGACCTGGCCCTCCTCGTCGAGTATCTGGGTCTTCTCGTTCACCTTGATGCCGCCGCAGGTAGTGTAGTAGCCGTCGCCCACATGGCAGCCCTCGGCGTTCATGAGATCCTCGCGGGCCTTCGCCAGCGGCGTGCCCGACGTGCCGAAGGAGAACACCTGGCCGTCGGGGCCCTGCGCTTCCCAGCGCTTCATATCGGTCTCGGTAAACAGAGCGAAGGTGCGATCCTGGTTGCGCACGGCAATACCAGCGCCGGCGAAGTCATCGATCCACAGGTCTTCCTTGCAGAAGCGCTCACCATTCTGGTTCAGCCACAGGGTGGGCTGCACGCCAGCGGAGTAGGCATCGGTAGTCCAGGTGGCGGTAACGGCGCCCAGGGTCACCGGGCCGCACCACATGACGGTGCCGAGCCCCTCAGCCATAGCGGCGCCGGCAGCCTTGGCCATCTTGACGTCGTCGCCATCGCGGCACTCCATACCGAGCGCCTGGATGTTCACATTCTTCGTCTCGGACACGCCGTAGAGGAACTCATGGTTGTTGGCGTAGCCGCCGGTGCCGATGCTGACGACCGGAGCTTCCACCTTGATGACGTTGCCCTTCTCGTCCTCGGCCAGAAGACCAACAACCTTGCCGTCCTCCATGATGAGTTGGCGCCCGAAGGTGTTGAAGCGGGCCTCGGTGCCCAGACGCTCGGCCTCGGCGCCGAAGCACTGCATGAAGTGGCCGCCGGGGCTGGCATCGTTACCCTTGTCGTACACGTGCCAAATCTTCGGGCCCGCGCCGATGGCGATGGAGTCGGCGAAAACGATGCCGTGGCCCTCAAGCCAGTCAATGATCTCCTTCATCTGGCCGAAGTAAGCCTCGTGCAGCTTGTGGGACGGAATCCAATGATGGTAGTTCAAGCAGGTGTTCAAGGCGTTCTTCACGCCGTAGGGCGCCGTGGGGTTGTAGGCGCCGGCGAACACCGGGCAGTTCTCGCCGGAGGTGTATTTGGCCTCCAGGCCGGTCATGCCCTCGGTGCCGATGAAGCTTCCGCCGTAGCCGCCCAAGCGCTCGATGACGACGGCTTTAAGCCCCATGTCGGCAGCCTGGATAGCGGCGGCCGTGCCCGTGCCGCCCGCGCCGACGATGCCCAGCGTGGTCGCGTCCTTGATGTTGATATCAAAGCGATAGATCACGGTGGAGATGATGTTCGGCGTGAGCTGGGGGATGATGCCATAACGAATTTTCTGGAAAGC
>ERZ773210.3869-NODE-3869-length-10241-cov-3.228745_pt1 | contig 10241 bp, 9 predicted proteins | sample MGYA00580528_ERZ773210 | MGnify/ENA primary metagenome ERZ773210 (study PRJEB29015, sample SAMEA2737769) | human gut metagenome | biome: human gut; feature: human-associated habitat; material: faeces | place: China | collected 2012 ...
TCCATAGATAAGCTTATCTATATCCAGATTTAATCCAATCAGGTAGTCTGTTTCTTCCATTTCATCATCCACAACTTCCGTTCCGTCCATGCGGAGCTTCTTGTCGATGACAATGTGGATGTCCGTCGGAACTTCCGTAAGACATCTGCTGCACGGGATTGATACTGTAAGATCCGTCTCCCCGCTCAAAAGCAGCTCACTGCCCTCGCGGTTCGCAATCCTGAGATCAAACGGCGCGCTCTTCGTGATCGGGAACTCACCAAGCCTCGATACAAACGTATCCTGCTCGATATGAACCTTCTCGGTAACTTCTCTGTTCTCACAAGATACAATCTCTGAAATATCGATCTGCATGGTTTACTCCTTCGCCTCATACATATGAGGTTTTCACACCTAACCAATTATACATAGGCGTCCCTGGTTTGTCAATCACTTTTTTGCTTTTTTGTCAAGGAATTTCCCTTGACAGCAAAAACTATTTTACAAGCGCTACAGTCTCTCTTGCAATCGCAAGTTCCTCGTTGGTCGGGATCACGCATACCTTTACCTTGGAATCCGCGGTAGAGATGATCGCCTCGTCGCCGTGGGTTGCATCGTTCACTGCCTGATTTACCGTCACGCCGAGATAACCGAGATAAGACATTACCTTCTCACGAACCAGGTTCACGTTCTCACCGATACCCGCGGTAAATGCGATGGCATCTACACCGTTCATTGCTGCGACATAGGAGCCGATGTATTTTGCCACACGATAGCTGAATACCTCGATCGCATTGGTTGCAAGCTCGTTGCCTGCCTCGTGTCCTGCCTGCAAGTCACGGAAGTCAGAGGAGAGACCGGACATTCCCTGTACGCCGGACTTCTTATTTAATACATTCATGATACCTTCGATATCAAGATTCTCTTTCTTTGCGATGAACTCCATGATCGCCGGATCAATATCACCGGAACGTGTTCCCATGATAAGACCCTCAAGCGGTGTAAGACCCATGCTTGTATCTATGCACTTGCCATTGACAACAGCGGAGAGTGAACCACCGTTTCCGAGATGGCATACGATAACCTTTGAATTGTCAGGGTCAAGCTTGCCGAACTCGATTGCTCTCTTAGATACGAATGCGTGGCTTGTACCGTGGAAGCCATACTTACGAATGCCATACTTCTCATAGTACTCATGAGGAATAGCATACATATAAGCCTTCTCAGGCATTGTCTGATGGAATGCGGTATCCCATACAGCAACATTAGGTGTGCCAGGCATAGCTGCTTCAACTGCCTCAATACCGATAAGGTTGGCAGGGTTATGTAATGGTCCAAGGTCGAAGCACTCACGGATAACTGACTTTACATCATCGTTTACAATTACTGATGTACAGTACTTCTGTCCTGCATGAAGTACTCTGTGTCCTACAGCGGAGATTTCCTTAACATCTGAGATAACGCCGTAATTCTTGTCAAGAAGCATCTCAAGAACAAGGTTAACTGCTACCTTGTGATCCGGCATAGGCTTCTCAATAACACAGCTCTCCTTGCCCGTAGGCTTATGTGTGAGCTTAGAGCCCTCAATACCGATTCTCTCGCAGAGACCCTTTGCCATAACTGACTCATCAGCCATATCGAATAACTGGTACTTTAATGATGAGCTTCCGCAGTTGATTACTAAAATCTTCATTATTAATTCCTCCAAATATATTATCTTATTTAATATTCCGCTTTCACACCGCTCTATGGCTGCAAATACCTTCAAAAAGCGGCAGGTCTATAGCATAGTTATAGGTAACTGCCGCCAAAACGGCAATTACCTATATATGTATTGTGTGTAAATATCTATTGAATATTACTGCATCTGAGCCTGTACAGCTGTGATAGCTACAACACCAACGATGTCGCTTGCTGAACAGCCTCTTGAAAGATCGTTAACTGGCTTAGCAATGCCCTGAAGCATAGGACCATAAGCCTCTGCCTTAGCAAGTCTCTGAACAAGCTTGTAGCCGATGTTACCTGCATCAAGATCAGGGAAGATGAGGACGTTAGCATGTCCTGCAACCTCGCTGCCAGGAGCCTTGGAAGCACCAACAGATGGGACCATAGCTGCATCTGTCTGAAGCTCTCCGTCAAGCTTAAGCTCAGGAGCAAGCTCCTTAGCAATTCTCGTAGCCTCTACTACCTTGTCAACATCAGCATGCTTAGCGCTGCCCTTTGAGGAGTGGCTGAGCATGGCAACCTTAGGCTCTGCGCCTACTAAGAACCTGAAGCTCTCTGCTGAGGAAACAGCGATAACCGCAAGCTCCTCAGGATTAGGATTCTGGTTAAGACCGCAGTCGCCGAATACGAATGTACCATTCTCACCATACTCACAGTTAGGAACATCAATTACGAAGAACGCAGAAGCAATCTTAGAACCCGGCTTAGTCTTAACTATCTGAAGAGCAGGTCTTAATGTGTTAGCTGTAGAATGGCATGCACCTGATACAATGCCATCTGCCGCACCGCTCTTTAACATCATGCAGGCATAGAACATATAATCCGTAGTGAGAAGTCTTCTGGCTTCCTCAGGAGTCATACCCTTGTTCTTTCTGAGTTCAACTAAAGCATCAACATACTCATCAAGCTTATCGGAAGTATTAGGGTTGATAACTGTAGCGCCTGATACCTCAAGACCCTTGCTGTTAGCCTCAACCTCCTCAGGTGTACCAAGTACTACTACATTAGCGATATCTTCCTTAAGAACTGTCTCAACTGCTTCCCATGTTCTTCTGTCCATTGACTCAGGAAGTACAATTGTCTTCTTCACTGCTCTTGCCCTTTTCTTAATCTCATCAATAAATGCCATAATAAAATGACTCCTTTCAGTATATAATTCGACTTCATCTTAAAAGTCCATTGATAGTATCATTATACTCCTTATGTTTATTGTATACAAGAATATTTTTGCAAAATCAAGTCAAAACGTACATGTTTTAAATTAAATACAATTTTACTTTAATCTCAGCGATTGAACAATATATCTTAAATGGAACTGCCTTTCTGTCATTACACATGTGGACAGCGTCAATATCTGGTCATCCCCTGAAAAAACAGTTGTATCATCATATACCATAGGCTCCTGCATACGCATAACAGTATTCTCGAGATACATTTTAACTGTTTCCTTCTGTGAAAAATCATAGTTTAAAAGCTGGTGGGCATTATTTGTCTGATATGCCGCAAATATCTTGTAAACATATACCATATCCTCCGTATATATATACACGTATCTGTTGTTTTCAAAGAATTCCTCATCCTCATACAGATGCAGATCCGAAAACATTGTTGTATCACGCATATTGTGACCATATATAACCGTATGCGGATCTGAAAAATCCTTGGCATTATAATTCTCAGTATATATACATCCCGGATAGCCCTCGCTTCCGTCAATGTTATGTTCCAGATAATAACTGTTGTCAGTAGGGTGCTGAAATACAGGATAATCAATATGTGTATTCGGTATATATATCCATGCATATATATCCTCAGATACCTCTTTATGTAATTTATCAAAATCAATATTTTTTTCAGGTACATCTATACCATATTTCGTAATCAATCTCGCAGCTTCTCTTTTATATCCTTCAAGCTCCTGTGTTGTACCCTCATCCATATCCCCTTCTAAAGGCATTGTCGTTGACGGCACAGTGGTGCTTTCGGCAAGTTTTTCATACATCTGCCCGGATTTCCATAATCTATACTGCTTCACGGCAAGCACCACCACACATACAAACGCAACTGTCAATGACGCTATTCCTATAACTGTATATATCATCTTTACATTTAATTTTTTATTTTCCATATCAATCCTCATTTCCCAGGGGTGTTCTTATAATTGCACCCGAATCATATATATTCTACCATATAAAAAACAATAAGCAATATTATTTTCTGCATAATCCAGATGTAAAAAATCACAACTTTTTCAACCGGATTTTACTTTTCCCGGCATTTAGGATATAATATAAAAATAATTTTGTGTATTTGCAATATCATTCATATATAAAGGAACAAAATGTGGATAAAATATGATTACAACAGCTATTATTGCGGAATTTAATCCGCTTCACTCAGGTCATGAATATATAATAAAAGAGGCAAGGCGCATAACCTGTGCCGATTGTATTGTTGTAGTGCTCAGCGGAGGCTTTACACAGCGCGGCGATATAGCTATCGCCCCTAAGCATGCCCGTGCTGCTGCCGCAATAGATTGTGGAGCTGACATAGTTTTCGAGCTTCCGTTTGTATATGCGACATCAAGTGCGGAGTTTTTCGCATCCGGTGCAATAGCCCTGCTCAATTCCCTTAAAAAAATAGATTTTCTTGTGTTTGGAACTGAAAGCAGCGATATAGCTGCTCTTTCAGCTGCAGCAGAACTGCTTATAAAAGAGCCTCCGGAATTTAAAGCAGTCCTGAATTCCTGCCTCACATCAGGGATGTCATTTCCGGCAGCATTAGGACAGGCATATTCAGCCTGCAGCGGTACCAACGCAATCTTCACTCCCAATAATACTCTTGCAATAGAGTATATAAAAGCCTTTAAAAAAATGTCCTCGGACATACAGCCTGTAGCAGTACAGCGTTCAGGCTTAGGCTACAATGACATAAATTACTCTAAAGCAGGCGGGCATATATCCGCCTCCGCATTTAGGACAACAACCGAAAACATTATAAAATCAGGTCATTTTTTATCAAATAACAGCATACCGCCGGAGCTTGAGGCTTTTATGTCAGAGACTCTTCCTGCCGCAAGTGCCCATTCCGCTTTGTCCGGCTATAACAGAATATTTCCTGTCTTTAATGACGATATGTTCACACTCATCCGCTATGCCATTCTTATGAACCGCAGCCACCTTAAGGATTTCTGTGACTTCACCCCGGCACTTTCAAACCGTATACAGCGGCTGCTTGACAAAGAAGGTACTTCTCTGTTCAGCGGCAGCTATGAGGATTTTATTCTGCGCATTAAGACAAAAGAAATGACCGCAGCACGCATTAAGCGCGCCATGCTCCATCTTCTCACCGGATACACCGATGAAGCCTGCCGGATCGCAGTAAATTATCTTCGTAAGGGGTACTCTCCTTATGCGCGCATACTGGCACTGTCGCCATCAGGGCAGACCTTTATCGGTGCAATAAAAAAAGGCTGTGATACAATTCTTATCAACAGCCTTGGCAAATCCATGCCTCTATTGGATGAAAATGCACAGTCGGTTATGCACTATGATATTCTTGCTTCTGATATATATTCCTCTATCGTTGCGGACAAGTTCGGGTACACAATGCCCGACGAATATAGATCCGGTGTTGCAAGAATCACTCATTCCCCGGCATAATCATCTTTAGAAGCTCACGCCTTGCGTCCTCAGTCCCGGCGTCCCTATATCTGAATATAAGGTCCTCCTTCTGCGCCTCGGTGAGTCCGGCATAACCTGTCATCAGGCGCTCGTCCATGGCAAGCGCTTCCATAAATCCGAAGGGATAGCCGCCTATTCCGACCATCCCTTCCATTGGCATTCCATCATTGTCCATACTGTGTCCCTCTCTTTCATATAGCTTTGAAAATATATTTCACTTCTATAGATAGAGTTCCACTGTATGCTCTTTTTATTCGTCGCAGTCTCTCAGCAAGCCTTTTATTCTGTCTCTATGTTCTCCTCTGCCGCACCGTCCCCATCATATGCACGCGTTACCGGCACTCCCGGAAAATTAACCGGTATTCCGTTCACCTCAACCATGTCCTCAATTCTGATTGTAAGGTACGGTATTCCGTCAATAATTCTCGTATCGACAAGATCCGTCCTGTCCGGCTTGACCTTTACCACAACCGCCGGAGACTTTATCTCGAACTTTCTCGTCTCGACAATGTTCGTCGCCTGAAGAGGTGTCTGTTCACCCGCCTGGCTGTCATAGCACCTGTCAAAGCGCTCGAGAAGTTCATTTTCCACGCCGCTGTCCGAAAGAATCTGCTTCACCTCATGCTTGTTAAGCTCTAATGGTTCAGGCTCCTCCTTCGTCTCCTCAATCTTATTGTTGATTATCTCGTGGATATTCTTGACCACCTCGAAGTCACACTTCTCACCAAGTGCTTCCTCGATAACGCCGTTAAAGGTATCTCTCTGATTTCCCGCCGACATAGGAATATTGCACCCAAGCACCGGCTCGGCAAAATCAAGCCTTAACTCATCAGGCTTTGCCGTATAGTACAGAAGGCTGTGTAAATCTGTACTTCTGTCATTGAATGCAGGAAACAGAAAGCCAATGCTCGGCATATCGACAACCCAGTCCCTCACCCTGTTCCTGAAGCAGCCCTCCGAGGCAAAGTATGAAAGCCCTGCCTTCGTGAGTGATACCGGGCAGATACAGCAGAGTATGTGGGAGAACACTTCATCGGAAGCGTCCTCCATCTCTATATTGTCTGAAGTCTTTCCCGGAATATCGTACGCCTGATGTATGAGCAGTATAAGGTAATTGTCCACTGTGTCATAGTTCTCTATAACACGGTCATAGAAGGCATGTAACACCTCTTCATCCTTAAGCTCCGTCTCACGAAGCTTCATCAGGAGAGCATACTTCTCACCTTCAAGCTCCTCCTCAAGCGGAAATTCCATATTGAGGAGATTCTTTCCAAGGCTTCCCGAAAGACTCTTCCTGAATATCGAAAAGTACTTGAACAAATCCTCCTCCGGAAGGGCAAGGAATGCCTCCTTAAATTCCGTCACCTTATTCTTCTCGCCATCAACATAGCAGCCGCATATACGGGAAATCGAGCTTCTATCATCTTTAAATGTCTTTTTAATTTCTGCAATTTCTTTAGAATTCATGTCTTACCTCAGTGCCAACAGGGGCAGTATTTCAGTTTTTAATATTCCCATATTTTATCTGTATATTTCAGCAGCTTAATTCTTGAAGCTGTGTATAGGTGCAGGTATTCTTCCGGCACGTCCGACAAATGCTGAACAGTCGAACGAGTTAACCGGCATAATAGGTGCATATCCTAAAAGGCCACCGAACTCAACAGTCTCACCCACACCTTTTCCGATAACAGGAATAATACGCACTGCCGTGGTCTTCTGATTAACCATTCCTATAGCAGCTTCATCTGCTATAATTCCGGATATTGTACTTGCCTTGGTATCTCCCGGAACAGCTATCATATCAAGTCCTACTGAGCATACACAGGTCATCGCCTCAAGCTTCTCTATGGTGAGCGCACCTGCAAGCACCGAATCAATCATTCCCTGATCCTCACTCACCGGTATGAATGCGCCGCTCAGACCGCCGACATAGGATGAAGCCATAACGCCGCCCTTCTTTACCTGGTCATTTAAAAGAGCCAGTGCCGCTGTGGTGCCCGGTGCGCCCGCTCTCTCAAGTCCTATCTCCTGAAGGATATCAGCAACAGAATCACCTATTGCCGGTGTAGGTGCAAGTGACAGGTCGATGATTCCGAAAGGAATCCCAAGACGCTTGGATGCCTCCTGTGCAACAAGCTGTCCTACTCTCGTAATCTTGAATGCTGTCTTTTTGATTGTCTCGCAGAGAACTTCGAAGCTCTCTCCTCTTACCTGCTCAAGCACATGCTTCACAACACCCGGTCCGCTGACACCTACGTTGATTATCGCATCATCCTCGGACACACCATGGAACGCTCCTGCCATGAACGGATTATCATCCGGCGCATTGCAGAGCACAACCAGCTTGGCACAGCCAAGTGAATCCTTCTCCTTGGTGGCTTCTGCTGTCTCCTTAACTATCTCACCCATAAGGCGGACAGCATCCATATTGATACCTGTCTTTGTTGAACCGACATTCACCGAACTGCATATAAGCTCTGTAGAGGCAAGCGCCTGCGGAATCGAACGTATAAGAAGCTCATCGCTCTTGGTCATGCCTTTGCTTACAATAGCCGAATATCCGCCGATAAAATTGACGCCGACCTCATGTGCAGCCTTATCAAGCGTCTTTGCTATAGTCACATAATCCTCCGGTGTCTTACAGCATGCTGCACCCACAAGGGCGATAGGTGTTATGGATATTCTCTTGTTTACAATAGGAATACCGAAGTCCCTCTCTATCTCCTTTCCGACCTTCACAAGGTCTTTTGCAACAGTTGTTATCTTATTATATATCTTTTCATTAGTCACAGAAAGGTCTGCATCCGCACAATCTAACAGGTTAATACCGAGTGTGATGGTACGCACATCAAGGTTCTCCTGCTCAATCATCTTATTAGTCTCGTTTACTTCAAAAATGTTAATCATAGAACTTCTCCTCGCAATTTGATATTATGAATCCTTAGATTCTGTGCATTTTTGTAAATATCTCCTCGTGCTGGCACTTTATCTTAACACCTATTTCCTCACCAAGCTTGTCAAGGTCCTCTGTAATCTCAGCAAACGGCTTTGCTGCCTTCTGCATATCAACAATCATCATCATGTTAAAATATTCCTGAACAATCGTCTGGGAAATATCGAGAATATTTACTCCATTATCTGCAAGGTATGTACATACCTTAGCGATGATTCCTACAGTGTCCTTGCCTACTACAGTAATAATTGTCTTGTTCATGGTGTTATCCCTTTCTGTTTTAAGTTTTATATTTATGAACATTCCCCGGATGCAATTAATCCGTGAGAAAATATTCTCTTATAAATTACAGTGTAATGATACGGCTCGGCTTGTCACGTCCCGCAACCTCTATCTTGAAGTCTGAGGCATGGTACTCACTAAAGCTCATATCAATCTCTGTACGGACTGTCTCATAAGCCAGTTCCGGATAATTGTTTTCTTTGCTGAGGTGCCCTAACAAAATCTCCTGGACATTGTTTCCCAACAGCCTGTCAACAAGCTGTCCTGCCGCCTCATTAGACAGGTGCCCCTTTTCCCCTAATATTCTTCTTTTCAGAGGGTACGGATATGGTCCTGTTTCAAGCATTCTTATATCGTGATTAGCTTCAAGAAGCATACAGTTGACACCTGAAAAGCTGTCCACTATGTAATCATCATACACTCCAAGGTCTGTCACCAGACCGAATGCCTTGTCATCGGACTCTACACGAAATGCACATGGGCATAGTGCGTCATGTGAAGTAGCTACCGGTCTAACCTTAAGTGTGCCGATATTGAACTGACTATCACATTCAACCGTATTAAAAATCCCCTCCGGCAGCTTCCCCAGATTAGTGTTTTTAATTCCCTGCAAGGTTCCCCATGTAGCATATATAGGTGTTGCGCCTGCTCTCTCAACAACTCCAAGACCCGAAATATGATCCGAATGCTCATGTGTTACCAGAATACCGTCAATATCCTTAATTGACAAATCAAGCAGCCTAAGCCCCTCCTCGACCCTCTTCTTACTGATTCCTGTATCTATAAGAATATGTGTATTGTCATCTCCCACATATATACAATTGCCACTGCTTCCACTGGCAATACTCATTACTCTCATCTATGTCTCCATTTCCATAATCATTTTTTGCTTCTTATGTTATATGTTAGGGCTTGTTCCGTCAATGGTTATTTTGCCCTTTCCTGTTGTTTTTGAAATATACATCGCCTTATCGGCATTATCTATTACCAAGGCAGGGTCATGGCATAGCTCAGGATATGCACTCACGCCTGCGCTTGTATTGATATAGATTGAATACCCGCCAAAGGATATTTCCCTCTCCCTTATCGCCTTGTGTATACTCTCAACAACGCTCACAACCTCTTCAAGCGTCTTGTCGATAAACAGAACTACGAACTCCTCTCCTCCATATCTGTAGCTTGAGCCACCATGCTCGTCTGCAATTCTCTGTATAGTCTGGGCAACCGCGATGATAGCCGCATCGCCAAAAAGGTGTCCATACTTATCATTAATTGATTTAAAATTATCTATATCAAACATCGCAGCATACACCGTCTGTTTTAAAAGCTCCGCATCAGGATGTCTGTACTTCTCCATGAACTTGTTCAATACACGTCTGTTATATAAACCTGTCAAGCCATCCCTCTTTGCGAAATTCTCGAACTGTGAATAGAGGAACGCATTGTTAAGCCCTACCTGAAGCTCAGCTAAGATATTGTCGAAGAAGGTTTCCCTGTGCATGAAGAAATCCTGTTCATTATGACACAGTATGTATACCCCGGCACACCTTCCATCAACAAGCAGAAGCTTGGCTGCAAAAGAAAGAATATGATAACTTTTTAACCCTTCGTACTCTGTG
>ERZ773210.3874-NODE-3874-length-10236-cov-3.399568_pt1 | contig 10236 bp, 8 predicted proteins | sample MGYA00580528_ERZ773210 | MGnify/ENA primary metagenome ERZ773210 (study PRJEB29015, sample SAMEA2737769) | human gut metagenome | biome: human gut; feature: human-associated habitat; material: faeces | place: China | collected 2012 ...
CTTAAAATCCACAACACGTAGCAAAACTTAAATTCACTGCATTTTTCCTCTTTGGCAAAAGGAAAAGCACTGTAAAACCCATAATCCAACGGTTTTCAGTGCTTTTTTCATATTACATTATTGAATATCCCTCATTCTACCTATATAAGTGAAACTTAGCGAAACTTAAATTAAATCTCTTTCAGACAATTCAATTTGGATATTCACCGACTGTGGATTATTTCTCAGTGCACCAGTTTCCAACTTACCGCCTGCTGCCTTGCATCCACAAATCTCTTATAAATACCTTCCTGTTTCATTAATTGCTCATGTGTTCCCTGCTGTGCAATTCTTCCTTTTTCAACAACCACAATCTGGTCTGCATGTCTGACTGTTTTTAATCTGTGGGCAATCATAATAATCGTTTTTTCCTTTGTAAGTGCATCTACTGCATCCATCAGCTCCTTTTCATTCTCCGGATCAACATTTGCCGTTGCTTCATCCAATATGACGATTGGCGCATCCTTCATAATCGCTCTGGCTATCGAAATACGCTGTTTCTCACCACCGGAAAGTGTGGCTCCTCCTTCTCCGATCACTGTGTCATATCCATTCGGAAGTTTGCTGATGAAATCGTGACAGCACGCTTTCTTTGCCGCTTCCACCACTTCCTCATGACTAGCATCCTGACGTCCGAATTTAATATTATTCTCAATGGTGTCTGCAAACAAATACACCGACTGAAACACAAATGAGAAATTACTCATCAGACTGTTCATGCTGTAGTCTTTTACATTCACGCCTCCAAGCGTCACTTCCCCGGAATCCACATCCCAAAACCTGGCGATCAGATTGCAAAGTGTTGATTTTCCTCCACCAGATGATCCAACAATTGCTGTCGTCGTTTTTTGTGGGATAGAGAGCGATACATCGTCAATGATCTTCCGTTTGTCATAGGAAAACGTAACATTAGAAAGTCTGATGTCGTAATTCTCCGGCTGAATCTCTTTGCCGTCGATATCCATGGTGTCCAGCTCCAGTATTGCATTTGCTTTATCTACACATACACTTACCACATGTAAAAGGGATGAATAATTTCCTGCGCATTCCAGGCTGGAATAAAGCATAAATGCCGAGATTGTCATACCGATCGCATAGACCGCGCTCATGGTGCCATTGATATAAAAATATGCGCTGCCTGCTACGATCACAGCACCTGTAATTTTGGTTATCACACTTTGCAGAAAATGATAGGGCACAAACAGCATTTCCATCTTTGTATTGACCTTTTCGCATGCTTCATTTGCATCGTTTAATCTTTTTGCCTGTTTTCCAAGCAGGTTGTATGACTTCACCTCTGATATTCCCTGCAGATACTCCATGATCTGGTTTACAAGCTCCGTATCGCATACCACTTTTTGCTCTGAATCTTTTTTACCCGCATTCTGCATCACAGAATTGACCCCAAAGAAAATAAGTACTCCTGCTGCAGCTATCAGTCCGATTCTCCAGTCAAAAATAAACAGCATAAGAATGATCATTGATGTTTCCAGAATTCCCTGCATTGTCAGCATAACCACTCTCGCAGCCACATCGCCAAGTATTTCCATTGTATTGGTTGTAATGGAAGAAATTTCCCCGATACTATTGGAATTGAAATACCCCATCGGCAGATATCGCAGATGTTCTGCAATCTTGATTCTCATAAAAGCACTTGCATTATATCCTCCCTCTGTCTGAAGCACTGTAGAGTATCTCTTGCAGATTACGTCGACTACAATTGCAAGAACCATAATCGCAACGGAGCCTCCAATATATTTTCCTGTCGGTTTCCCACTCAGCAGACCAATCAGTATGTACATAATAGCCGGAATCTTCATTGCTGAGGCAAGAGCCTCTATGAGTCCGATCACTATCGACAGTTTAAATTTATTGCCATTTTCCCTGCCTGAAAAACGAAAGAATTTTGCCAGAATCCCAAACATATCATTCTCCCTCCTTCACAGTATCTTTTACAGAAATATGGGCATTCCACATTTCCTTATAAAGCGGGCATGACACCAGAAGTTCCTCATGTGTGCCATGTGCTGTTACATTTCCATCATTTACAACAAAGATCTGGTCACTGTCCTTAACAGTAGAAAGTCTGTGTGCTATTACGATCAGGGTCTTCCCTGCTACCAGTTTTGCGATAGAATTCTGCAGAATTGCCTCATTTTCCGGATCTGTGTAGGCAGTTGCCTCATCAAGGATCACGATCGGAGCATCCTTTAACATTGCTCTTGCAATGGAGATACGCTGCCTCTCGCCACCTGACAGATGTCCTCCTGCACCTCCTACAACCGTATCAAATCCATTCTCCAACTGCATGATAAATTCATAGCATCCACTTTTCTTTGTCACCTCGATGATCTGTTCATCTGTAGCCTCCGGATTTCCCTGTCTGATATTTTCACGGACTGTTTCATTAAACAGATAATTGTCCTGTGCAACATATGCAATTTTCCGATTAAAATCTGCAAATGCCAGTTCTTTGACATCAACTCCACCGATTTTGATGCTTCCGGAATCCACATCCCACAGGGACGCAATCAGCTTTGCGATGGTCGACTTGCCGCTTCCGGAAGGTCCTACGATTGCATTTACCGTTCCTGCTTTTAGCTCCATAGTTACTCCGTGCAGGATTTCTTTGTCGTGATAACCAAATCTGACTTTTTCAAGCGTAACGGAATTATCTTTGGGAACTCTTTCACTTTTCTCTGGACGTTCAAGCTCCGGCTGTTCCAGAATTCCTGCCACTTCACCAACAATCACTCCGATCTTGCCAAGATCATCTGTATAGGAACCCACTGTGATCAACGGTCCAACGATTCCAAGTGATAAAATAATGCAGATGACAAAATCTGAAATTGCAAGTGTTCCATTGGCTACATAATGTGCCCCAAACGGCAATACCGTAAGAAGCGTATAAGGTGTGATCACCATCATCAGTGCATGAAAGATCGAGCACCGTTTCATCCAGGAAATAAAGGAATCTGCATAATCCATAGCCGTCTTTGTAAATTTGGCATAAGAACTTTCTGTCTTTCCAAATGCCTTGATTACTTCGATTCCATCAATATATTCCACTGCCGCATCGTTCAGATCTTTTGTTGTCTGAACCGTTCTCTCGAAACTTGGTTTATAATCCAGCATCATTCCAAAATAGGAAAGAAATCCCACTATAACCGGCACCAATGACCAGAGTGCCAGTCTCCAGTCTGTCAGAAAGAAATAAATCAGGATAATAACAGGTGCCAGCAAATTTGAGGTAAATTCAGGGACAATATGTGCCAGTGTTGTCTCGATACTGTCGATTCTTTCCACCATGATATTCTTAAATGTACCGGAGGGTGTGTCTTTCACATAACCAAGAGGTACCCGCGCCAGCTTGTCACAGCAGGCTTTTCTTATATTTGCAAGTACTGCAAACGTTGCTCTATGTGACAATGCTGTCGAAAGTGAATGAAGCAGTTCTGCAATGATAAACGACAATGCAATCAGAACCGCTTTTGCAAGATATATTTCAAACTCCTTTTCACCATTTAAAAACAGCTTTACTACATCTGCAATAATAAAATACGGCAAAATCTTAAAAATCACATTTCCTATTGCAAGTAACACACTCCACACATAGGCAATTCTTTTTTGTCCGGCCCACGTCAGGATCCAGCTGACTGCCGACTTCTTTTTTTCTTTCACATCTGTTCACTCCTTACGTTCGTTTTATTGTTTCGTTTTATTGTTTTACCTTCTGTTAGTTCGTACTAACCAACATATAATAAAATAGGTGGTCTACTGGCATCAACCACCTGATATTATTATCCTGTCTGAACTTTATTCAGAAATCCAGAACCTGCAACACACATAACCTATTCAGAATTCCTGCATCAGTTATACTGGAAATTCAATATTCCACAATCGTTCCCAGCCACCTGTATTAAATTCTTTCAGTTGATGTACATTTTTCTTTGCAGTCTCCCTGTCTATATCATGCTCAATGATCTGAAATACTGATGAAAAAAATCCCGTATAGATCATATGCATAAGGCTTTCCTCTACAATCGGTATTTTTACACCGTTCTCTTTCATCTTTTCCATATAATTCAGGCTGGACTTCATTTCCCGCTCCACCATATTGTGTATGAATAATTCAAATTTTCCACTGTCTCCGCATTTCAACAATAATCTGAAATTATCATAATGATCATAGATATAATCAACCATCTGCTCCATCCCATCACTGGATGTATCCGACATATTCCTTGTCTGATCACTGGCAGAAAGCTTTTCAAACTCCTCAACGATCTGGTCATAAATCTGATAAATATGTTCCATATAAGGATCCGTCAGTGCATCAAAAAGTGCCTCTTTCGTCGGATAATATTTGTAAAATGCTCCAGTAGTAAGCCCTGCATCTTTTACAATATTTCTTAAAGATGCTCCTGTCAAACCATCTTTCAGAAAATGTTTTCTGGCTGTATCTAATATGTTTTTCTGTGTATCTTCTGCTTTCGTCGACATTCTTTTCGTATCCTCTAAACTTCTTTTCAAAATATAACAGTGCTATATAACACTGTTATATTTTAACTCCTTACAGGAATTTGTCAAGTCTTGGTGTTTCAATTTTTTATTTTCCTCGTGTATTCAGTTTCCACTCCGCAGATGCTTTCTGCAGTTTTACAAGTCTGTTCTATTCAGACAGATTTTCTTTGCAGAAAAGTTCTATACAGTTCTCAACCATTGTCTGATCATAGTCTGTCGAAATACCTGAGCCAAGCCAGTATGCATAGTCTCCTTCATCATATTTTCCAAGTGCCTCCAAATCGCTGCCGTAGCGCAATTCAATATGATAGGTTGTATCATTTGTATCTGGTGCTATGCAGAAATAAGTAAATTCGCCTGAGTCTGCATCGTCACTTTTAAATTCGTATAACCCACGTACTTCTTCTATTCCAACATAATGATATGTATGGGAAAAGATTTCTTTTCCTTCTGAATCATATCCCTTGATCACTGAATCAGAACCATTAAATTCCAGCTTATTTACACCTTCTTTAAAAGAGCAGTCATAAACACCATCGCCATCTTTGTATGCTTCTACTGCTTCTTCTCCATAAATTGTTCCTGAAACCATGGATGCTAACTTATCATATGCTGCCTCCGCATTTTCCTCACCAACCAACTCTGTACAATCATCAATCCAGATCTGCTGATATTTTTCATCAAGAATTACCGGCCATAGTTCCTGATATGAACCCGTCAAATCAACCAAAAGTTGTTTTGCAGCATCCTGATTTTCATCTGCTTTCTGTTTCTTGTCCGTCGTATTTGTACTTTCTGTAACAGTTGCCGTACCTGTACTTTCTGCAAATGTAGCGTTACTACAAGCAACTAACATTGAAAATGACGTTGCAACTGTTAAAAATAATGTTAAAAGTTTTTTCTGCTTCATGAGATGCCTCCTTAAATTAAAAATCGTTGCAGTTAGATTCTTCTAACTACAACGCATATTTTATAGATTTCCATATAGAATCTCAATTACTAAACAGACTCTTTTTCTATCCATTCAGACTTTCCTGTGTCTTTTTCTTACGGTATTCCGTTGGTGTCATACCGTATTCTGTACGAAATGCAGATGTAAATTTGTTCGGATTCTGATAGCCAATTTGTAATGCTATCTCCCCGATCGTAAGTTTATTTTCTTTTAAAAGGCGTTCCGCCATCTGCAGCCTGTACTTTTTCATATAAGCGTACACAGAATTTCCGTATACACCCTTAAAGCATTTTTTCAAAACAGTTGGTGACATTTTAAAACGCACTGACAATTCTTCAATCGTATAATGCCCCCTATAGTGTCCCTTTAGAAACGCATGAACCTGCTTTATTGCATCAATCTGTACATCCGAAAAATATACATGCTCAGAATTATTTTTCTTTAAATCAAATCCAGTTAATACTAATAATAGTTCCAGAATTTTCACACGAATATAACCATATCTGATTTCTTCAGGAACTTTATACAATTCCAAAAAGATATGTTCTATTGACTGATTTGCCCGTATAATAGTAAAACTATGTGTTTTTGAAATGTTACTAATCTTTTCCAGATTTACAGACAATAATTGCAGTATCCTTTTCATTTCGTCTGTAATCATGGAAAAGTCAAGCGTAATGGTAATTCCATGATAACGCGATGTTGGAAACTCTGACACATGCCCAGTTTTTTTCAAAGAACAAAATGACAAGTCTCCTGCCGCTATATAACCATATTCATTTTGTTCAAACACGCATTCGCAACGGCCTTCCATGCAATAGTTTATTTCCATCACACTGGAAGCCGGCTTTTGCTCCTTGTTGCAATACTCCATATGCATATCATTATAAACCAGATCAATTCCTGGAAACACATGATACAATGTAATCATTCCTGTACCGCTCTCATTTTCCAAATGAAAACATTCACAGAATTCCGTATCCTGTACCTTTTTGCAAGCTGATGTACCATATAACTCAATACTGGCAAAAGAATCTGATGATTTTAATTCTATATTCTTATCAGGTTTGGACTTCAATATATTTTCAGCAAGCTCATAAGCATTTTTCATAACTATTTTCCTCTATACCACATCGCAAATGCCAATTCCGGTAATCGGTCAGTCTCAATAATTGTTTCGAGCATTCTGGCAAATCCCTCCGGATTTTGAATTTGATACTGCATATGGTTGAATCCCTCAAAAACCGGAAAGTTACCGTATATATAAGTCTGCATCACTGCATTTCTGTATTTAAAATGTTCTTCTATACTTCCAAATTCCCAGAATGTATGTTTCTGCAATTCTTCTGACAGTTCTGAAAATGGCTTATCTTCCAAACTGTCTGTCAGCTGTCTCCTCAGATTTCCATACGTCAAGTTCTTTCCTGCCTCTATAAAATAAGGTTTAATTTTATCATCGTCACACCACATGATTCTCTTTAGTGTTTTTCCTTTTGACCAATATAAACTTTTCATTGCTATATATAAGAACGGAACCATGATTCTGCGTGTTGCCTTTCCAATCTGTGCAAACTGCCCGCCATCAAAAAAAACATGCTTTACCGGTATTTTTATCTCTGTCAGGAATGCCATGGCGAGATCTGCTCCAATCGAAGATGCAACTATAAGTTCTATTTCTTTGATTCCATGGTTCCCCAAAAATCGTACAATCTGTTGTATCTCATCTCTTTTGCTTTGATACCTCTGTCCGGAGCAATACACAGTCGATGTTGGCATAATGCAATAATATTTTTCTGCCATTTTCTCTGCAACCGGCATACTGCTTTCCCCAGTTACTCCCATTGCATGGAAAAACAGAATGACTGAATTTGATTTATTTCCTGTTGTTTTAAATACCACACTTCCACCTTCTGTCTATTTTTTATCTATCTACTCTCTTCCATTTTGCAACAGCATTTCTTACCCGCCAGTCAATATCCAGACGTGCTCTGCGACATTCTTTCGGATGTTTTCTTGCTGCCTGAAATGCCAGTTTCACAAAGAGTCCGGATCCAACCGGGAGCATTGTCTTTAGCATGCTCTCCGGAAAAACGAAATGGGTTCCATGCTCATAAATGACATAATCCAATCTGCATGTGTGTGAATGTTCTTTCATACGCTGCTTCATACGGCGGATATATTTTGCAGTATCCCACAACACATCATCTTCAGCACCAATTAACAATACTGTTCCATGGATTTTTTCAATCTTGATTATCTCGTCTTCTGTGATTGGGTGAGCCTTTTCAGAATCATCAAATAGTTTTCTTGAATTGATCATATCACCGGTCCGTTTTGTTTCTTTCTCAATCACATGCCAGTAATCCGGATGTTTGTAACAAAACGGCATGTATGGAAGTGGTTCTTCTTTATACGAAAAAAGAGATTCTCCCTCCATTGGCCATTCCTTACAACCATCTCTTTTACCCTGCATAAATCCCTGCCAGATAAAGTCACTCGGTGTCAGACCTATCGTCAATGTGATATCCTTAAAATAAGAAGCGGCAGTCAATGCAAGTGTTCCTGTAGTAGATGCCCCGACAATTCCTATCTTCTGATTACCATGTATTTTTAACCAACTGATTGCTTTCTCTATACGTTCCAGCGGATAATTATGATGTCCATAATCCTTTTTTGCCGGCGACATCGTCATCACGTTCACACCGAGTTTATGTAACCATTTCACGGATGTACGCGCCAGATAATCCTCCGGATCATCCCCGATCATCGCAATCATTGCACAGTCTGAGCCTGTTTTACATTTCCAGTATGCACCATAAAATCCATCTGATTCCACATCAAAATGCCTTTTCTTCATCTGTATCATCTCCTCCCTTAATATCAGCTATGTTTCTCCAAAACTATTATTTTATTTGAGATATTCCGAACAGCCGGAATCTTACCTATTACATAATAAACAGGCATAAGCTCTTTCATTCCTTCAACAAGACTGACTTCCTGCCGAACAGAAAATGCCGGTATGATTCTTTGCAGCTCCTTTCTGTTCTTAACTCCCCATGTGAATTTTGCATTGCTTCCCTCTATGGATTTCTCTTTCATATGCTTTACAACAAAGGGTGACATGGTTTCGACCATTACTGTAACTTTCTGAAATGATTTATCAATAATAGAAAACATCTTCCTGATATCTTTCTCATACAAATACATTGTAAGTCCTTCGATTATTACCAGAATATTCTTACCGTGATAATCGATATCGTCTATGTAGGAATCATCCATTGCGGACTTTGCAATCTGATACACCGGATCAGTTTCGGTAAGGAACTGGCTCCTTATTTTCATTGTTTCCGGAAGGTCTACATTATACCAGCGCAGATATTTTCCCTTCATCCGGTAGCATCTGGTATCCAGTCCACATGCAATATTTATTACAACTGTATTTTCATGCTTTTCCAGATATTGCCGAACCATCCGGTCTAATACGATCGTTCTCGCAATCACGCCACAGCTCATGGCTTTATCCTTATCTGCTTTGGAAAAGTCATAGTCCAGCTTTTCCACAAGTTCTACTGCAATCTCATCCTTGATTTTGGCATTTTGCTTTTTTGTTTCTTTTGCCCTAGCATACAAGGTCTGTACCATCGTTTCCGGCACACCTGTCACATTCACTTTTTCTTTCATTGTTTGTCGCCTTCCACTGCCTTTCTTACTTCTTCCACCCACTCTGCACTATGACAGCAAAACAATTCTTCATGCTGCATGTTGTGTCTTTGAATGTCCGGATTTTTGAAATAAGTACAATATCTCTTTTCGTATTTTTTTCCCATTTTTGTTGCGTAAAACACGTGGATTGTTGTTCCCGGCACATCAATTCCATGCTGGACTTTTGTAACCAGATCCGAATAGAACTGATTATAAATACTCTGTTTTGTAATCCACGGACTTCCTCCTTTACCGATTCCAAACATATTTAAAAATCCATTATATAATTCTTTCTTAGCCCCGTCTGTCTTGTTAAGCTTTTTCTGCATAAATTTCGGAAGAGCACCTGTATGTATCATTTTATACATGAAAGGCACTACCATAGATGCCTGAATTTTTGCCACAAGATTACCTGCTTCATCCATATCACTGCTCCCAATGATGCCATAATCTATATGGATTCTTTTCCGCTGAATCAGAAGGGATACAAAACTTCCTCCAAGGGAACATCCATACGCTGCTTTAATTCTCCCACCATACTTTGTTCTGATTTCCTGCTCAATTTTTTCACATTCATCTTCCATCGAATAAAATTCTGTTTTCTCGTTTGAATCAAATCCATCATAAGAAACTGCTACCGTATAAAAATAAGAATGTAACCCATCCAGTACATGATCAAAGCTACTATACTGGCAACAGGTACCGGGAAATAAAAATATCACAGGTTTACGATTGTCTCCACTTTCATAAAATTTCATAGCTAGTCTCCTTCAGACTTTTCTGACAACACAATGCATCCTCATACCTTTGCGGATTTCAAATTTTTCTACTTTTAATCCTACTTTTCTGCAGCATTTCATGACCGCATCTCTTGTTGGAACCCGAACATCTCCATGTCCGCATATATTTGCCAGAGGCATTTCCAATGTATTCATCAGCCATACCAATACTTTATTGTCACTGGTCACATCCCGCAGGATCAATCTTCCATTTGGACGAAGACATCTTTTTACACTGTC
>ERZ773210.3876-NODE-3876-length-10232-cov-2.899971_pt1 | contig 10232 bp, 9 predicted proteins | sample MGYA00580528_ERZ773210 | MGnify/ENA primary metagenome ERZ773210 (study PRJEB29015, sample SAMEA2737769) | human gut metagenome | biome: human gut; feature: human-associated habitat; material: faeces | place: China | collected 2012 ...
CGGCCCGGCTGTCTCCCTGTTTGGGGAATTCAGCCGGGCCGTCGTCATTTGAACGGGACGAGTTAGTCTATGGTGTAGAACGCGTACTCGGCCTCGCCCTGGGGGAACGTCGCCTTCACCTCGTAGAGGTAGTTCGGCTCAATGCGCAGGGCTGCGGTGCCGTCGTCGCCCAAGGTGCACGGTACGTCCTCGCCATCGCTCTGCGGATCAATCTTGGCGGTTTCGCCCTTCACCAGGGGCCGACGCTCGATTTCCGATGACGTGGGATTCACTGAGAAAGCGACGAATGCATCGACAGCGTTAGGGATGCGCGCATCGACGATCGTTTCGTTCAGGGTTCCGTTTCCGTCAGCGGCGGAGCCGTCAACCTGGGACGTGCTGGTTTGGCCGTCTTCCGTTTGCCACTGCCAATCGAATTCGTAGGGATTCAAAACGACGGAGGTGTCGGCCTGATCCGTCTTGTAACTGAGGCTGCCGACGGGCACTTGGCTTTGGTCGGGCGCCGCGAACACGGTGTCCACGATGTCGGCGTACTGCTCGGCGTCGGCGGGGCTGCCGGTTTCTATGACTTCGACTTTAGTGATGCCAGGATACTGCCCCGGGTAGCTTTCCAGCATGATGCCGTTGCCCGTGACCTGCACGATATTACCCGCCACCAAGGCCTCTTCGTCAGTCTGCTGCCCGTCGACGATGATGGTCGCATCATCAATTTCCGTAGGAATGTAGGGAGTCTGCGTCTCCTGGTCGACGAAAAGCACCTGATCGCCGTTGGCGTAGGCAACCATGGCCGTGCTGACGACGTCGCCCTGGGCCGCCTCGCTTGCTCCGTCAGCAGAGCGATTGCCCACGGCATCGGGTTTGCCAGGCGAGTCGTTGGAGCCGCCGGCGCAGCCGGGCAGAACGAGCATAAAGCTTGCGGCGGCGAGGGCCACTATAAGCAGGGTAAGGGAGGTGCGAATATGTTTCCTCATGGCAAAACCTTTCAACGAGGAGCAAAGAAGCATTTCGAAAGGGCGCCTTGCTCTGCTTCGGGAGAGCCCTTCCGTAACGCGATTGGCCCTTCATAATAAGGCAAGGAAAAGCGGGCGCGAACCCTGCACAGCCGAACTGTTCCTGGGTTGCTACGCAATTCCACGCAGTCTGCACGGCTTGAACGGTGGCTAGAGGGCTTTCGCCTTTTCCACGCAGGCTGAGATGGCATTCATGACCGATGCGCGGAAAGCGCCTTCTTCCAAGGCCCGCACGCCCTCGATGGTGGTGCCGCCCGGAGAGCAGACCATATCCTTCAGGTCGCCCGGATGACGCCCGGTTTCCAGCACGAGTTGGGCCGATCCGGCGACGGCCGCCGCGGCGAATTCGTACGCTTGCGCGCGGGGCATCCCGGCGGCCACGGCGCCATCGGCCAGGGCCTCGATGAACATGAAGACGAAGGCGGGGGAGGAGCCGGCCGTGGCGCTTGCGGCATCCATCAGCCGTTCGGGAATGACGATGGCCCGGCCGAAGCTTTCCATGAGCCGTAGGCAGAGCGCTTCGTCGGCTTCCGTTGCGCCGGGCCCCGGTACGACGGCGGTGCACCCGGCGTTCACGAGGGCCGGGGTGTTCGGCATGCAGCGAATGAGCCGCATGGCGGTAACGTTGCGGTCGAAAAGGCCCGCGATGCGCTCGAGTGTGAGACCGGCGGCAATGGAGATAACCAGGGTGTTTTCGCTCACTGCGTCGCGGATCTCGGCGATCACTTCAGGAAAGAACTGGGGCTTCACAGCGAGCACCAGCACATCGGCCGCTTCGGCAACTTCGCGGTTGCTGGCGGTGACGGCGATGCCGAATTGCTCGGCGCGCTTCTGCCGCGTGGCCTCGGTTTTAGCCGAGCCGATGATGTTGGCGGCGGTGATCACAGTCGCGTTGCCGTCTTCGCTGCTGAGCGCTGTGTCCTCGCGCAGCAGGCCTCCGATAATGGCCGTGGCCATGTTTCCTAATCCGATGAAACCGATCTTCATGGGAATCCTCCCCTTTCCTTTCTGCAAGGACCAGCAAACTGATTCCATCATTTCGCGCGTCCAGAGGTATTGAGTTCTCTCAAAACTCCCATCTATTTCCGATTTCTATTTACTTATTTGACCTGGGAAAATGTAACGAATCCCCTGGTCAGCTCATCGGAAATAGATGGGAGTTTCGAGGCTGAGTCTAGTATACAAGAAGAGCCCCCGACATGGCCGGGGGCTCGAAAGATGCCGTGCGCTACGGCAGGCAAAGTTGCTGGATCTGCAGAACGCCGCCTACACTTCCAGGTTCTTAAAGGCGTCGGGCACTTCCTTGAAGCCCTTGGAAATGACCGCGGCAATGATGAGGCCCACGATGAACCAGCTGACGCCCACGCCGTAGGTGAGTAGATCGAAGCCGGTGAACACGTAGATCAGGATAAGAATGCCAATCCAGGGACAGATGAGGTAGCGCAGAACGGCCTTTCCGCCGCGCTGCTTCTCCTTGCACCAGAAGTACCAGAACACGCCGAAGTTCAAAACGATGAAGGAGGCCAGCGCGCCGAAGTTGACCATGGGGGCGAGCACCGTCATGCCGCCGAACTGGCCGGCGGTCAGAGTGAGGACCAGCGAGAACGCGCCCAGGAAGATAGCGGCCACCCAGGGGGTCTGGTACTTGGGATGCACCTTGCCGAGCACGCGGGGCAGCACACCGTCGCGGCCCATGGAGAACAGCAGACGCGAAGAGGCGATCTGGGCGTTCATGATGTTGGCGATGCCGATGGCGACGATGTTGATGACCAGCATGAAGTTCTGCAGCAGCAGACCGCCGGCAGCGTAGCAGGCGTCGAAGAAGCCCATGTCGGGATCGGTGTTCGCCCAGTCGGGAAGAATGAGCGCGGCCACATAAGTCTGAGCCACGAACACGACGATCATGATGCACAGCGCGATGAGGATGCCCTTGCCGATGTTCTTCTCGGGCTTATAGGTTTCCTCGGCCAGGGTGGACATGCCGTCGAAACCGAGGAACGACAGGCAGGCCAGGGATACGGCCGTGGCCACAAAGTGGAGGTCGACCTCTCCGGGCTTGTAGAACGGCTCGGTGGAGAACTCGCCGTAGCCGCCGCCGCCGGAGACATACATGCAGCCCACAGCGATGAACACGATGAGCGCCAGGATCTCCACGGCGAAGATGATCCAGTCAACGCCCTTCGACATGGTGATGCCGCGCACGTTCACAAACGTGTTGAAAGCGATGAACACGACCACCCAAAGCCACCAAGGCGAGCCGGGCACGAGGGTGGTTCCCCAGTTGGCGACCATGACCAGCAGAAGCGAGGGCACCAGGATGTAGTCCAGCAAGATGAGCCAACCGGACATGAAGCCCACATGCGGGTTGATGGCGCGCTGCACGTAGGAGTACACCGAGCCCGCGATGGGGAACTTGCTGGACATCGCGGCGTAGCTCAGGGCTGTGAAGCTGATGGCAACGAATCCGATGATGTACACGAGCGGGGTCAGGCCACCGGAATCAACCTGCAGCGATCCCCAGATGGACTGCGGTGCGATGAGCACCATGAACAAAACGCCGTACAGAACGACGTCGTGAAGCTGAAGGCCGCGCCTCAGCTCCTGCTTGTAGCCGAACGCCTCAATGTCCTCGCCGAGGCCGATAGTCGGCTCTTGGATGGGTTGTGACATAGACGTCTCCTCTCTATCCCTTCCAAGTCTTCTCCTCGTGAATCGTGCGGCCCGTGATCCCTCCCAACACGGGTCGGGCGATTCCCCTTTCCTGCGCTTTTGCGCGGCCATAGTTTACCATTTTGCACAGCATTATGAAGCGTAAGCGGCCCGTATTCCGCCAAGGGAGAAGGTATGGAGACCAAAAAGAAGCCGCCTGGGAAGGCGGCTTCTCGAGCAGAGCGGCGACGGCGGTGATGGCACCGCGGCGCCGCTGCGGCGCGGGCAGGGGAACGCCTACCCCACCAGCGGCGGGAACTCGGTCAGCTTCGGGGTGCCGATGCGCAGGGACAGTTGCACCTCGCAGGGCTTGCAGCCCTGGCTGATCTCCACGTCGGACTGCACCGACATGTACATGTAGGTTTCCACGGCATCCCAGCCGGTGATGTTCATGAGCAGGCGCTGCATCTCCTTCGATGCGCACACGAGCGCCTCGTTGTACTCCTGGGCACTGGCGTTCACGTACCACTTGCCCGCCGGGCCGAAGGTCTCCAGTATCGGCCAGTTCAGCTCGAAGTTCTTCAGCACGTTCACGCGCACCGTGATTTGCGCGGCGATCTCGATGCCCGTGCCACACAGCTCTGCATCGCCCATGGTGGCGTGCACGTCGCCCATCTGCAAAAGCGCGCCGGGGACGCGCACGGGAAAGTACAGGCGCGTACCCTTGGTGATGAGCTTGTTGTCCATGTTGCCGCCGTAGTTGCCCACGAAGCCGTCGGCGGGGGCTCCCTCAGCGGGCGCGGTGCCGATGACGCCGATCATGGGGTTGATGGGGAAGCGCACGCCGTTGAAGTCGGCCATGCCTCCCTCGATCTTGATCTTCTTCGTGCGGTAGTCGGTGCCCTCGAACAGAGGCCCGCAATGGTCGTCAGTGGCGATGGTGCCCTCATCGGCCACCTGGATGTCGTAGATGTCCACGACGACCACGTCGCCCACCTCGGCGCCTTCCACGTACACTGGGCCGGCGGCGGGGTTGGTGATGTTGTAGGAGAAGTCCATGTCCTTCATGGTGACCGTCTCGTCGGTCAGGCGGCCCGAGAAGCAATCGAGCGTGTTGAACTGCAGCACCTCGCCCGGCTGGGCGGTGTAGCACGGCGGGTTGTCCTTTGAGAACGCGTACACCTTGTCTTCGATGATTTGCACGGCTTCCTCCTCTGATTGCACGATGGCGCGCCGCTTTTTTCGCGCGCCGGTTCCATCATACCCCGCCTGAGTCAAACCGCAACCCACGCCGTATCTTCTTGTTTGTTCCCATAGGGGGAGTGCCCTTGATCGCAGGAATAGTCCGTAGGGGGCGACCTTGGTCGTCCCTCCTCAAGCTCGCTCGTCTCTCCTGATGAGGGCTGACCAAGGTCAGCCCCTACGGAAGGGCGCGCAGGGCCTACTCGTGCAGCCGGGCCTTCGCGGTTATCTCGGTCGGGGTGATCTTCCACACGAGCGTGCGTGAAAGCTCCTCAGCCAGGGCGGCCTCGAAATGTCCGAGGTTCTCGGCGGCGTAGCGCTCGGCGATGGCCCGCAGGGCGGCAATGCGCTCGGCATCGTCGGTCACCTCGGCGACGGCGCCGTGCACCACGGCGCTGGCGTACTCGGTGGAGTACGCCTCGGGCAGCGGCACCACATCGCGCACGCCGACGAGGCACACATCAGGGTGCTTGCGTAAAAGCTTCGATTTCGTGCCGTGCTTGGCGGAATGGAAGTAGATGACGCCATCGAGCACGGCGGGGGACACGGGAATGCCGTAGGGCAGCCCTTCGTCATCGGTGGTTGAAAGCACGGCGTAGGGGCACGTCTCAAGCACGTTCCAACCGAACTCCTCGCTCTGCTCGCGGTCTTTCCTGCGCATGGAAGCCCCTTTCTTCGGGTCGGTGGATTCCGCATCGGCGGATGCTGCCCGCATTATAGCGCGTGCCGTTCGCCGAGTGGGAATGTGCCATGTTCCACGTGAAAACAGAGAGAATGCGGGCCTTCTGCAAACACTTTGCAGAAACTTAAGAAAATCGTTTATGAAGAAATCTTCTCAGTTACGCAGAACGTGCTAGAGTGGCTGAGGCTGGTGATATCAAAGGGGATACGCACATAGCTTTGCGAAGAAGTGTGCTCTCCTACCTTGAAGACGATGCGGCGCGACATTCTGGGCGTTGCGCGGTGATCGACGAGGGAGGGAGCTGCACCTATGGACAACTGTACCTACGGGCCCGCAAGGTGGGAAGCGCGTTGGCGGAGTTAGGCGCGCGTCACCGGGCGGTGGTCGTTTATATGGAAAAGGGCATCGATGCGCTCAGCGTCATGTTCGGCGCGCTGTGCGCGGGCGGCTTTTACGTCCCCGTGGATCCGCAGGTGCCTGCTGAGCGATTGGCGCGCATCGTCGGGGTCTTGCAGGATCCGCTCGTTGTTGCCGATGAACTCACGCTCGATGCGGCCGAGAAGGTCGGCGAAAGCACCGGGTTGTCGGAGGTTCTTCTCGCAGATGACCTTCTCAGCCACCCGGTGGACGAGGCGCTGCTTGCGTGCGCCCGCGCGGGTGTTATCGATTCCGATCCCGCGTACGTGCTGTTCACCTCTGGCTCTACCGGCACACCCAAAGGCGTTGCCGTCAGCCATCGCGCGATCATCGATTTCATCGACGACTTCGTGCGCCTGTTCGACTTCGAGGAAACCGATCGCGTGGCCAACCAGGCTCCCTTCGATTTCGATGTGTCGGTGAAGGACATCTACGGCGCCCTTGCCTGCGGTTGCACGCTGGTGGTGGTGCCGCGCGCGCTGTTCTCTCAGCCTGCTGCGCTGGTTTCCTATTTGGAAGAGAAGCAAGTCACGATCATGACCTGGGCGGTGGCGGCGCTTTGCCTCATCACAAGTCTGCACGGACTCGAGGGACAGACGCTCTCATCGGTGCGCCGGGTCATGTTCAGCGGCGAGGTTATGCCCGTCGACCATTTGCGCACGTGGATGGACCACCTGCCCGAGGCCGTCTTCGTGAACCTCTACGGTCCCACCGAGGTCACCTGCAACTGCCTCTACCACATCATCGACCGCGATCGCGCCTATGACGAGGGCATTCCCCTCGGGATTGCCTTCCCGAACCGCCAGGTGCTGCTCGTCGGCGAGGATGGCTCATTGGTGACCGAGCCGGGCGCGACAGGGGAGATCCTCGTGCGCGGCGTGTCGCTCGCCTTGGGATATGTGGGCGACGAGAAGCGCACGGCGGCAGTGTTCACCCAGAACCCCTTGCATCGCCGTTTTCCCGATCGCGTTTACCGCACGGGCGATTTGGGCGCTTACAGCGACGCGGGGGAGTTGTTCTACCGCGGCCGCAGGGACAACCAGATCAAGCACCAAGGGCATCGGGTGGAGCTGGAGGAAGTGGATCTGGCCATAGAGGCGGTGCCCGGCGTGACGCGGTGCCGTTGCGTCTACGACAAGGAGAAGAAGCGCCTCATCGCATTCTACGAAGGTACAGCCGAGGCCGCCGCGCTCAGGGCCCACGCCTTGGAAGCGCTGCCGCCCTTCATGATGCCCACGAAGATCCTGCCCATCGAGGCAATGCCGCTCACCAAGAACGGGAAGGTGGATCGCGCCGCGCTGCTGGCGCTGAGCCGCGAGGCTGCCGCCCGTCGCCGCGCCCGGACGAAGAAGCGGGAGAAAGACCTATGAACGATACCCAGTTGATGACCCTCGCCCGCGAATACGGCACGCCGCTCTACCTGTTCGAGCAGACGGCGTTGCGCGATCGTGTGGCGCTTTTGCGGGAATGTCTGCCGGCGCGGGCCGAGCTCTGCCTCGCTATCAAGGCGAATCCCTTCGCGCTTCCTATCATCCGGCCCTACGTGCATCGGTTGGAGGTGTGCTCGCCGGGCGAGCTGAACATTTGCGAGGCCTGCGGTACGGCCCCGGAGGAAATCGTTCTTTCGGGCGTGTACAAAGACGAGGCCATGGTGCGCCACGCGCTGTCCCTCGGCGATATCCACCGCTACACCGTGGAATCGCTCGCTCAGTTCGAGCTGCTGCGCCGCCTTGCCCAGGAGGCCGGCCGTCGCTTGCCGGTGTTGCTGCGACTTACTTGCGGAAGCCAGTTCGGGATGGATGCCGACGATATCCGCGCTCTTGTGGCTGCTGCCCGTGATGATGCGTGGATCGATATTCGCGGCTTGCAGCAATTCTCCGGTACGCAGAAGACCTCGCTTCGTCGGGTGGAACGCGAGCTGGCCTGAGCCGATGCGCTCATGGCCGGGCTGGAAGAGACCTGCGGGTTCGTCTGCCGCGAGTTCGAATACGGTCCCGGCCTTCCCGTCGATTACTTCGACGCGCCCGACCCGGCCGCCGAGCGGGCGTTCCTCGAGCAGCTGGGCGACAAGCTGGACGCCATGGCCTTCCAGGGTCCGCTCACACTGGAAATCGGCCGCGGTCTTACCGCGTGCTGCGGCACGTACCTCACGGCGGTCGTCGACGCGAAGACGAACCAGAAGGTGAACTATGCCATTGTCGACGGCGGCATTCACCACCTCACCTATTACGGCGGTGCCATGGCCATGAAGCAGCCCCCGGTGCGTTTTCTGGAAGAAACCGACGGCAACGGGAAGCGGTGCGAGGCGGTGTCTCCCGCAGCGGCGATTGACGACGTCGAGGCGGGCGCCGAATCTTGGACGATCTGCGGGTCGCTCTGCACCACCAACGACATCCTCGTGAAGTCGCTGCTGGTGCGCGATATGCATCCGGGCCGCGTGCTCGCCTTCGAGCGTGCCGGCGCCTACTGCATGACCGAGGGCGTGTCGCTGCTGCTGTCCCGTGAGCTCCCCGCCATTGTGCTGGCGGACGAGACCGGGACGACCCACCTGGCCCGCCCCCATACCCGCACCGACCCCTTGAACACTCCAGCCGTTGTTCCGTAAAGCACCCGTGATTCGGAACTGAGGGGCGACCAAGGTCGCCCCCTACGGAGGAGGGCGACTAGCTTTATTCCCCCGTAGGGGCTGACCTTGGTCAGCCCTCCCAAGCAAGACCCTGTTCGCGAAAGCGAAGCGGCTATAACCATAAGTAAAGCGCCCGACGAGAAAGGACCATTATGGAAGAGCGCGAGACCATCCTGGATATTCTGGACGAACTGGCTCCTGGAGCCGAGGTGGAAGGCTGCACGACGCTCGTGGACGACCGCGTGCTGGACTCGCTGACCATCGTGGCGCTCGTGGCCGTGTTCTTCACAGGCGGCCTCGTGGTGGTGCCCTTCATGCTGCTGGCCGCCTGGCCGCTCGTGGGCGCGCTGCTGAAGAACCCGCTGGCGCCGCCCGCCCGCGTGGGCGCCATGGCGCAGGTGTGCAGCGTGAACGTGGCGCTCGGTGCGTTCTACGCCGCCGCCATCCTGGCGAGCGGGACCGTGCTCGCCGTGTAGGAACCGCAGTCGGTTCCGGTGCGCAGGGCGCTATCGGAGCGGCACGTCAGAATCTAGGAGGAGGCGCTATGGAGATCGTCCGTTTCGCCGTGGGGGCCCTGCTGCTCGTCGCGTCGGCCCTGCTGGCCGTCCAGCTGTGGAACGGCCGCTGGCAGTTCCTCGTGGCCCGGCCCGAGCGCACGAAGAAGGGCACGTTCTTTCCTGCCGGCACCCGCGAGACGGGCCGGCACCTCTCCTGGGTCATGGTCGCCTGCTTCGCGGCAGTCGCCACGCTCATGGCCTCCGAGATGGGACGGCTGTCCGGCAGCGCCCTGTTCGCGCAGGCGGGCTTCGTGGTGAGCGGCGTGGCGCTCGTGGCGTACGGGGCCTTCGTCGTATGGACCGTGGCCTTCCACTGCAAGGCGCACGGCCGCCCCTACTTCGCCGGCGGCTCTTCGCGCCTAGTCGTCACCCTCGCAGCCACCTGCGCCGTGCTCACCGCCCTGTCGCTGCTGTTTGCCTGACGGCACGCCCGCTTTGCGGCTGGCCACAGCTGACCTGCAATGCGATTCATGCCGCCCTGCCGATGCTTGATTGCTCGGCGCGCCTCGCAACGGCGCTTCGCTATACTGGTGCGACCGGTTGGACACTGAGAGGGGGGGCCGATGGAGGAGTTCGGGAAGCACCTGGTGGGAGTCGTGTTCTGGCTCGCGACGTTCGCCCTCTTCGCGGTATTGGGCTGGAAGTTCTGGCATGGGCAGTGGCTGCGGCTCATCGCCGGCAATAACCTCGTGTCCGACGAGGAGCAGAAAAGCCCCTTTCAGCGCGCCCTCGGGCGCCGCATGGGCGTGGTCATGCTCTGCTGTTGCGGTTCCCTTGCGGCGCTCGCCGCCTCCTCGTTCGTCGAGGCGGCGGGAGGCCCGGCGGCCGGGGCGGTGTCCGACGCCTTGGTCGCGGCGGGCATAGCCGGCATCGTCGTTCCCTGCATCTGGGTCGTAGTATGGTCCAATGTCCAAGGGCGCAAGGCACGCTGCGGACAGGAGGGCGCGAGGGAAGATTCCCGGACAGCCGAGGACCGGAGGCTCGACCGCCTGTCCGGCCGCGTGCTCCTCGCCATTCTGGGAATCTACCTGCTCGTCATGCTGGTCGTG
>ERZ773210.3877-NODE-3877-length-10227-cov-3.025364_pt1 | contig 10227 bp, 10 predicted proteins | sample MGYA00580528_ERZ773210 | MGnify/ENA primary metagenome ERZ773210 (study PRJEB29015, sample SAMEA2737769) | human gut metagenome | biome: human gut; feature: human-associated habitat; material: faeces | place: China | collected 2012 ...
TTTATTAAAATAAAAATCATCAATAAAAAAGTTTAAATCAAAAGGTTGAAGAGAAGAACTTTTTTCTGGAATTAGAAAATAATCTTTTATAGTTCCATCATTACTTTTTATTGATTCAAAACTTATGTTGCTAGTTCCAATGTTAGTAATAATTTCATTTGTATAGTTGAATATTTTTTCTAAGCTAGTATCGGAGGTGTCTGAAATTTCTAGTTTTTTAATTATTGCATTTATAAAATTTTTAGAAATCCCATTAAATATATTGGAAATTATTGTTGGTAAATTATTAATATCATTATTGTTATTTGAAGCACTATTAGGTGATGATAGGTTTAAATGTTCTTTGAAATCTTCAAAATCTTTTAATTCAAGGAAACTTATTTTGTTAGATGTTGGGAAAGTATATTTTGTGTGTGGTAATATATCTCTGAAATTTTCATCAATTTCTTTTATGTGTCTTAAACTATCAATAATAATATTTGAATCATCTAATAAAATAATGTTACTATGTTTTCCCATTAATTCAATTACTAGTTTTTTAGAAATAATATCATCTAATTCGTCAAATCCTTCAAATTCAAGTATTATTAGCCTTTCTAAATCAAATGTTATTATGTTTTGTAATTTTAATCCAATTAAATTTTTACGTAATAACATACAGAAATTTGGAGCGACTTGTGGGTTTGCTTTTTGATGTGTTGCTAGGTTTATTCTACAATATTGCGCGTCTATACATATGTTGAGTGCATAGTTTATTCCATTTTGATATATTCCTAAAATTATTGTGTTTTTGTTTGGTTCAAATATTTTGTCTATTCTTGATCCTTTAAGTTGTGATATTTCAGATGTTATTGCTTTTGTGACTATTCCATCAAATGCCATTTGCATCAATCCTTTTCTTTTTAGTTTTGTTTATTATATGTTGTATCACTTATGAGTTGTTTTTTGAATGTCATAAGATTATGAATTTTAACTATTATACTTTATTTTGCTAGTATTTTCAATAGTTTTCTGGTCTAATTATAAGGCTTTTTGAAAAGTGGAAAAAAGTAGAAAAAACAATATTGAGCTATAATTAGTAATATGATATAATTTGTTCAGTACAATATTATAACAGTTGAGACTAGCAAAGGAGGTAAAGAATGGGAACATGGGGACCAAAATTATATGAAGATGATTTAGCAGAAGATATAAAAAATGAATATGAAGAATTATTAGAAAAAGGAAAAAATAATAAAGAAGCAATAGAAGATATATATCAAATATATAAAGAAGAAATAGAAGACTCAGAAGAAAAATCAGTATTTTGGATGGTATTAGCAGATATACTATATAAAAATAAAAATTTAACAGAATTTGTAAAAGAAAAAGCATTAAAAGAAATAGAATTAGGCGAAAATTTAGAAAGATGGAAGAATGAAGCTAGCGAAGAAGATTATATAATAAGAAAAAAAGAAATAGAAAAATTGAAAAAAAAGTTAGACTCATATCAAGAATGCGAAAAAAATGCTGAAACTAAAAATAAAAGTACAAAAAAGATAGGGAATAATAATATTTTGGAATGGAAAATAGGAGATACATATGCATATAAAATACAGGATTCAAAATTTGAAGGACAATATTTTATATTAAGAAAAGTACAAGATTGTATGTATTATAATAACACAAGATATCAATCAGCCATTATATATGTTCAGATAACATCAAATAAAGAAATACCTAAAAATGAGGAAGAAATAGATAAATTAGAATATATAGTAATGACAAACAAAGGAAATGTAAAATATCAATATAGAACTCAATTATATCAAATTCCTAGAAAAATGCCTACTCAACTGATATATCTAGGTAATTTTAAAAATATTAAAACCCCAAATGATGAATATATAGAAAAAGAAGAAATAAGTGTATGGTTGACATCTTTTAAAGATATAGAATATTTAATAATTAGAATGATGGATTTAGGAACAAATAAGAAACCTATTTATAAGGACATAGATCCAAAAAATATGTCTGATTCGTATATTAGATTTTTAATGAAGGTAAAATATTATAAAGAAAAGTTAAATATAATACCACCAGAGAATGCAATTGTAAAAGATAATGCTTTATTATATGTATCATTAGTGGACTCATTGATGATTGGTGGATTTGTAAAAAATCCAGTAGGAATGAAAGTGAAAGACATGAAAGCGGAGGCATATAATCGAATAGAAGAACTAGAAAAAATGGTAAATGAACAAAATGAGACACAAGAAATAAAGGACGAAAGAATAAATATATTAGAAGATTTAAGGAAAAGAATAGAATCTTATGAAGGCTATCAATATATTTACTAAAAATATAAAGAAGGGGTTAATCAGTTATATATTAATATTTCTATATAATTGAGTGTATGAAAAAATGTTATTTGATATTGATAAAATTATGGATATGATAGATTGTAATAATAGTATAGAAATACAAGAAAAAGGAATAGAACTTGCAAAAAATATAAAATCTATAAATGCTTTTATATTACCAGTGCATCCAGGATGTAATAAAAATGTTTGGGAAAATTGTGCGAAAATTTTAGCAGATAGAACAGATAAAGAATTATTACCATATTTAACAAACATATTATTATGGATTGAAGATATGAATTGGCCAGGAGCTATGATTATTCTTGAAAGAATGAAAAAAATTTCTGATGTAAGAACCCTTTCGTTAGCTATTCAAGAAACTATAAGTATATTAGATGCAAGTAATAGAGAAAATAGAGAAGTTTGGTTAATGGTTTTATCAGAATTATTAGACAATGAAAAACTAGAAAAAGAACTTCCAATAAACACTTTAAGTGAATTAAAAAGATATTATTATAAAAAAGAAGACTTTATTGAAAGATATACATTTTATATTACAAAAATACATGATGCGATATTAGAAAATAATTATATAAATAATAATATATATGAACAAAAATTAAAAGCATTAAATGAAGAATACGAAAAAGAGGAATATTATATTGAAGCATTAAATGAACTTATGGAAAATGAAAGTTTTATAATAGCAATGGAAGCAATTAAGGATTGCTTTAAACATAATATCAATATAGATAAAGCAAGAAAAAAAGTAGAAGAACTTTTAAAAATAGAAGATGTAAGAATAGTATCTATTAAAGATTGGAAAGCAAAACATCAAAAGGAGAAAAAAGAAGATGTATAATATTGATGAAGTAATGGACATGTTGGATTGTAATAATGATGTGGAGATACAAGAAAAGGGAATAGAACTTGCAAAAAATGTAAAATGTATAAATGTTTTTATTCTCCCTGAACATTTAGAGTGTAGTAAAAATGTTTGGGAAAATTGTGCAAAAATTTTAGCTAATAGAACGGATAAAGAATTACAACCATATTTGATAGATATATTATTATGGATTGAAGATATGAATTGGCCAGGAGCTATAATAATTGATGATAGATTGAAAAAATTTCATGATATGAAAATGCTTTCATTTGCTATTAAAGAATGTGTAAAAAGAGCATCTGCAACTGATAATTATATTTGGTTAAAAAATTTATCAGAACTGATGGATAATACAAAATTAAAATAAAATTATTAAATGATGTTTGATAAAACATAATTTGAAAAGGAGAAAATATGGGAACGTGGGGACCAAAATTATATGAAGATGATTTAGCAGAAGATATAAAAAATGAATATGAAGAATTATTAGAAAAAGGAAAAAATAATAAAGAAGCAATAGAAGATATATATCAAATATATAAAGAAGAAATAGAAGACTCAGAAGAAAAATCAGTATTTTGGATGGTATTAGCAGATATACTATATAAAAATAAAAATTTAACAGAATTTGTAAAAGAAAAAGCATTAAAAGAAATAGAATTAGGCGAAAATTTAGAAAGATGGAAGAATGAAGCTAGCGAAGAAGATTATATAATAAGAAAAAAAGAAATAGAAAAATTGAAAAAAAAGTTAGACTCATATCAAGAATGCGAAAAAAATGCTGAAACTAAAAATAAAAGTACAAAAAAGATAGGGAATAATAATATTTTGGAATGGAAAATAGGAGATACATATGCATATAAAATACAGGATTCAAAATTTGAAGGACAATATTTTATATTAAGAAAAGTACAAGATTGTATGTATAATAATAACACAAGGTATCAATCAGCCATTATATATGTTCAAATAACGACAGATAAAAAAGTACCTAAAAGTCAAGAAGAAATGGATAAACTAGAATATATTATAATTGGAAATGAAGGAAATGTAAAACATGAATATAGAATGCAACTATATCAAATTCCAAGAAAAATAAATGAAAAATTAGTATATGTAGGAAATTTTAAAAATGTAATAACACCCAAAGATGAATATATAGAAACAGAACAACTAAATATATGGTTACACTCATTTAAAGATATAGAATATTTGATTATAGCTATGGCTGGTTTGGGAACAAATAATAAACCTATTTATTATGAGGTTGACCCTAAAAATATATCAGATTCGCATGTTAGATTCCTAATGAAGGTAAAATATTATAAAGAAAAGTTAAATATAATACCACCAGAAAATGCAATTGTAAAAGATAATGCTTTATTATATATATCATTAGTAGACTCATTGATGATTGGTGGATTTGTAAAAAATCCAGTAGGAATGAAAGTAAAAGACATGAAAGCGGAGACATATAATCGAATAGAAGAACTAGAAAAAATGGTAAATGAACAAAATGAGATACAAGAAATAAAGGATGAAAGAATAAATATATTGGAAGATTTAAGGAAAAGAATAGAAAACTATGAAGGTATATCGTGGGGGAGAATTATATAGAAACAATGTATACAGTTACACATGAAAAAATGTGAGATGAAATAAGAGGTTGTTAAAACCTCTTATTTTGATAGAAAAATTTATAACTTACTTAAAATAGTAGAAATAACTATTTTAGGAGTGGGCTTTCTTTTATTGTCATTAAAATGAAAATAGTTTTTTAATATAGACATATCAGATTCTGCATACATAAAATTAGTTGCTTTTATTATATTCGACTTTACATTTTGAAATGACTTGCCATGAGAGAAAGCAATCTGCTTGTATAAATAATTTTCTAAATTTTGAGAATATTCAGAACAATTTTTTTCATAAATTTCTAAAATACATTCTTTAATGTATTGAGTCCCTAAGTGAGAAGGATTATATCCAATATAAATGAGTTCAGAAGATATCTTTTTAGATAATTCTTCTTTTGAATTTGAAAACTTCAATTGTTTCTCGTAATTTAGAAGCTTATTATATACAGTAATCATATCATCAGATTTATTTACAAAATCAGTTACAAGTGGGTGATTAACAATTTTTTTAATTAAATTATTTTCACCAGAAATAACTAATATATTGGGATAATGAGTTAGATTCATATTATAAAGTTTATCCAAAGTTTTTATACCATTTAATTCAGGCATTTTCAAATCTAAAAGTATTAAATCTATATTAGGATTTTCTTTAATAGCTTCTAATACTTCTAAGCCAGTAGAAGCTATATTTACGATTTTTATATTAGAATTTTTGCTTATAACAAAATTAACAAGATTTTTAACGTAATAAATATTGTCATCAGCAATTAGTACATTTAACATATTACACCACCCTTTTCTTGTATTTTATCATAAATTAACAGAATTTGACAAATTTTCATGAAAATTTATAAAATTTTATAAAAATATAATTTAATTTTTAGCAAATATAGCACTAAATTTTTGATTTTCAATAAAAAATATTGTAAAAAATATTTTAATAAGATATAATAATAATGTCCTTATAGGAACATATCTTTTTAGGACAGCATATAAAAAAATCGGATAACAATTAACAAATAACCCGTGACTTGGCAGACAAAATTTTGAAAAAAATTTTGGATGACGATGAACGAATCACCCAAGATTTGGCAGACGAAATTTTTGAAAAAAATTTTGGATGACGATGAGCGTAGCGAAAGGAAGAGAATTATGGCAAAACCAATAGTAGCGATAATAGGAAAACCAAATGTAGGAAAATCAACATTTTTCAACTATTTGGCAGGAAGCAGAATATCAATAGTACAAGACACACCAGGAGTAACAAGAGACAGAATATATGCAGAAACAAACTGGAGAGGAAGAAAATTCACACTAGTAGACACAGGAGGAATAGAACCAGAATCAGAAGACATCATCTTATCACAAATGAGAGAACAAGCAAACCTAGCAATATCAATGGCAGATATAATAATATTCCTAACAGACATAAAACAAGGAGTAACAGCAGCAGACAGAGAGATATCATTAATGCTAAAAAAATCAGGAAAACCAATAGTATTAGTCTGCAACAAAGCAGATAACTATGAAAAAGACAGACAAGAAGCATATGAATTTTACAATCTAGGTTTAGGAGACCCATATCCAATATCAGCATCAAATGCATTAGGAATAGGAGATGTCCTTGACGCAATATACGAACACTTTCCAGAAAAAGACGAATCAGAAGATGATGATGAAACAATCAAAGTTGCAGTAATAGGAAAACCAAATGTAGGAAAATCATCTTTAATAAACAAAATTCTAGGAGAAAAAAGAACAATAGTAAGTAATATTGCGGGAACTACAAGAGATGCAATAGACACACCATTTGAAAATGAACATGGTAAATATGTTTTAATAGATACAGCTGGTATTAGAAAAAAAGCAAAGGTAAATGAAACAATCGAAAAATATAGTGTTCAAAGAAGTTTATTAGCAGTTGAAAGAGCAGATGTATGTTTAATGATGATTGATGCAAATGATGGTGTAACAGACCAAGATACAAAGATTGCTGGTGAAGCCCATGAAGCAGGAAAAGGAGTTATTATAGTTGTAAATAAATGGGACGAATATGAAAAAACAACAGGAACTTTGGAAAAATACAAAAAAGAAGTTTACGAAAAACTATCATATTTATCATATGCACCAATGATTTTCATATCTGCAAAAACAGGTCAAAGAGTTGATAAATTATTTGATATGATAAATAATGTAGCTCAACAAAATGCATTAAGAGTATCAACATCAGTATTAAATCAAGTAATAAATGAAGCAATAGTAATTGTTCAACCACCAACAGATAAAGGAAGAAGACTAAAAATTTATTATGGAACACAGGCTTCTACAAAGCCACCAACATTTGTAATTTTTGTTAATAATAAAGAACTATTCCATTTTTCTTATCAAAGATATTTGGTAAACCAAATTAGAAAAGAATTTGGATTAGAAGGAACACCAGTTAGAATTATTGTTAGAGAAAAAGGTGAAAAAGAATAATATTATTTTTGAGATAACTTCTTATAAGGTGTTGTCTTAAAAATAAATATTAATAAGTGAAAGAAAGAAGGTATAAAAATGGCAGCATATATTATAGTAGCGGTAATAGCGTATTTAATAGGTAGCGTAAATTTTTCAGTGTTAATAAGTAAAAAAATGGCAGGATTCGATGTAAGAGAAAAAGGAAGTGGAAATGCAGGAACAACTAACATGTTACGTTCAGTTGGAAAAAAAGCAGCAGTCATCACTTTAATATGTGATATATTAAAAGGAGTTATATCTATTGCAATTGCAATAATTGTAGGAAATATAGTAAAAAACATAGACAAAGAGTTACTTTTACAAATAGCAGGAATTACAGTTGTTTTAGGACATACATTTCCAATATTCTTTGGATTTAAAGGTGGAAAAGGAGTAGCTACATCTCTTGGAGTTTTACTTATGAGCAATTGGCAAATAGGACTAATTTGCTTAGTATTTGCAATTGTTTTAATGGCATTAACAAGAATGGTTTCATTAGGTTCATGTGCAGCAGCTGTTTTATTTCCAGTTTTAACATTATTTATAAATCAACATTATACAGTTTTAACAGATGGAAAAAATGGTAGAGTATATTTTGTTTATAGTGTAATATTAGCTATAATTGTTTTATATAATCATAGAAGTAATATAAAAAGAATTTTAAATGGAACTGAAAACAAATTGAGTTTTAAAGGAACAAAATAATTTAACAATGTTTCCATTGATTATTCATATTGGACGAAAAAACAAAGGAGGAAAATTTATGAATATTGCAATAATAGGTAGTGGAAGCTGGGGAGTAGCGTTAGCTGTTCATCTGGCTAGTGTAGGAAATAATGTTAAAATCTGGTCTTTTATGGAAGAAGAAAGAGATTTACTAAATAATGAAAAGAAATGCAAGTTTTTACCAGAGATAACATTACCAGAAAATATTTATTGTTCAACAGACTTTGAAGAGGTAATAAAAGATGCTGAGATGATTTTACATGTTACACCTTCAAAATTCACAAGAAGTACATTTAAACAGTATAAACAATTTGTAGAAAATAAGCCAATAATAATATGCTCAAAGGGTTTTGAAAAAGAAACATTAGAAACATTAGATGAGGTTATTTTAGAAGAAATGCCAACAGCTAAGATTGGCGTGCTATCAGGACCAAGTCATGCAGAAGAAGTCTCAATTGCGATACCTACTGCATTAGTTATTGCTTCAAAACATCAAAATATATTAAAAAATGTTCAAGATGCATTTATGTCAGAAAAAATGAGAATATATACTTCAAATGATGTAAAGGGAGTAGAACTTGGTGGAGCATTAAAAAATATAATTGCTTTTTGCGCAGGTGCAGCTGCTGGAATAGGTCTTGGTGATAATAGCTTTGCAGCATTAATAACAAGAGGTTTAAAAGAGATTGTTAGATTGGGTGTAGAGCTAGGTGGAAAAGAAGAAACTTTTTATGGTTTAAGTGGTTTAGGAGACTTGATAGTAACTTGTTTAAGTGAACATAGCAGAAATAGAAAAGCGGGTTATTTAATAGGTCAGGGAAAAACACTTGAAGAAACTAAAAAAAAAGTTGGAATGGTAATTGAGAGCGTTGATAATATCGAGGTTGCTTATGAACTTGGAAAATTACATAATATTGAAATGCCAATAGTTGAGACTGTTTATAAAGTTTTATATGAAAATCTTGATCCACAAGAGGCTGTTAAAACTTTGATGACAAGAGATAAAAAAATGGAATAAAATTTTCAGAATAAAAATTTAAAAAAAAGGAATAATATTTATAAAAAAGCTATCAAATATGTAAAAAAATCATAATATAAAAAAATATATAAATTGATAACTTGAATGGAGGAATAAAAATGGAATTTTTTGATAAATTAGGTAAAAAAGCAAGTGAAGCATACAAAGTAACAGCAGATAAGACAGGAAAATTAGCTAAGGAAGCTAAATTAAGAATGAAGATTGCTGATTTAAAATCACAAATAAATGAAATATATAAAGAAATAGGAGAGACTGTTTATCAAAAACATACAAGAGAAGGAAAATACGAAATAGAAAAAGAAGTAGAAGAAAAATGCACAAAGATAGATGTTTTAAGTGATGAAATAGAGTCAAATTTAAAACAATGTTTAGAACTAAAAGATAAAAGACAATGCCCAAGTTGTTTTGCTGAAATAGAAAAAGATGTTAAATTCTGTCCTAAATGTGGAACAAAACAAGAAGAAATTAAAGAAGAACCAGCAAAAGAAGTAGAAATAATAGAAAATAGTGATTCTAATGAAAATGAACAAACAGAAAGTGAAGAAAAATCTAATTTAGAGAAAACGGTTACAGTTGAAGCAGATCCTAAATTAGATGATGATAAAACAGTTGAACATGTAAGTGAAGAAGAATAATAAAAATGTGCTAGATTTTTAGTCTAGTACATTTTTTTAATAAGGATATCTTTCAAATAGATATTTAATTAATTTATTAGCATTTTCATTAGTAACATGAATATAAACACCTTTATCCAAAGAAACCCACATCATAATTTTAAAATCATCAATATTATCAGCAAAAATACCAATTATTTCGGCAACTTCAATTGGATTATTATATGAATGTTGCCATGTTAAAACATTATTTATATTAAAAGAAGAGTTATAAAATGAACTTAAAAACTTTTCTAATTCTTTTGAACTATTACTATATAAATTTACAGAAACCATATTTCTCTCCATTTTTTGATATGATAAGTTATATTAATAATATTTGCAAAACTTAATTTTAAGTTCGCATATTTACTACTATTTAGTATATTTAATAAAGAAAAAAATATACATAAAAGAAAAAATGGAATAGTTTGTAATAAAA
>ERZ773210.3878-NODE-3878-length-10224-cov-3.104533_pt1 | contig 10224 bp, 8 predicted proteins | sample MGYA00580528_ERZ773210 | MGnify/ENA primary metagenome ERZ773210 (study PRJEB29015, sample SAMEA2737769) | human gut metagenome | biome: human gut; feature: human-associated habitat; material: faeces | place: China | collected 2012 ...
TGAAACCATATACATATATACATTTTAAGCCTGAATGAAAGAGGCGCACATTTTTATATTAAATTTTCTTTTTGAATGTAATGAAAAGGCTTGATTTTCAAAAAAGCATATTGGGTAATGATACTATAAAAAATTCTTACTGAAGTATAACAAGGTTGTATATAAATACAACCTCTATTTAAATCTTTTTCCTTTTGAACGTTTTTTATGTTTGATTTTTTCTTCTTCATACATATCTAGATTATCAGAATCCTGACTTTGTTCAACAACTTTATCTTCTTCAAAATTTTCTTTTTCAAAATATTTTTCATTATTATCTCTCTCAGAATTATTTTCCTCAAATTCCTCATCATCTTTATCAAAGATATTTTCATATGGAATAAAAGCTTCATTCTTAGAACTTTTTATCTTTTTCACAACAATCACTACTGCAATTATAACAATTATTCCAACAGCACCTGACAAAATAGCAATCTTTTTAATTTTATCATTCCCAACAGATTTTGGCATTACTTCTTGTTTTTCAACTGTTTTATTTACAATTATTTGATATGCAACACTTTCTTGTCCATCTTCACTATTTACCAATATTGTAATTATATTTTCGCCATCTTGTAAATTTTCATTTCCAGTTATTTCAACAGTAGCATTTTCTTGTGTTGCAACTGTTTCAATTTCCAATTTTTCTAAATCTTCTTTTAAATCAACATTATATTCAAATACATCTGTTTGAAATTGTGGTTGTAATTTAAATCCAGAAATCTCCAATTTTGTTAATCCAAATCCTGCTTTTGCTGGATCTTCTGTTTCTTCTGGTTCATCTACTGTTGTATTATCTGTAATTCCATTACTTGTTTCATTTTGTGTAGCATTTATTTCTTTTACTTTTCTATTTATTGTTAATGTATATGTTTTTTTTGTTGCTCCATCTTCTGCTGTTACAACTATATTAAATGTATTTGCACCTTCTTTTAACGTTTTTTTACCAGTTCCTGATATTGTTTGTCCACTTTGACCTTTTTTAGCATATATTTCTACTGTTTCTACATTATTTTGTACTTCTGTACTATATGATAATTTATTTGCTGAAAAACCTTTAAAATCATTTGGTGTTATTCCTAAATTTGATAATGTTGCTACATTTGATTTTGATGGTGTAGTTGTTGTTCCTCCTGTTTGAGATGTATTACCTCCATTTTCTCCCGAATTTTGAGTTTTCGCTTTAACTGTAATTGTAGCAGTACAGATTGAGTCTGCCACTGGTGCTAAATTCACATCTCCCATTCCACTAGCAGAGAAATCCACTTTAAAAGTCTGATCTTTTTCAACATCTGGTGCTTTAAATTGAAATGTTGCCAAACTAGTCATTCCACCAGTTGCCTTAGCATCTGAAATTGTAGTAGTTCCAGCACCAGTTCCACCTGAACTTGTTACAAATGTCAATCCACTATATCCAGTTGCCTTAACTGTATATGCTGACACAGATACAGTTGATGTAACTGATATTGAAAATGTTTCACCTGAATTTACAGTTTTTGAAGTTGCAGATATTGCTGCCTTTGACACAACATTGTATGTTGCAATCACAAATAAAAACGTTAACACTACTTTTAATACTTTTTCCATTTCTAATCTCATCCCTTTCCCAAGGTATATACCTATCTAAAATGTAAAATACATTACATATAAAATTTTTATAATTCTATATTATATTGTCCAACACTATATCTTAAAATTTTTGCTGCATCTAATGCTGTTGCATTATTGTTATCAGATATAGCACCTGCCTTAAAATAACAATCTTTTAAATTATATTGATTTACATTATATCTTAGAATAATTGCAGCATCTAATGCATTTGTATTTCCATCACCATTGCAATCACCTTTTTTTACAACAGTATATTTATCTTCAACAATAAAACCAGTAGCCATTGAATCACTAGGACCATTAAGAAAACTTCCATTAGCCTTAGTTATTTTAGCAGTTCCACCAAAAGCCTCTAATATATCATTTGCAATAGCATTTGGAACAACTGTTATAATATTATTAGTTCTATCAAATTTAACTTTTGATGTATCTTTTCCTTCATTTGTAGTATTGCCACTATTTCCCCCATTGCTATTATTATCATTATTTCCGCCGTTATTATTGTCATTGTTATTGCCATTATCTCCACTATTATTATTTTCATTAATAGGAACTAAATATAATTTATATTTCTTTTCACTCTCATATGTTTCTCTTGCTACATATCCAATAACACCATTAGAATTTCTAATCTTATCCCAATAAGTACCATTAACCTTTGAAGTAGTTTTTTCTAATCTTGTAACAATTTCATTTTTATATAACCATCCAACTGTTTTTGTACCATTTGGATTATTTCTAATTCTTAATGTTTCGTCAACATTTACTCTTACAACATCAATGTCAGAAGAGCTACTACCATTTGTATCAGGTCTACTACATGCATCACTTGGCATATTTTCATATACTGGTATAATAAATGTATGTGATGATGACATAGAATTTATATTAATATATGTATTTCTCAATGTTGTTCCTTCACTTTGAGCCGCTAAGATGTTTTGCATATATTGATTTGAATATAAACCATTAGTTGCTTCAACATCAAATTTTTGTAAATACAAATTATTTTGACCTTTATGTATATAATTATTTGCCAAGAAACTTATTCCACCATCAATTGATTTTTCCAAACTTGTCCATCCATATTTTTTTGCTATTGCAAGTCCATTCAATAAAATTTCTTCTGTTGAGTTTCCTGATGCTCCTCTATTAAAAACATTGTAATACCCAACATACTGACCTTTATATCCTTCACCCTTTGTTAGTACAGTTCCTGTTTTTCCTTGTTCTTGTATTATTCTAGCAACAATATAATATGCGTTAACATTATTTTTGTTTGCAGCATCTACTATTCCCTGTTCATATCCTGCTAAAAATGTTCCTTTTACCATTTCTTTTACAACATTTATATCAGAACCTGAATTTGTCAATTCCTCAAATTGGAATATATCAGATGCATTTAATGAATTTCTCGGGTCCATCATATATTTTAATCCTTGTTCAGATACACATCTCCAATTTCCATTGTCATATGCTTTATCACCACATATAGAACATATCCATGCTCCTTTGTAGCTATCATTTTTGTATACTAAGTTTTTGGGTGACCTTCCATGTCCTACATATTCATTAGATATTACTTCATTCCAATCTAGACCTGTATATAATATTTTAAAATTCCAATTTGCATATTTGCTTTGCAATAATTTTATTCTTTCTTTTATTCCTGGATATTTTGAATCATCTATACTATTTATATCTGTACTTGTACTTTGAGTTACAGCATATGATTTGTTTTGATTTATGATTGACATTAATATACTTGTTATTATTGTTAAGATTAAAACAATCGATATAATTCTCTGCATTTTATACATTTGTTTTTCCTCCATTTTTATCTATTTGTATTTTTATTATATATTGAGTTTTTTGTTACTTTTTCCCATTTTTTCGATATTATTATATCATTGTGTCTTTTTTTAGTCAACAAATTTAAACAATGTAATATAATTGTAAAATATAAACATGTGCTATCTTATTTATTAACAATCATATCTACCATTCCATCTTTTAAATAAATAATTTTATCAGAATTTTCAATAGTAGATTTTCTATGAGCAATTATTATAACAGTACTATCAGTAGTAATTTTATCAATCAATTTTTGAATTCTATCCTCTGTCTTTAAATCAATATTTGAAGTAGGTTCATCAAAAACGTAAATATTAGCTTTATGCAAAATAGCCCTCAAAAAAGCAATCATTTGAAGTTGACCATATGATAATTTGCTTCTATCAATTTTTTCCTCTAAACCATTTGAAAAATTGTTCAAAACTTTTTCAAAGCCAATTTCATTTGCAACTTTTTTTATTTGATTATCTGTAATTGTTTCATCACCTAAAATAATATTATTTTTTAATGTATCATTCAAAATATATGGTGTTTGTGAAATATACGAAATATTTTTTCTAACATCCTGTATTCTAACATCTTGAATATTTTTTCCGCCAATAGTTATTTTTCCACTTTTTATTGGATATAACCTCATAAGGATATTTGCAAGAGTAGTCTTTCCAACACCAGTTTTTCCGGCAATTGTTACCTTATTTCCTTCTTTTATAACAAAAGAAATATTATGTAACACCTTATTTTCTCCATATTGCATACAAACATTTTCAAATTCTATATCACCTTTTAAATCTTCTACAACTTCTCCTTTTTGGATATCTTCTTTTCCGTTTTCATTTAACAATTTATTTATTCTTTTTAATGACATACTAGCTGATTGTATTTCTTCCAATTGTGTAAATATTTCATTTAATGGAGCTCTACATTTTTGTATATAATTTATTACCAAATAAATACTTCCCAATGAAACTACATTATCCACATGAAATACATACATCAAAATAAAATAAATTGCAACAGCCTGTATTGTTACTGCCAATGGATAAATAAAACTTTCTACAAATATCCATTTTTTTCTGTAAACCAATTCTTCATCCATAGTTTTGCAGATTTTTTCTTCATTTTTCTTTTGTAATCCAAACAAATATGTTAATTTACTTTTGTTATACATTTCTGAAAATTGTCTATTTTCTTTATCTCTTTTATCTAATATCTTTTTACTACAAATTGCTACTTTTTGTGTAAATACATAAGAAACAACTGCATTTAAAAGAATTGCTATACTTCCAATTAATGCTAATTTAATATCTGCAAAAAACATAAAAAATACCACTGTTATAATATATAAAACATCATCTAAAAGAATTTGCATTGTTCCTAAGAATAATGATGATACATTTTCTATATCTGCTGTTAGTCTTGTATAGATTTCTGATGAATTATATTTTTGATATGTAGTCATATCCCATTTTAGTACGTGACAAAATAGTTTTTTTCTTAAATCTCTTAATATTTTTGACATTGTTCTATTTATAACACTATTTCTTGCATTTTTTGAATATACTAAAAGAATATGAACTACAAAATATGCAAAAAATAATCTCATCAAAGTTTCTTTTGATGTTATATCAACATCTAATATACTTTTCATAATTAATGGATGCAATGCTTTTAAAATATTACATATAATTAAAACAAGTGCTACCAAAATCAACATATTAGCATTTTTCTTTAGAATATATTTCATCTGTTTCTTCCTTTCTTTCAAGGTAATCTAATTCTCTATAAAATTCATTTTTTTCCAATAATTCCGCATGTGTACCTGAATCCTGTATTTTTCCATCAAGTAAAATATATATTTTATCTAATTTTTTTACACTTGATATTTTATTTGATATTACTATTAATGTATTATCTGAAACTTGGTCTATTAGTCTATCCATTATTTTCTTTTCAGTCTTGCTATCTAGTGCAGAAAGAGTATCATCAAAAATATTAACATCTCTTAATTGTCCTAGATTTCTTGCAATTGATATTCTTTGTTTTTGTCCTCCTGATAGTTTTATTCCTCTTTCTCCGACAAAGGTATTTTCTTTATCTTCAAATTTTTCGATATCTTCTTTTAATTCCGCATTTTGAATTATTTGTTCAAACCTAGAATCATTTAAATTATCCTTGATGTCAACATTAGCTTTTATTGTATCATCTAATATAATATTAGATTGGATAGCATAATTATATTTTTGAAAAACTAAATTCCTTCTATATGAATTAATGTCTTTATCATTTATATAAACCATATCATTTGGGATTTCATAAAATCCTGCTAAAATATTCATTAAAGTTGTTTTTCCACTACCAACTTCTCCTATTATTCCTATTTTTTCACCTTTTCTTATTGTCATACTTATATCTTCTAATACAGGTCTTTGTTCATCATTATACCAATATGATAAATGATTTATTTGAATTTTATCTATTTTTTCTAAATCTTCTCCATTATTTGGACACTCTTCTAAATCCAAGAAATAATTAAAACGATTAATTGATTGACTGTAATAAGGCATCTTCTGGAAAATTTGTTGAATTGCCGAAATGAAGTCTCCTAGAATTTGTCCAATATATCCTATAAATGTAATGATTTCTCCTACTGTTACATTTCCATTTAACATAAATATAATTCCAATGCCAAATCCTGCAACATAGCAATATGCCCATAGCCAGTTTATAACACTACTTATTTTATTTTTTGCTACGCCTATTTGATAATCTGATTCATACATTTTATTATTAATTTGTTTGAATTTTTCTATTTGTTCATTTTGTCTATTATATGATTTTACTAATAAAAATCCATCTGTATTTTGTTCTATGTTTTTTGATAGTTCTACATATGTTTTTCTTGATTTTTCAACTTCTTTTTTTAATTTTTTGTAATAGCAATACAATGCTATTGCTGTTAGTGGAAATGCTGGTATTAAATATAACGCTAATTCTTTATTTAGTTGATTCCATATTAATATAATTCCCATAATCGGCGTTATACACATTTTTGTAATCCAATACCAAAAATCTCCTAATACTTTATGAATTGATAATAATTCTTTTGTTAAATATGCTAAAAATACTCCTTTATTTTCTTTTTCAAAGTATTCTGGTTTTACTTTTTGTAAGTTTTTTATTACTTCTTTTCTTAAATAAGTATCTGATTTTCTTGATGTTGTAAAATATAATGTTCTGTACAGAGTCCTTGGAATATATACTATAACACAATAAAATATTAACCAATATGCTTGTTCTATTATTTGTTCTTGGTTTATTGTTTCTTCCATTAATAAGTTTAATATGTTTCCTATTATTTGTGGTATTTTGAATGATATATATATTACTAGTGAGTGTAATATCACTCCTAATAAATGATATGGTTGTATTCTTATTATTTCTTTTTCTACTATTTTGTTGTATCTTTTCATTTGTTTCTCCTGTTTTTTATTTTATATATTTGTTAATCTACTAATATGTTTTATATCAAAGTTTACTATTGCTGTCAAGGGCTTCACCAAATCTCAAAAAAAATATCTCTTTATTTTTAATTCATGAACTATTTGTACCTATATTAATATTTCTTACATAAAGTTACAATCTTTTTAGCAATTTTTTTGTTTTTTTATATTTTTCTATTGACAACAAATTATTAAATGTGCTATTATAATTATTGTCATAGGAAATGCGGATGTGGCGGAATTGGTAGACGCGCTGGTCTTAGGAACCAGTGCCAACGGCGTGGGGGTTCGAGTCCCTTCATCCGCACCAAAGCACAAATCGAAAAAATCGACTGCAAAAAGTCGATTTTTTTGTACCTATTTATCATTAAAATTATATAGAAAAATGAGGTGAACAACTCACCTCATTTTTTCCAAAAGTCTAGATCCCTAAAAGCAGTTTTCTAAAAATTTCTGCTCCTGTCATTTCCTTTTCAGTAGCTACATTTTTATCCTTTGTTGCTGCTTCTGTTGTCTTTTTTACTTCTCTTGTCTTCATGTCTTTTGATCCTTTCTTTTTTGTATTACTTGGTTTATACAACTTTAGTTTATCACTATTTACAAATATTGTCAATCTTATTTACATAAAAAATACAATACAATTCCTCCACAAATTGATAAAAAAAATCCTATCATTTTCAATCCCAAAGAACCTTCATTTTGATCCCCAAAGCCAAAAAATTTTTTAGTTATACTCCTAGCGTCATATATAAAAATTACTCCTATCAAAATAAGTACTAACATTAACAATCTCATTATAATATTTAACATTTTCTCAACATCCTTCTATTTTTATATTTATATATTAATATTTTTTGATTAAAAAGTCAAGAAAAAATGGGGCACTGCCCCATTTTTCTCCAATTACTCCTCAACATCTTCCTCCTCTGCGATTTTTTCCAGTTCGTCAAAAACGTTTTTAGCCATAGACTTAACTATATTAGCTATTGGTTTTCCATTTCTGATAAGACTTTCATCTTCAAGATTTTCTGTCTTTACCTCATCAAGTTCTGCTTCAAGTTCGACCAAAAAATTATCTTTTTGTCTCTCCGTGTACTGTGGATCAATCTTTTTCATCTGTTTTTGTGCATACACTGCAAGCTCATCCATCTTTTCTTCTGGGTGTCTTACCTTTCTTGCAACCATAAACGCTAACACATTTGTGGTTTTATTGCCTAAACCAAGTTTTTTTGCCTGCTCCTTTGAAAGTTCTCTGATTACTTCTTTGTTGTTTTTCATTGTTTTTTTCTCCTACTAATATGTGCCTTATAAGGACTTATTGTTTTTTAGTTACATGGACCACATTGGTCACTATCTATATAATAGCACAATTTACATAATTTTGCAAATTTTTATAGAATTTTTACTCTACGTTCTAATAAAAATAATCTAACATATATTTTAATAAAATATTTTTTATGGAGGTAACACATGCAAAAATCAAAATACATATCATTATTAATTATAACTATTTTAGCTAATTTAATAATTTGTACATATTCCCTTTCTTATGAAAATCCAACATCATACATATGGTCAAGTAATTTAGGAACAATAGAAACAAGTTCACCAATCTACTCCGTAGAAACAAATTCTGAAATAGAAAATAACAATTCATTAAATCTAGAAAGCGGAGCAGCCATACTAATAGAACAATCAACAGGCCAAATATTATACTCACATAATTCACACGAACAGCTACGTCCCGCATCTGTAACAAAAATAATGAGCATATTATTAATAATGGAACAAATTGATAGTGGGAATTTGTCATACACAGATACAATAAGTTGCTCTGAAACCGCACGTTCTATGGGAGGTTCACAAATATGGCTTGACCCAAGAGAAACCCTTACAGTAGATGAAATGTTAAAAGCAATATGTGTCGTATCTGCAAATGACTGTGTGGTTGCCATGGCTGAACATATTGCAGGTTCAGAAGAAGCTTTTGTACAAATGATGAATGACAAAGCAAAAAAACTTGGAATGAATGACACAACATTCAAAAACTGTCATGGAATTGATGAAGATGGTCACGTAACATCTGCCTATGATATTGCATTAATGTCACGAGAACTCTTAACAAAACACTCAGACATAACCAAATACACAACAATATGGATGGACACTTTAAGAGACGGAAAATCTCAACTTGTAAATACAAATAAATTAATAAAAACATATAGAGGAATTACTGGATTAAAAACAGGTTCAACTTCACTTGCCTTATATAATCTATCTGCAAGTGCAACACGTGACGATTTATCATTAATAGCTGTAATTATGAAAGCACCTTCTACAAAAATCAGATTTGCAGAAGCACAAAAATTATTAGATTATGGATTTAATAAATTTTCATTTAAAAGTTTTGGAAAAAATGGTGATATAATTCAAACTGTTTCTGTTAATAAAGGTGTAAATAACCATGTTGATGCAATTTTAGAAAACTCAGCTGGTACTTTAATAGAAAAAGATAAAGAAAATCAAGTTACACAAACTGTTGAAATTAATAGTAATATTGAGGCTCCTATAAAAAAAGGTGACATTATTGGTAAGGTTGTATTTTCTTTAGATGGTTCTGAACTTTCTTCAACCAATTTAGTTTCTTCTTCTGATGTTGATAAAATTAGTTTGTTCACTATGTCTAAAAAAATTATTTATAGCTGGGTAGATTTGCTAAGAAGTTAAAATTCAAGATATAAAAATAGGGATTAAAAGACAAATCTTCAATCCCTATTTTTTCAAAAAATTTATTTTTGTTTTAATCTCAAATATCCAAGTTCAACCCAACTATTATAAGCAAGATTAATCTTAAATACCAACTTAGGCTTAGCACCAGCCCTATTCTTATCAATAACACAAGAATAATATCTAACATCAGGATCATCTGATTTTTCCAAATCAAAAAACTCAGTATCAACCTCTTTTAAAGAATATTCATATTCATCTAAATGCTCTCTTGAAATTTGTTTAAACAAGCACAATGTGTCCAAAACTTCTTTAACTGTCCTGCTAACGGCTAAATCATTAACATCCAAATTAATTGGAGATGTAGCATTTTCTGCTAACTGTAATGATGAACATATAAATATATTAAAATTTTGTGCTAAATTTGAAAGTATAGTAGCTGTTTTCTTTATTTCTTCTGGATTTCCTATATTTGCAGTGTCTGTTTTCAAAG
>ERZ773210.3881-NODE-3881-length-10214-cov-3.722807_pt1 | contig 10214 bp, 8 predicted proteins | sample MGYA00580528_ERZ773210 | MGnify/ENA primary metagenome ERZ773210 (study PRJEB29015, sample SAMEA2737769) | human gut metagenome | biome: human gut; feature: human-associated habitat; material: faeces | place: China | collected 2012 ...
GGCAACGCCGCCCGCAGGCGGCATACCCCCTCGCACTTGTGCGAAGAAAGGGAGCATTCTCTCACGTGAGAGAATGGCCCCCTTTCCCGCCTTCCCCACGTCAGGTGGGGGAATTTTCTGAAAAAAGTTCTGAAATTACTTCAGCTTCATCGGCGTGAGCTGGAGATAATCGTCCAGCGTGCCGTCATGCAGGCAGCAATCGATGATCTCGCGGCCCAGCGGGTCGAGATCGTCGGAAACGAACTGCTGGAGCTGCTCTTTGAAGAAGTCGGTCAGGATCTTGGCGCCGGCGTCGTAGCCCGCGTTGCCGAGCTTGGACTGCGTCTCGGGGCGCAGGAACGTCTGACGGATGAACTGGCCGTCGAGCTTCATTTCATCGAGCGCGTAGCCGAACAGCGGGCAGCGCGCGGGGACCAGATGCTTTTCGCGCACAAAACCGTTGTGGCGCGCGAGGTATTCGCGCGAGAGCCACTCGCCCATGAATCCAACATGATAAGCGCCGATGTGCTGGTTCGGGATCAGCACGTTCGTCGTCTTAGGCGCAGACATGATCTGCTCGAGCAGCAGATTCGCCTGCGTGACTTTGAGGCCCGTGGCGAACGGCCAGTAGGAGCCGACGCCCTCGGCCTTCAGGCCGCTGCCGGCGTTCGTATCGGCGATGGACGGGTTCTTGAAGCCGCGTGGAGAGATGAGTCTCCACAGCCAGGCAATGGACTGCGGCACGACCTGCAGCATGCCCATGACGCCGTAGTTCGGGTCTTTCGCAGTAGAGGGCGGCATGCGCACACCGAAGCTGCGCACGTCGACCTCGACGGGCTCGGTATCAGGCACGATGTTGTCAACCATCTTGCGCGGCAGGATGACGCGCGGGTTGGAGCAGGGCTTGCCGTTCGACTCGATCACATGCTCCCAGATGAGGCAGGTCGCACCGGGCGTGCCGTCCATGTTGAAGAAGACCAGCGGCTCGCTCGGATGGATACAGATGCGCTCATAAAGCGGGCTGTTACCGTAGGCATTCATGCCGTCCATACGCAGGAACCAGCCGTCCTCGGCATCGAGGATGCGCAGCTTGCCGCTCTCGGGATCCTGGAAGCTCTTGAGCGCGCAGGCCATATCGTCGGCGATGGGGTGGATCTTGCAGCTCTCGCCAAGCGTCATGTAATATTTTTCGCCCGTGACCGTATGCGTACCGATGAGCAGGCGGTCGTCCTCTTCGCGGTGGAAGTCCTCGAGCATTTCGCTCTTGCCGCCGCCGGACGCGCCCTCGTGCATGAACACGACCTCGCATTCATACGGCGTCTCGACCATGGCCGCGCTTGTGTGGCAGCAGACCCAGCCCTCCTGCTCGCCGATGTCGAGCAGCAGCGAGAAAACGCCCTTCTTGGCGCTGGGGCCAGGATAGAGGTTGTAGGCCCAGACCTCGTGCATCTCCTTGGAGCGGTTGTGCACGACGACCTGCTTGCCGTCAAAGTGCGTGTGGCGGAACGGCGGCGCGACAAAGATGATGGCGCGGGGCTTATAGTGCTCAGGCACATCGACAATGCTCGTAAAGCCCTGCATGTTCGCCAGCGACAGCGCGAAGAACGCGGCATTGAGCGGGCAGATCATCAGGCTCGGATAGCCGTGGCCGCGCGGACCGGCGGAAAACGGCAGCATGATGACCTGCTGCGTGGAGAGCCAGTCGAGCGTCTCTTGACGAAGGGACGAAAACTCGTAGCCAAAGCGGTCCTTGAAGCGCGGTTTGTCGGAGGGCAGATCGTCGCCGATGGCCATGCTGTTCGGGTCGCGGCGGCGCATGTAGTCTTCCATGAAGTTGACGACGCAGCCGTTCTTGCAGCGCACGACCTCCGCTTCCTTGACCGTGCCATTGCCCTCGATGGGGTAGACCACGTCATAGCGGGAGGTGTGCGTGGGACCGTAGGCCATCTCCTCGAGCTCCGCCTTCGTTTCGGCGTAGGCGATGCACTTGCACTTTTTGAGTGCTGCGGTGACCTCGGGGGCTAAATCAAATTTTTCAAAATACTGGTCAAACATGAAAAGATCCCTCCACATCTTCATTGGGGTTTGATGATTGTTTATTCGCTGCGGGACTTTTTCATGCCGCGTGTCTTCGGGGGAAGAACACTGCTGCGGCATAACAAAAGATTGAGGTAATGCTATCACGATTGATAGAAAAACGCAATAAAACATCCTTGAATGTTTTAGAAAACATGGATGATTTTTCAAAATAGTTAAATAAACAAAAAGAAGACGCTCTGCTGCGCAAAGCGTCTTCGCGGGAAAACCGAAAGGATTTACGAGATCTTTCTGAGAAAATTGCCGCCGATGCGCACGCCCTCCTGCACGATGAAAAAGGCGTGGGGATCGAGCTCACGCACGGTCTCCTGCAGCTCCGCGACCTCGAATTTCGAGACGCAGACGCACAAAACGCGCATGTCGCTCTCCGTATATGCGCCCTTGCCCTCCCAGTACGTTACGCCGCGGCCAAGGCGCGACATGATGCTGCGCGGGAGCTCGGGATCCGCGTCTTTCGTGAAGATGAGCACCTGCACATTGATGTTCTGCTGGTGCCCGCGGTCGATGAAAAGCGAGCAGAACACGGTGTAGATGACAGAGTAGATGGCCGTTTGGATGTCGAAGAGCAGTGCGCAGGCGACGTAGAGCACGATGTTGAAGCCCAGCGAAAAACGTCCGACGGTGAAGCGGCTGCCGCGCTTTGTGAGGCACAGGCCGACAACGTCGAGCCCGCCGGTCGAGCAGCCGCAGGTCAGAGCCAAGCCGAGGGCAAAGCCGCACAGAATGCCGCCGACGAGGCACGAGGCGAGAGGATCGTCCAAGATCGGCACGGCGGGCGACTGGATCACGCTCAAAAAGAGCGACGACGCGCCCACGCAAATCAGCGTGCGGATCAAAAACGCGCGCCCGAGGTCGCGCCACGCGAGATACAGCACCGGAATATTGATGAGAAAATACAAGATACCGGCGATGTCCACCCCTGCGGGCAGCTCGACAGCCTGCGCGAGCAGTGTTCGGATGATCTGGCTCAGTCCGACCACGCCGCCGGAATAGAGGCCCATCGGTACGACGAAAAGGTTCACGCCCAGCGCGTAGAGGAATGTTGCGAAAACCGCGATCAGGACGCGCGCCCATTTGTTTTGCAGCGCTTTGTGCAGCATAGCTCTTGCCCTCACTTTTCTCCGCACTGACCATTATTCTATGTACCCGTGCGGGTCTTATTCGCTTGTTACCTTTTGATTATAGCCCATAGCGGAGGCACTTGTAAAGCCTTCTCCGCGCGCGGGAGAGCGTGCGCGACACCGTGGACTTGTCCCGCCCGATGGCCGCGGCGATCTCCGTGACGGTCATGTTTTCCTCGTACCGCAGGCGCAGCAGCTCGCGCTGGCGGGCGGTAAGCTCCTCCTCGCGGGCAAGGCGCAGATTGCGCTTGAGGCGCATGAGGTCGCTCTCGTTGTCGCCCGCGTGCGCGGCGATCCAGGCGGTCATATCGCCGTAAACTTCATTGTTGCGCATACTATAAGGTGTACTTTTCATTGCGGTAATAGCCCCTTTCGTAATAGTGCCGCGTCAGCTCGGCCAGCTCGCGCGACTGGCGCTGAAGCTGCTGGAGCTCTAAGATACGCCGCTTGAGTCGCTCGCGCTCCTCCTTCGTCGGCGCGGCCTTGGCCTGCTCGCGCAGGACCGTGATGCGCATGCGGAAGCGCAGCGCGTCCTCGCGGTAGACAAACGACATCTGATACAGCGTCATAGCGTGCTCGCCTCCCCTGATATGTATTCAAACGACCGGAGCGCTTCGCGCGCAAAGCGCGGAAAGCAGTCCGCGCAGACGGTCACGCCATTTCGGTACCACAGCGTTTCTCCCGCGTAAATGTCCTGCGCGCAGAGTGAGCAGACCGCGTGCACCGAATCATGGTGTCTTTTTCCTGCGTACAACAAAATTCCTCCTTTTTTCAAATTCCCTGTTGACAAACGAATCGAAGTCTGGTAATATACAACCTGTTCGTTGCTGAGATGCTGGTATAGCTCAGCTGGTAGAGCAGCTGATTTGTAATCAGCAGGTCGGGGGTTCGAATCCGTCTACCAGCTCCACCGACAAGCAAACAATTTCAGATGGGGGAATTCCCGAGTGGCCAAAGGGGGCAGACTGTAAATCTGTTGTCAGTGACTTCGGTGGTTCGAATCCACCTTCCCCCACCAAGAACGAGTTGATGAAAGTCAGCTCGTTCTTTTTTGTTGCATGAAACGAAAAATATCGAGCTGCCCTTAGGCTGGCTCGATATTTTCTTTCTCTCTATTTTTTTCGCGTCCGTCCTTTTCAGGGCGGCGCGTTTTCTTTTTCTGCTGCGGGGACTATCCACCGTACCGGTATCGGCGGCGTGCGCCGCGGGCAAACTGAGGAGAACGATTGCCGCGGCATGCTGGCAAGTACAAAGAACTTGTCAGCAATATCAAGATATCACAAGAATCTTGCTATGTCAAGAATAAATTTACAAGATTCTTGTTATAATTGATTGACAGATACAAGCTTCTGCGATAGAATACAGTCAAATCTTGTCGCAGCCTGCGTTTTCTGGGGGAATTTTGATGAGTTTTGGCAAACAAATGCGTCTGCGGCGTGAGGAGCTTCATCTCTCGCGCGCGGCGCTGGCGGAGGAGCTTGGCGTTTCGCCCTCTGCCATCAGCAACTATGAAAACGGCGTCAGCTCGCCGAAGGAGGAGGTGCTGCTCCGGCTGTTCGACGCGCTTGAGATCGACCCGAACTACCTTTACCGCGATTCGTTCCGCTCAGGCAGCTTCGTCTGCTCGCGCGCAGAGCAGGATTTGATCGAAAAGTGCCGCTCGCTCTCGCCGCTCGAGCGCGAGACGGTAGGCAGCCTCGTCAGCGCCCTGTGCACGATGCACGCGAGACAGGACGGTGTGGGCGCGCCGCGCCGCATCCCGCTCTACCGCTCGATCGAGGCAGCGGGCTACGCCGCCCCCGTGCTAGGTGAGGATTTTGACTACATCGTCGACCACGGCGATGTGCCGCCGGGAGCGGAATTCGCCGTGCGCATCCGCGACGACAGTTTAGAACCCGTGCTGCACGGCGGCAGCGTCGCCTACCTCAATCACGACCCGCTGCATGCGGGCGACGTGGGCATCTTCTGCGTCGGGGGCGACATGCTCTGCAAGCAGTATTACCGCGACCCGCTCGGCGTTTCGTACCTCTTCTCTCTGGGGCGGGACCGCAGCGGCGCGGACGTCATCTGCGGCCCTGAGAGCGGAAAGCGCTTTATCTGCTTCGGACACGTGATCTTAGATCATCGTGTGCCGCTGCCAGGCATAGGCCTATGAGCGGGAAAAAGGCGCATTTTGCGTGGAAAAGACTTGAATCGTTCACAAATTCTGCTTATAATATAGGTTTGGAAATCAATAAAAAAGAAGGAAGCGTATTTCTTATGACGAAAATTGACATTTTCTCCGGCTTTCTGGGCGCCGGCAAGACCACGCTCATCAAAAAGCTGATCGCGGAAGCCTACAGCGGCGAAAAGCTCGTGCTGATCGAGAACGAATTCGGCGAGATCAACATCGACGGCGGCTTTCTGAAGGAGTCCGGCATCGAGATCTCCGAGATGTCCGCGGGCTGCATCTGCTGCTCGCTCGTCGGCGATTTCAACAAGGCGCTCAAAGAGGTCGTGGCGCAGTTCCACCCCGACCGCATCCTCATTGAGCCGAGCGGCGTCGGCAAGCTCTCTGACGTCATCGTCGCCGTCGAGCGCACCGTCGACGAGTGCCCGGGCGAGCTCACGCTCAACAGCTATGTCACCGTGGCCGACGCCAGCAAGGTCAAGGTCTATATGAAGAACTTCGGTGAGTTCTACAACAACCAGATTGAGGCCGCCGGCACGATCATTCTTTCCCGCACGCAGAAGCTCTCGCAGGAAAAGCTCGAGGCTGCCGCCGCGATGCTGCGCGAGAAGAACCCCGACGCCGCCATTCTGACGACTCCGTGGGACGAGCTGGACGGCAAGACCATCCTCTCCGCCGTCGAGAAGGTGTCGCTGAGCGACGAGCTTCTTGAAAAGATGCGCCGCGAGCACGAGATCGAAGAGGCCGAGCACGAGCATGAGCATCACCATCATCACGACCACGATGAGCATGACGAGCACGACCACGAACATGAACATCATCACGACCATGACCATGATGACCACGATCACGACGAGCACGAGCATCACCACCATCACCACGACGGCGAGGAGTGCGACGATCCCGAGTGCGAGTGCCACCATCACCATCATCACCACGCCGATGACGTCTTCTCCTCCTGGGGCAAGGAGACGCCGAAGAAGTTCAGCAAGGAAGCTCTTGAGGACATGCTCCACAAGCTGGACAGCGGCGACTACGGCCACATCCTGCGTGCCAAGGGCATCGTGAACGGCGAGGACGGCTGGCTCGAATTCGACTACGTGCCCGAAGAGCATGAGGTCCGCGCGGGCCATCCCGACTATACGGGCCGTCTGTGCGTTATCGGCGCGGAGCTCAAAGAGCACGAGCTTGCAGAACTGTTTGGAGTGTAAGGCATGGATATTCCTGTTTATCTGGTCGCCGGATTCCTCGATTCCGGCAAAACGAGCTTTATCAACGGCATTTTAGAAGACGGCTTCGCCCGCGAGGACAGGACGCTTCTGATCTGCTGCGAAGAGGGCGACGAAGAATACGAGAAGAAGGCGCTCGACAACGTCACCGTTGTCACGGTAGACGACGAAGAGGAGCTGACGCTCGCTTTCTGCAAGGAGCTTGAAAAGAAGCACCGCCCCAAGCAGGTGCTCATTGAGTACAACGGCATGTGGCAGATGGAAAAGCTCTACCGCGAGGTGCTGCCCGCCAACTGGGTGCTCTACCAGATCATGACCTTCGTGCAGGCGCCGACGTTCGAGCTGTTCGTCAAGAACATGGGTCAGCTCATGATGGAAAAGATCACGAACGCGGACATGATCGTCTTCAACCGCTGCGACGACAAGCTCAAAGAGAGCCTGCGCGCGCGCAATCTGCGCATGGTCAACCGCCGCGCGGACATCTACCTTGAGGACAACGACGGCAACAGCGAGGACTACCTGACCGGCGACGAGTGCCCGTTCGACATGACGCCCGACCTCATCGACATTCCCGACGACGACTACGGCGTGTGGTACGTCGACGCGATGGACCATCCCGACCGCTGGGATGGCAAAAAGGTCCACATGAAGCTCATCATGTGCCACTCGAAGAAGTTCCCGGGCATCCACTGCCCCGGCCGCTTCGTGATGACCTGCTGCGAAAACGACATCCAGTTCGTCGGCATCGTCGCCAAGGGCGACAGCCTGAAGGCCTACAAGAATCGCGACTGGGTCGATATCACTGCCACGGTCAAAAAGGAGCACCTCGACGCCTACGAGGGCGAGGGCCCCGTGCTGTACGTCGAGCGCATCACCACCACGTCGAAGCCCGCGCAGGAAGTCGTGTCGTTCTGACGACGCGATTTGCGGAGGTAAGGTGAATCAGCAGCGCGCGCAGCGCTGCGGAGTTTTCTCCTGCTAACCCGCAGGGGGAGCGAATAAAGGGGGCATTCTCTTCTCGAAGAGAATGCCCCCTTTTGAATCCCAAGGAAAGGATAAGGGGAACCCCCTCGCCCCCCGGCATTGCGGTTTTGAGGCTTGAAGAGCTGCTCAGCCTGCGGAATCGGGTACCTGCCGGGTGATGGTTCTAAACGATTTGACTTTTTTCTATCTTCGCTGTCGCTCCCTGATCTGAATGCAGTCTTGGTAGAATCCCCTGCCGTCGCTAGATTTTGCCAACCTTGCTGCCCCCCAAAAGCGGCATCGCTGCGCTCGCTGCACTTTTAAGTTATCGTATATTTTTTACGATGGCCATGTGGTCATATCCGCGGCGCGCCGCTCGTGCTGTGCACCTTACCGACGCCGAGCTTTGCGCGCAGCGGCGGTAAGTCGATGCCGAGCATCAGTTTGACGAGCCAGGCAAAAAACAGCAGCACTAAAATCGGGATCAGGCACGACGTAACGAGCATGACGGCGAGGGCCTCGATAAAGCGGTTCAGGACGGTTTTGAGCTGCTCGACCGCGTCATTCACCGCACCGCTGATGCCCTCGGTCACCTTGGAAAAGAGGCCGGAAAGGCCGCTCTTTTCCCCCTCGTCTGTCTCGCCCGAGGTGGCGGACTGGATATTCTCGGTCGTCTGCTCGGCGTTTGCAATGGTCTCTTCGATCGAGGCGCGGTATGTGTCCTCGATCATGCTTGAGACTTTGACACCCGCGGGAATGGCAAACGCGATGGCGAGCGCGAAGAGCAGCAAATGCCACGCGAGCTTTCCCAGCGCGGCGCGCAGCTTTTCGGAAAAGAGCGCAGCGATGCCGAGCGCGCAGGCTGCGGGGATCAGGATCGTGAACGACACGTAGGATGTGATCGTCAGCAGATACTTTTCCAGAAAGATGGCGCAGAGCACGATGAGGAAATAGCCGCTCAGGTCGGCGAGCTTTTCGGCGATGGGCGTCGCGGTGTCGCCCGGCAGGAGCGTGATGGCTGCGCTCGCGGCGGTGGACGCCGCTGTCAGCTCAAGCACCGTCTCCTGCTTTTCCGCGAGCGCGTCGATGGACGCTTGATGGTACGCGGGGTCGGACGCTCTCTTCCCTACCGCGAAGATGGAAAGGAGCGCCGCCAGAACGAGAAGCGCCGCGAGCGCGGCCTTTCTGGTTGTCACTGAATGCATAGTTGCCTCCAAAAAACGGGATGGCTCTATCATACCGAAACGGCGGAAGATGTCAAGAAAGCGCGGTTGCGGTCGCATCGCCGCGCGCGGTTTCAGTCCTCTCCATCACGTCGAAAACATAGAGAAGCGGTATGAAAATGCTAACTTTCTGCTAATTTCTTTCAAATTTTATATCACTTTTCCGAATTCTGTCTTGTCACCTGCCTTGTTTTTACGGAAAGTTCGTGATAGAATACAGATACGACAGGATCGGCGAACCTTTTTTCATTGGTTCTGTCAAAACGGAAGTTTTTTCTTCCCCGTTTCCGGCGCGAAAGCGCCTGTACTGATCTGACAAGCAAATCAAACGATGTTTGGCAAACCTGCTGAAAAGCAGGGACGCAAAGCCAGAGGGGTCTAAGGCCGCCGTGTGCGGTTATGACAGCCGGTTGCAAATCATTCGGAAGGGCATCGCCCTTCCTGCACCGCCCGGCCCTCTCTGAAAGCAAGGTACAGGCGGGAAACCTTTTTGCCGAAAAGAGGGGGGGGGAATGAACATGCGACAAACATTTTATGAGTTCTGCATGCTGCATGAAAGGACAAACTTACTGAAAGAATGGGACGAATCGCGCAATTTTCCGCTCACGCCGGACACCGTTTCCTACGGCAGCAAGAAAAAAGTCTGGTGGACGTGTGAAAACGGCCATTCGTGGCAGACGACGGTGCATGTGCGCTCCGAGGGGAGCGGCTGTCCGTACTGCACGGGGCGAAAGGTCCTGCCCGGCTTCAACGATTTGGAAACGCTCTATCCCGACGTGGCCGCGCAGTGGGACCGTGAGAAAAACGGCCCACTTTCGCCGCGCGACGTCTCCACGGGTTCGAAAATCCGCATCTGGTGGCGCTGTCCGGAGGGACATTTGTGGCAGTCGCCCGTCGCCTCGCGCACGGCGTGGGGGCACGGATGTCCCGTGTGCGCGGGCAAGACGATCGTCACGGGCGAAAATGACCTCGCCCACCTCCAGCCCGAGATCGCCGCACAGTGGGACAAGCGTAAAAACGGGCGCTTAAAGCCGAGCGATGTCGCCGTCAGCTCTAACCGTCCCGCTTGGTGGCGCTGCGAGCTGGGGCATTCCTACCGCGCGACGGTCGCCTCGCGCACGCAGCGCAAGACCGGATGTCCCTACTGCGCGGGACGCAAGGTGCTCAAGGGCTTCAATGATCTGAAAACCCTCTGCCCTGACATTGCCGCGCAGTGGCATCCGTCGCTCAACGGCGCGCTGACGCCGGAGATGGTCACACCCGGCAGCAACAAAAAGGTCTGGTGGCAGTGCTCCATGGGACACGTGTGGAAATCCGTCGTCTATCCGCGCACCGGCGCGCAGCAATGCGGCTGCCCCGTCTGCGCCGGCAAGGTGAGCACAACACACGCGCGGCGTTACGCCCAGCTCGACGAAATTCGCACCTTTACCGA
>ERZ773210.3889-NODE-3889-length-10201-cov-4.969446_pt1 | contig 10201 bp, 8 predicted proteins | sample MGYA00580528_ERZ773210 | MGnify/ENA primary metagenome ERZ773210 (study PRJEB29015, sample SAMEA2737769) | human gut metagenome | biome: human gut; feature: human-associated habitat; material: faeces | place: China | collected 2012 ...
CGCGTTATTAGGCGACAGTACGCTACGCACTATTCAGACTCAGTTGAGAAGCGTGCTGAATAACCCTCACACCAGTTCCAATATCAAGACCCTTGCTCAAGCTGGCATCACTACCGACCCAAGCACCGGTAAACTGGAAGTGGATGATGACAAGCTTAGCGCGGCAATGAAAAACAGCGCGGCTGGTATCAAAGACCTGCTGATCGGTGACGGGAAAACATCCGGTATCACCACCACCGTTGGAACAAACCTTACAGGTTGGCTCTCCAGCACCGGCATCATTCAGGCTGCCAAAGATGGCGTCAGTAAAACCCTGAACAATTTAACTAAGCAATATAACGCGGCCAGCGAGCGTATCGACACCATGGTAGCGCGGTATAAAGAACAGTTTACGCAATTAGACGTCATGATGAACTCGCTGAACTCTACCAGCAGTTACCTGACGCAGCAGTTCGAAAATACGTCCAGCAACAAGTAGTAAACGCTAATCAGACCCGAGGGGGATAACATGTACGGCGCAAAAGGCACGCAAGCCTACGCAAAGATAGAAGTTGAAAGCGCGGTGATGAGCGCCAGCCAGCAGCAGCTGGTTATCATGCTATTTGATGGAGCCCTCAGCGCACTGGTACGGGCACGTCTGTTCCTTGCAGACGGTAATATCCAGGCAAAAGGGCTGGCGCTCTCCAAAGCGATTAATATCATCGAAAATGGCCTGAAGGTCGGATTGGATGAAGAGAGTAAAGACGAGTTAACACAAAACCTGATCGCTCTCTATGCCTATATGGTTCGTCGCCTGCTTCAGGCCAACCTTCGCAATGATGCCAGTGCCATCGAAGAGGTGGAAAATTTACTGCGCAATATTGCGGATGGCTGGAAGGAGGCAGCAGGTATACCAACTCTTGTCCAGGACGCCGTCTAATGAGTAACGCACCGCAACTTTATGCCCTTTATCAGCAACTCCTTGAGCAGAGCCAGTTGATGTTGCGACTGGCCCGGCAGGGACTATGGGATGATCTGATCATCTGTGAAACCGACTATGTTAATGCGGTGCACTCACTGGCTCGTCTCACTCAGGAAAGTGAACCTTCGACGCAGATTCAGGAGCAGCTTCGCCCGACGCTGCGGGTGATCCTGGACAACGAAGGCCAGGTAAAAACGTTGCTGCAAGCCAGAATGGATGAGCTGGCGAAGCTGGTCGGGCAATCTTCCATCCAGAAAACCGTTCTCTCCACCTACGGTAACCAGGGCGGTCATGTCCTGGTTCCGCAAAGTAATAGCGATATCAATTAGCCATTTAACTGGCGGGCAAACGTTAACCGTTTCGTTCGCCAGGCATTTCTGCCAAACCTGCTCCATACTTGAGTTTCGCGACCTCATGGAGATGGTGCATGCGCAACCCAACACTTTTACAATGTTTTCACTGGTACTACCCCACCGGCGGTGAACTGTGGCGAGAAGTCACGGCATTAGCCCCCAATCTGAACGAAATCGGCATCAATATGGTCTGGTTACCGCCGGCCTACAAAGGGGCATCCGGCGGCTATTCCGTCGGGTATGACTCTTATGACCTTTTCGACCTCGGTGAGTTTGACCAGAAAGGCAGCGTCGCCACCAAATACGGCGATAAAGCCCAGTTGCTGGAGGCCATCAACGCCTTAAAAAGTAACCAGATTGCGGTGCTTCTGGACGTGGTGGTCAACCACAAAATGGGGGCCGATGAGAAGGAACCCGTCCGCGTGCAGCGCGTGGATGCGCAGGATCGCACCCAAATCAGCGATGAGATCATCGAATGTGAAGCCTGGACGCGCTACACCTTCCCCGCTCGGGCCGGCCAGTATTCGCAGTTCATCTGGGATTACAAATGCTTTAGCGGTATCGACCACATTGAAAACCCCAATGAGGACGGTATCTTCAAAATCGTGAACGACTACACCGGCGAAGGCTGGAACGATCAGGTTGATGATGAGATGGGTAACTTCGATTATCTGATGGGCGAAAATATCGACTTTCGCAATCACGCCGTCACCGAGGAGATCAAATACTGGGCCCGCTGGGTCATGGAACAGACGCGCTGCGACGGTTTTCGTCTGGACGCCGTCAAGCATATTCCCGCCTGGTTCTACAAAGAGTGGATTGAGCACGTCCAGGAGGTCGCCGACCAGCCGCTGTTTATCGTGGCGGAATACTGGTCTCACGAGGTGGATAAACTTCAGGCCTATATCGACCAGGTCGAAGGCAAAACCATGCTGTTTGATGCCCCCCTGCAGATGAAATTCCACGAGGCGTCACGTCAGGGCCGGGATTACGACATGAGCCAAATCTTTACCGGCACGCTGGTGGAAGCCGATCCGTTCCATGCCGTGACGCTGGTGGCCAACCACGACACCCAACCCTTGCAGGCGCTGGAAGCCCCGGTTGAAGCCTGGTTCAAACCGCTGGCCTACGCGCTCATCCTGCTGCGTGAAAACGGCGTGCCGAGCGTGTTCTACCCGGATCTTTTTGGCGCCAGCTATGACGACACCGGCGGGGATGGCGAGACGTATCACATCGATATGCCGGTGATTGAACAGCTCCACGAGCTTATCCTCGCCCGGCAGCGTTTTGCCCACGGCGTGCAGACGCTGTTTTTCGATCATCCAAACTGTATTGCGTTCAGCCGCAGCGGGACTGAGGAACACCCGGGCTGTGTTGTGGTGCTGTCGAATGGCGATGACGGCGAGAAGACGATCTGCCTCGGGGAGAATTACGGCAACAAGACCTGGCGTGATTTTTTAGGCAACCGCGAGGAAACCGTGACCACGGCGGCGGATGGCGAAGGGACGTTCTTCTGTAACGGGGGAAGCGTCAGCGTCTGGGTGATTGAGGACGCGCTGTAGTGCTGGAACAGTGCGGTCTGCGGACCCGCTCCCGAAGCGTACGCCATCCTCACAAAATAATGTCTGCACAGACGGCCCCCTCTCCCTTGAGGGAGAGGGCTGGGGTGAGGGGGAACATACGGCTCTGGTGGTCATTCCGTTCACTTTATGTTCCTTGCTACTCTGTCACGACATGACCGGTGAACGTGCCAGGGTGGCTCAGTCGCCACCACCCTGGCGACCCGGGCTCCCGGCGGTAAATCGCCGCTTCGCGGTGCCTTCGGCTTATTCCTTCCGGCTTATCGGGGACGGGCGGAGGTAACATCCCTGTAAAGCCCGCCCTCTCGGCGCATCCCTGCGCCTCGCCCCGGCCTACAGGAAACGCCTCAGCGATTTACAGCCGGACCAGGGCATCGCTGAAAGCCCTCAGTTATTCTGAAGGCAACGTTATCGCTTTTGCTTTCAAATTACTGGGGATCCCTCTCCCCTGTGGGAGAGGGCAAGGGTGAGGGCATCAGACCTCACGAATACCTAAAAGTGAAGATGCCCCCGCCTTACCACTCAGAAGTTCTTCTGTTTCCCCATCCCACAAAATACGTCCCTCCGCGATCACCACCGATCGCGGCGCGATGCGTGCGGCATCTTCGATGCTATGCGAAACCATCAGCATCGTCAGTTGCTCGCGCTCGCAAACCTCCTCAACCAGCGAGAGCATTTCCTGACGCAGAGCGGGGTCGAGCGCCGAAAAGGGTTCATCGAGCAGCAGCAGCGGCTGCTTGCGCACCAGGCAGCGCGCCAGCGCCACGCGCTGCTTCTGGCCGCCGGAAAGCTGGCGGGGCTTGGCGTTGACGTAGGGGGCCATGCCCACCTTTTCCAGGTTGCTCAGGGCCGTCTTGCGGGCGGTCTCCTTGTCCTGGTGCAGCACGTAGCGCAGGCCGGCGGTGCAGTTGTCCAGCACGGTCATGTTGTTGAAGAGGTTGAAGCTCTGGAACACCATGCCCACCTTGGCGCGGTAGGCGCAGGGGTCAGAGCCTTTGGCCGTGATGTCCTGCCCATGGAACAGCACGCTGCCGTGGGTGGGGGTCTCCAGCAGGTTGATGCAGCGCAGCAGCGTGGATTTTCCGCTGCCGGAGGCGCCGATCACGCAGGTAACATCGCCGTGGTTGACGGTAAAGTCAACATCGCGCAGCACCACGTGGGTGCCAAAGCTTTTGGAGAGGTGGCGCACCTCAATGATGGGTTCAGACATGGGATGCCTCTCCTTTCATATCCAGATTCTGGGACTTGTGGTCCGGGTCCGGGGCGTTGTACATGCCGCTGGTGTAGGCCAGGGTATCGGTGGTGTTCAGGTCGTAGTTCTGGGGGCCGTCCAGGGCCTTCTCCCAGGCACGCAGCAGGTAGCTGGCCAGCAGCGTCATCGACAGGTAGATGATCATGACGATAACGGCGCTTTCAAAGTAGGTGTACAGCGCACCGACCACGCTCTTGTGCACAAAGAACAGGTCGGTGATCGAGATGACCGACAGCACCGAGGTATCCTTGATGTTGATGATGAAGTTGTTGCCGATCTGGGGCACGATGTTGCGCAGGGCCTGGGGCAGGATGACATGCAGCATCGTCTGCCAGTGGTTCATGCCGATAGCCATGGCACCCTCGGTCTGGCCTGGGTCGATGGAGACGATGCCGCCGCGGACCGTCTCGGCCATGTAAGCACCGGTGTTGATGGATACGATGAAGAAACCGGCTGTCCACATGCCCATTTTAATGCCGAACACCTGCAGCAGGCCGTAGTAGATGAAAACGGCCTGCACGATCATGGGCGTGCCGCGGAACAGCTCAACATAGCAGCGCAGCACTACCCGCAGGATGCGCAGCAGCACCCGCTTCCAGGCGGGGTCGCGCTGTTTATCGATGGGGATCGTCTGCAAAGCGCCCACGGCGAAACCGATCAGGCAGCCAAAGAATGTGCCGACCAGTGCCAGCAGCAGGGTAGTGCCTGCGCCGCGCAGATACGAAAAGCCGTATTTCTGCAACACATTGGCGCAGTTTGTCAAAAAGTCTTGCATGGGGATTCTCCTTTATTCTTCATGCACCGTAGGGGTAGAACCGCCGAAACCCCTGCCGTCGAAAGAAGCGGCAGGGGTATGGATGGCGGGGATTACTCGCTCAGGGGCTGTACGCTGATGGCTTCGTCCATCATGGTGTTGTAGTCGTCAGCGGTCATGGTTGCCAGCACTTCGTTGATGGCATCCTTCAGGGCGGTGTTGCCCTTCTTCATGGAAATACCGATGTTGATGTCCTCATCGCTGACCTGGAAGTCGTTGTCGCCGCCGCCGAAGTCCAGCAGGGTGAAGTCAGGATAAGCAACCAGGGCCGCCTGGCCGGTGGGACGGTCGGTGACGACGATGTCGCAGGCGCCGCTGCTCAGGGCCACCAGCATGGAGGGGGCAGTTTCCTGGGCGGGCAGGATGTTGGCATCGGGAATCTGGGACAGGCAGTTATCATACCAGATGGTGCCCAGCTGGCTGGTAGCGGTGGCACCGGCCAGATCGGCCACGCTGGCGGCGGAAGCATACTGGCTGTCCTTCTTGGTCAGGGTGATGATGGAAGCGTAGTAGTACGGGTCAGAGAAGTCGACCTGGGCAGCGCGCTCAGCGGTGATGGACTGACCGGCGATGACGCAGTCCACATCGCCGCTCATGACGGCGGGGATCAGGCTGTCCCAGTCCAGCTTGACAATCTGGACGTTCTGGCCCAGGGCGTCGGCAATCTTTTTGGCCATCATAACGTCGTAGCCGTAGGCGTAGTCGCTGGAGCCGCGGATGGCAACAGCGCCGTTGGAGTCATCGCTCTGGGTCCAGTTGTAGGGGGCGTAAGCGCACTCCATGGCAACGGTCAGGGTCGTGGGGTCGCCGTCACCATCGGGGGCATCGGCGGCAGCCTCAGCGGCGGCCTCGCCGGAAGCGGTGGAATCAGCGGCGCTCTCGGCCGCGGTAGAGCCGCAGGCGGTAAAGCTGGCGGCCATGGCAGCCACCAGGCCCAGGGCCAAAGTCTTTTTCAGTTTCATGATGTTCTCCTTTATTTTCCTGTATAATTCCCTCTATGGGCAGGTCCGCCTTTCCCGGCAGGGGAGAGGCAGAACCACCTTACGCAAAAAGCCCCGGCTCCTTACGGAAAGCCGGGACTTGAAGCCTTGGCTATAAGCATCCACGGCGCAGCGTGCTGCCGCGCCATTGCGGCCCATACTCATGCATAAATATTACATCACTATGCAGGCTTTGTCAATAGGTATTAAGCTCAGGCAGCAGTTTTTTCGCTGTTTTTCTCGCTCTTGCTGTAGCTCTTGACACTGTGCAGCACAATGTTCAGGCCCAGAACGATCAGCATCACAGCCAGGATCAGCTGCAGGCCGTTGGCGATGAACACAGCACCCCAGGTGGTCTCGCCAGCGGGGATGGTGGTGGAAACAGCGGCAGAGATGGCCTTGACCATGGCGATCAGGCGCTGGACCAGCGCGGTGAAGGTGACGCACAGCATGATGACCAGCGGCGGGAACAGCATCTTGTTGTTGCGGCCGGTGACCTTCAGGAATACGCACAGGGTAGCCAGGACCAGGGCGCTCAGCAGCTGGTTGGCGGAACCGAACAGCGGCCAGATATTGGCATAGCCGATCTGGGTCAGCAGGAAGCCGAAGGCCAGAGTGATGATGGTGGAGAAGTAAACGTTGCAGAACAGCTTGCGCCAGCCCTCAGCGTGCTCCATATCATCGGTGCTGAACAGCTCCTGGAAGCTCATACGGCCGATACGGGCCACGGCATCCAGGCTGGTCAGGGCCAGGGCGGAAACGCACATCGTCATAAAGACGGTAGCGATGGAAACGGGCACGCCGAACATCTCAAAGAAGCCGGCAACGCCGCGGCTGAAGATCTGGAACGGGGTACCGGCGGCCGGGGTGCCATCGGCAGCGGCAGCGGCACCGGCAACGCACAGGGCCAGGACAGCCAGCAGGCTTTCCAGCACCATGGCGCCGTAACCGACCTTGAGCATGTCTTTCTCGTTCTCAACGGTCTTGGAGGAAGTGCCGGAGGAAACCAGGCTGTGGAAACCGGAAACGGCGCCGCAGGCCACGGTAACAAACAGGATGGGGAACATGGTGCCCAGCTTCTCGTTGTTGAAACCGGTGAAGACGGGCAGGTTCATGGTGGGATGAGCGACCAGCAGGCCGACAACGGCACCGGCGATCATGCAGATGAACATGAAGGTGGTCATGTGGTCACGGGGCTGTTTCAGCAGCCACATGGGCAGGACCGCAGCGAAGAAGATGTAGACGAAGGTGATGTAGCTCCAGGCAGCCTTGCCCAGAATGATGGGGAAGTTCATGCCGACAACGAAGGACAGCACGATGAAGACGATGCTGATGACGGACTCTTTCCAGCCGGTGAAGTGGAACTTCTTCTGCAGCAGGCCGAAGATGACAGCGAACACCATGAACATGATGGAGACCATGCCGGCAGCGCCGTTGGTGTTGGCGGCATCAGACAGGCTGGTCACACCATCGGTGGTGACGTAAGCGTTGAAGGTACCGGCGACCATGTCAGCAAAAGCAGCGATAACGATGCAGCAGAACAGCCAGCAGAACAGCAGGAACAGCTTACGGCCGGTCTTGCCGATGTACTTCTCGATCAGCAGGCCCATGGACTTGCCGTCATTCTTGACGGAAGCATACAGGGCGCCGAAGTCGGTAACAGCGCCGAAGAAGACGCCGCCGATGAGCACCCACAGCAGGACGGGCAGCCAGCCGAAAGCGGCAGCCTGGATAGCACCGGTAACAGGGCCGGCACCTGCGATGGAAGAGAACTGATGGCTGAAAACGGTCCAGCCATCGGTGGGCACGTAGTCCTTGCCATCCTCCAGCCGCACAGCCGGAGTTTTGGCGTTGGGGTCAACACCCCAGGTTTTAGCGAGCCAGCGGCCGTACCCGGCATACGCACATACCAGGACGACAGCTGCGATCAGAACAATCACAAGCGTATTCATTTGTATAATCTCCCTCATTTCTTACATATTTTTACAATCGCTTGTTCTATTACTTTAAACCGCTGTTCTTCGTTTGTCAACGGATTGTTCATATTTTGTCAACATGTTGTGTATATAGCAAATCCGTCGAAAACTATTGGTAAATTTTCGTCACCTTCGACAATACAAAAATTCATTGACAAAGCGAGGCGGTGGTTATAGTATAAAGGAAAGCGTTTGCGCGAAAAGCCGCCGCTCTATATTCTATATATATATTATAATATAAAAGGAGACTTCCCCATGAAACAATGGTTGAAAGATGCGGTATTCTACGAGATCTATCCCCAGAGTTTTTACGATACCAACGGGGACGGCATCGGAGATTTTCCCGGCATCATTGCCAAACTGGATTACATCAAAGACTTAGGCTGCAATGCGCTGTGGATCAACCCCTGCTACGACTCTCCGTTTAAAGACGCCGGCTACGACGTGCGCGACTACAAAAAAATTGCGCCGCGCTATGGCACCAACGCGGACGCCGCCGCGCTGTTCAAGGCCGCCCACGAGAAGGGCATCCACGTGCTGTTCGACCTGGTGCCCGGCCACACCAGCGAGGAACACGCCTGGTTCAAGGCCAGCTGCCGGCCCGAGCACAACGAATACTCCGACCGCTTCATCTGGACCGATTCCTGCTTTGCCTCCGGCGACGGCATGCCCTTCATCGGCGGCGAGACCCCGCGCAACGGTACCTACATTTTGAACTTCTTCAAGTGCCAGCCCGCGCTGAACTACGGCTACGGCAAGATCAACCAACCCTGGCAAAAGCCCACCACCGACCTCGCCTGCCTGGCTACCGTGGAGGCCATGAAGGACGTCATGCGGTTCTGGCTGGACATGGGCTGTGATGGTTTCCGCGTGGATATGGCTTCCAGCCTTGTCAAAAACGACACCAAGCACAAAAAGTACACCTGTGCCATCTGGCGCGACATAGCCGCCATGCTGAGCAAGGAGTACCCCGAAGCCGCCCTGGTGGCTGAGTGGAACGGCCCGCGCATGTCGCTGAAAAATGGCTTCGATATGGACTTTTATCTGGAGTGGCAGGGCAACGGCTACAGCTGGCTGATGCGCAACTACGACGGTGCCACCGACTCCAACCCGCACAACATCGGCAAGGCCTACTTCTGCAAGGACTCCGGCACCGGCATCGATAAGTTTTTGGACGACTACCTGCCCAGCTACAAGGCCACAAAAAAGGACGGCCTGTGGTGCTTTATCACCTGCAACCACGATACCATCCGCCCCTCGGCCGGTTTGACGGTGGACGAACTGCGGCTGGCCTACGCCACGCTGTTCACTCTGCCCGGCGCACCGTTCGTGTATTACGGCGATGAGATCGGCATGCGCTACCTGCCCCTGCCCACCAAGGAGGGCGGCTACTTCCGCACCGGCTCCCGCACACCGATGCAGTGGGACGGCACCGCCAACCACGGCTTCTCCACCGCCGCAGCGGATGCGCTGTACCTGCCGGTGGATACCGCCGACGACGCCCCCACGGTCGAAGCCCAGCAGGCCGACCCCAACAGCCTGCTGCATGCCGTGAAGAGCCTGCTGGCCTTCCGCCATGCCCACCGGGATCTGGACTCCGACGCTTCGTTCAAGGTGCTGTACGCGCCCAAGGCCAAGGGCGACTACCGCCCGTTTGCCTGGCAGCGCGGCAAGCTGACCTGCGCCGTCAACCCCGCCGGGGCCGCCGCCGACCTGCCGCTGAAGCTGAAGGACGGCACCCGCGTGCTGTACGCCATCGGCGAAGCCGCCGTCAAGGACGGCGAGCTGCACCTGGGCGCCCAGAGCTTCGCCGTGCTGTGGTAAATCGAAATTTGACGAGTGATGAATATGAAAATCCGAGAAGTGAAAGAAAAAAACAATTCATGTCATTATTGCTATTATAAAGGAACAGATGGACATAGACTTTGTCCATCTTGAAATTGCATGATAGGTGTAATCATCAACGATACACAGACCATCACATTTGAGGAAGCGGCAGAAGTCGCATCAAAGAGAAAAGGAAGAAAAGTTAGGGCAATACCGCACAATTCTAAGTGCCGATGCAGCGAGCGAGAAGTACAAGCTGCTAAGCAAAAAGCGCAGATAATACTGGATGTATTATCGAGCATTTTTGCGACGCAGATTGTGCTTCGCAGCCGCAGCAGCGGTGCTTAAGCTGTAAAGCGGGAATTGTGCGGTGTTGCCTTAGGCGAACAAGGCTCTCGTCAACTCTCTGCGTTCGTCTGCGTCCATCAGCCGGATGGCTTCAAGAATCTCCTTGCCGG
>ERZ773210.3890-NODE-3890-length-10200-cov-2.955150_pt1 | contig 10200 bp, 10 predicted proteins | sample MGYA00580528_ERZ773210 | MGnify/ENA primary metagenome ERZ773210 (study PRJEB29015, sample SAMEA2737769) | human gut metagenome | biome: human gut; feature: human-associated habitat; material: faeces | place: China | collected 2012 ...
CGCCTTTTGAAGTTTATTTTGATATATCGTTGCATTTGAATTGACAATTCAAGGAATAAAAAAATTGGTCGTAATGATCCGTGTCCGTGTGGAAGTGGGAAAAAACATAAAAAAATGTTGTGTTGACAAAGATTTAGATACAGACAGGAGTGCGGCCATTTATCAATAATAATATTTCAATTAAAAATTTATAATTTTCAATGTCTATAAATTGCACTTTCACACACCTTTTATATCCCCTAAATCTGTTTGAATGAGTCAAAATTGCTTCACCGAATCTTTGGAAATGTACTACTTCACGCTGGCGCAAGAATTTAATTACTTCATTAACGTCAGGGTCATCTGACAATTTAAGTATGTTATCATATACGGCACGTGCTTTTTGTTCCGCAGCCAAGTCTTCATAGAGATTTGTAAGCGGATCACCGGTTACGGCGATGCTTGCGGCATTAAAAGGTGAGCCTTGTGAGCTTTGTGGGAACACTGACGCACCGTTATCCGAATAATACTCCCATGAGCCCATTTCGCTCCACTCTTTAGGCGGAGCATTTTTTGAAAGCTGTGCAACGAGTGAGCCGACAATTTCCAAATGAGCAAGCTCCTCCGTACCTATATCTGTAAGCAACCCCTTTGAAACTTCATCGGGCATAGTATATCTTTGCGACAAATATCTAAGTGATGCGCCGAGTTCACCGTTTGGACCGCCGTATTGAGTTATAACCACATTTGCAAGACGTGGATTAGGTTTTGAAACCTTTACCGGAAATTCAAGAAATTTATTATAACTAAACATTACTTATTAGCCTCCTTTTCCCACGGCCACGGATTATCAAGCCAGTTAAACTCATCCTGCATAGCGGTTGAAAACTGGTTTAGCGGGCCGAATTTTTCTTCATATTCACATTTCAATTCCTTGGTTTTCTTAACAAGTGCCTGAAACATTCTGAATGCCTTTTTATCGTCCGAATGTGTATCAAGATACAAAAGCATATCATAAGCGGCAAAATTACTGCACTGAATTTTTTTCAGCATTTCAACTCTTGAGCATTCCATCACATACCGCCTCCCCACTGTTTACAAACATTACCGTATTCACACATATTCAAATCAAGTTCAGGGAATATCGTACCTTGCATAAGCCCTGTACAATCATCATAAACTTCTTCCATTTCCTGCACAGGAACATAACCGTAGCCGACACAACCGCACTTCGGATAAGGGCAGCTCGGTTTATTTGATTCTGACATTTATAACAACTCCTTTTTTCAAATTCGGATTTACATATCCGTAATATATAGTATGATTTTATACCAATAAAGGTGAAATTTATTTACATATACTTTGATTTAAGTTATAATAATGAAAAAGGAGTGAATGAATATGAAACGATTACTTATAGTAGTAGATTACCAAAATGATTTTGTATGCGGAAGTCTTGGTTTTGACAAGGCAAAAGAGCTTGAAAAAGGCATTTTAGAAAAAATCGCCGAATACCAAAATGACGAAATAATATATACTTTAGACACTCATTTTGACGACTATCTTACCACAGCAGAGGGTAAAAGTCTGCCTGTTCCCCATTGCATTAAAGGAACCGTCGGTCACAAGCTTTACGGCGGATTAGCCGACGCTTTAAAAGGCAAGCTATGTTTTGAAAAAAATACATTCCCGTCGCTTGAAATGGCAAAGTATCTTGAGGGCAAAGACTTCGATACAATAGAGCTTTGCGGACTTGTGAGCAACATATGCGTACTTTCAAATGCCGTTATGGCAAAATCGGCTTGTCCGAATACCGAAATAATTGTCGACTCATCTCTTACCGCCGCGGCAGACGAAGAATTGCATCAAAAATCGCTTGACGTTATGAAAGGTTTATTCATAAAAGTACTTTAAAAATCAGAAAAAAACATTAAATATCAGAGTATTTTTTCTAACATATTGCATTTAAAATTCGGTCATAGTATAATCAAAACGGATATTTTTTGTATGTGAAAGAGAGGAAATGAAATGGCAAAAGCAATAATAAATACAGCAAGAAATCAAGGAAAGATAAGCAAATATATTTACGGTCAATTTGCCGAACATCTTGGCAGATGTATATATGAAGGATTATATGTTGATGAAAATTCGGACATACCTAACAAAAACGGTATGCGTTGTGATGTTGTAAACGCTTTAAAGGAGCTTGAAATACCGGTATTGCGTTGGCCGGGCGGTTGTTTTGCGGACGACTATCACTGGCGTGACGGTATCGGCGAAAAATCACAGCGTCCTTATATGGTAAATACAAATTGGGGCGGTGTTGTCGAAAACAACCACTTCGGTACACACGAATTTTTTGAGCTTTGCGAACAGCTCGGAACAGAGCCGTACATATGCGGAAATGTCGGCAGCGGTACTGTACAGGAAATGCGTGACTGGGTTGAATATATGACATTTGACGGTGATTCACCGCTTGCAAACGAACGCCGTAAAAACGGCCGCGAAAAGCCTTGGAAGTTAAAATTCTTCGGTGTCGGCAATGAAAACTGGGGTTGCGGCGGTAATATGCGTCCCGAATATTACGCCGACCTATACAAGAGATATGCAACATTTATAAGAAACTACGGCGATGAGCCAATCTACAAAATCGCAGGCGGTCCGAACGTTGACGATACTCGTTGGATGGAAACATTAATGCAGAATATCCGTCATATGACAGAGGGTATTTCTCTGCACAACTATACTTTTGAAAGTGCTTGGGAAAACAAAGGCAGTGCAACCGAATTTGACAATGACGGTTGGTATAAACTTATGGCTAACGCTATGAAGATGGACAAAGTTATAAACGTTCATACTGCAATCATGGACAGATACGATCCGGAAAAGAAAATCGATCTTATCGTAGACGAATGGGGCAACTGGTTTGATGTTGAAATCGGAACTAATCCGGGATTTTTATATCAGCAGAATACTATGCGTGACGTTATAAGCGGTATGCTTATACTTCACGTTTTCCACAAGCACAACGACCGTATTAAGATGGCTAACATTGCACAGATGGTGAACGTACTTCAGGCAATGATTCTTACGGATGGTGAAAAAATGGTGCTTACACCTACATATCACTTGTTCAGAATGATGAAAGGTCATATGGACGGCGAAAGAGTTGACGTTGACTATGACTGCGAAGAACAGGAAATCAACGGCTTGAAGTTCCCTAAAATCAGCATTTCAGCCTCAAAGAAAAACGGTGAAATGACTGTTTCAATCTGCAACACAAGTCTTGACAGTGACGAAGATATGGAGCTTGATTTGCGTGACAGTGAATTTTCTGTTGCAGACGGAGAAATTCTTGTATCGGAGCATATGAACGACTGCAACACATTTGACGCACCGAACACAGTTGAGCCGAAAAAGTTTGATGTATCACTTGAAAACGGTAAACTTTCATTCAAGCTGCCTAAAATGAGTGCTTGTGTAATAACATTAAAGTAATGGCAAAATGTAAACGGTGCGAATTAAAAACCGTTCTTTCCGAAGACGATATTCAAAAAATGGTTGAGCAAGTCACTTCAATGAAAAGTGTACGGCTTGTAAGCAGTGATGTATATAAAAACAGATTTGATATTTGTCAAAACTGCGATGATTTTATGTACGGTTCAACGTGCGGTGTATGTGGCTGTGTTATGCAGGTAAGAGCGAGATTATCGGACGGCAAATGTCCGAAGAAAAAGTGGTAATATGAGTAAGTATATTTGTGTATTTTGTGACGAACGAAAAGAGAGCGACACCGCTCACCTTATAAACGGTAAAATCGGCATATGCCGTCACTGTTTTAAAAATCTTGACAAAACGGCATACGCCTCACCTTATCAAGGTACGGAACATATCGCTTTCACAATGTCGCCCTTTGAATACACAAAAAGTATGCGTAAAGTTATACTTGATTTAAAATTTTCAAATTGCAAAGCCTACGCAAAATTACTTGCCGATATGATGAAAGATTATCTTGATTCGTATGATATATGGGATACATTTGATTATATCGTTCCGGTTCCTCTGCACAAGAAACGTTTAAAGGAACGCGGTTACAATCAATCCGAACTTATAGCAAAAGAAGTTGCGGAGTATTTAAAAATACCTATGCGTACAGATTTGCTTATCCGCACAAAAGCAACTAAAAAGCAAAGTTCGCTTGTACGAACGGAACGTGTTACAAATGTTCAGAGTGCATTCAAATGCACAGAAAAATGTGACGGTAAGAAAATATTGCTTTTTGACGATATTTACACCACAGGAAACACTGCTCAGTCTTGTGCAAGAGAATTGGCGAATAACGGTGCTGAGCAAATATGTGCTTTGACGCTTGCAATTCACGTTCAAATAAAATTACCTATAATTGCGTATTAAAAACAAAATATCCGTTAAAAATAGATATATATTACATCAAGAAAGAAAGGATTTCTTATGAAACATATATCTAAACGAATATCGGTAATTTTATTGTCAACAGTAATATGTTGTGTGTTTTGCGAAAGTACCGTTTTCGCATTGTCAAAGATAGGCTCGCAAGGTCAGGAAGTCACAAATATTCAAACAAGGCTTAAGTCTTGGGGATATTACAGCGGAAGTATTGACGGAATATACGGTTGGCGTACCGCCAATGCGGTGAAAGAATTTCAGCGTAAGAACGGTCTTACCGCCGACGGTATCTCAGGTCCCGCAACACTTTCAAAAATAGGTTTGCCGACAGGCTCATCATCAAGTTCATATTCTAATGATACAACACTTCTTGCAATGGTTATAAACGGTGAAGCAAGAGGTGAAAGCTATGAGGGGCAAGTGGCAGTAGGTGCTGTTGTTTTAAACCGCGTACGTCATTCCTCGTTTCCGAACACAATCGCAGGAGTTGTATATCAACCCGGTGCATTTACCGCCGTTGATGACGGACAGATTAACAAAGCGATACAATCATCTTGCTATAATGCCGCGCGTGACGCTTTGAACGGCTGGGATCCGACAGGCGGTGCAATATATTACTACAACCCATCCACAGCAACAAGTTCATGGATCCGTACAAGACCTATTATTAAAACTATCGGAAAACACGTTTTCTGTAAATAAGGAGAATAAATTATGTCTGCAAAAGCTATTGTATTGACTGTTCTTATTGTAATATTTCTGCTTTTGGTCGTTATAGACGGCCGCAGAAAATTAAAGAAGAATAACAATAATGATAATGATTAAAAAAGACTGTCGGCGATTTTTTGCCGACAGTCTTTTATTGTTTGGTTTCTATTCTGAAAACTTCTACTTTATCGTCATACCACGCACTTACGCCGTCAATATATGACGCTATCGCGCTAACTTCCATAACGAATTGTCCGCTGTCCGAAATATACGGCTCACCGTCCATAAGATTTTCATTTCCGTTTACAAGTAAATGAGTACGTCCGCACTCTGCCGTAACGACATATTCACCGCTTTTCAGTGTAAGTACTTTTTCGTCCGAATTATATTCAAAGTCAAAATGTTCGCTCCACTCGGTTTTAAGTCGCTCAAGAATACAAATCACCGCACCCCATATACGACCGTTTTTATTCAGGCTCCTTACTCCCCTTGTATCCGGCTCTTGACCGTTCACAAGTATTTTGCAGTAAGGCTCGGATTCGGGAATGTACTTAATCTTATCGATTTCTTCTATCGCCTCAAATTCCGCTCTGTCTGCGTCATTTTTGCAATCTTCGTATATTCCGTCAAACGTAAATTCCGTAAGAGTATCATTTTTAGTTTCAACGCTTTCAAATTCGATTTCCGCCGTTATGCCGTTCATATTCGCTTTTAGCTTTAGCTTTCCGACATTTTCTGTCGAACGAATAAACACTCTGTTCGTACCGCACTCGGCATAGACGTAATTTTTATGTATAACACTCTCGTGCTTATCTCCGAAATCAAATTTACCGCTGTTATATCCGCCCAAGAATACACCGTCACCGCTGAATTCAAAGTCAATTTTATCATAACACAACGGACAAATATCGCCGTTTTCATCGGTTACTTCAATATCAACGTATGCAACGTCATTGCCGTCAGCTTTAAGTCCGTTTGTATCGGTGTGAAGTGTTAAGTGAATTTGTGACGGTTCACCGACTGTTTTAATCGTGTCATTTGCAACAAGATTGCCGCCGCAGTCATATCCGTATGCGGTTATCTCACCGCTTTCGGTTATGTCGATATTCGGAAACGGGAACACAAATGTGTAAATCGGTTTATCACACACCCCGACTTCTCTGCCGTTGACTTTTAAAACAATTTTCGCAATATCATAACTGCCGATTACATACACCGTCTTATTATATGCGTCACGAAAATCCGTTTCGCCTGTTTCTTTCCAGTATGTGCCGTTGAACTTTTTCACATTGTATTTGTAATTGTCGCCGTCAGCTTTAGGATAATTCCGGTGACCGAAAATTTTAACCGCACTTTTCGATGACTGCATAACGCGGAACACGTCAAAGCTCTGCTTTTTATTACGTACCGCGTCAACTCTGCCACTCATTCTTGCGTTTTCACTGTACGCCTGTCTGCCGTGTTGTGCCGAATCTGTCCAGCACAAAGCCGCACAACCGCTGTAATAATCCTTTTTCGACGCACCGCCTATTCTGTCATTAAAAAATTCGCCATAGCCTTTAGCCGAAGCAAGTGCCAAGTCCTCCGAAGTCATATCGTAAAAATCAATACCGACCTGCTTACGACCGCCCTTTCCGCCCCACTTTGTCTTATAATCAAAATCAGGCGGTGAAAAATCGTCCCAAATTCTTCTCGGTGCTTCTTCACGCAAATATTCAGTTTCCATAATCGGTCCATGCTCGGCGGTAAATCTTGCGGCATGGCGGTTAAGCATAGTTCCGACAAATTCGGATTCTTCTATAACGTCCTCTGTATTCAATGTACGGCAACCCATAAATCTTCCGCCGCTTGGGTCAAGTTTTTCTTTAATCGCACGCATCTCAGCCATATGCTCTTTATTTATAGAATTGTTACCTGCCTCCCAAAACAAAATTGACGGACTGTTTCTAAACGCAATTATCACATCACGCATAAGTTCAACTCTTTGTTTCCACTGTCTGCCGAAATTCTCACGTTCCTTGTCGCCTGCCGGTTGTGTGCAAACAATACCGTGACGGTCAAACGAACGAACATCTGCTTTTGAACCTGCAACGTGCATAAAGCGAATATGATTTGCATTACTTTCTTTTATAAGCATTGCGTCAACGTCTTTCAGCCATTCGGGTGCAATGCCGATTGCCGCCCATTCATTCGTTGCCCTTTGTGCGTAACCCCTAAGCCAAACAGGAACATCATTCAAAAGCACGCCCCTATCCTTGTCGTAACCGACCTTTCTGAAACCTGTTTCGATAACTACACTGTCGCACAATTCGCTGTCCGCAAAAAGTCTTACTTCCACTCTGTACAAAAACGGATTGGATATGCTCCAAAAATTCAGCTTTGTTGTATCCGAAACGGCGCTTACTTCCGTTACGTTAAGCGACTTTGTAATCGTTTCGCCGAGTTTGCTTTCATCATTAACCGCTGCATAGTGCTTTCTCCCGTCAGGCAAAATCTCCGCAATATATGCGTCTGTCGGCGTTATTGACAACGGCGGTATTTTAGCACTTGTTGAATTTACAACACATTCGTCCGATTTAAAACGCGTTACTTCTTCGCCGACAATATTTTTTACGATTATCTCAATATATGCCTTAACATCTTTTCCGCTTTCGTTTCTGATTTCCGACTCAACATTTATTTTCGACGTACCGTTTTGTATATCAAAATCACTGCCGTAAATATATGTACCCTTTGTCATAAGATTGCTGTAAAGCGGCAAAGTCAAATGCACCTGCGGTTTAAAATGAATTTTTACAGGTCTTGTTATACCGCCAACAGACGGATTGAAATCATTGCAATTCCAAAAATACCCCACACCATCACACGCTTTATCGACCTCTTTGTCCTGCGGAAACAAGTACGAACCGGGTATAACGTCAGGCTTGTTTGGTGTTTCTGCAATACAAAAATCCGTTTCACGCGTGGCAGTGTTGTCAGTCGCAACAGCGATTAAATTCGGTTTATCATAATCAATAAACGGAGTCAAATCAAACCCAAACGGCGCAACACCATTTTCGACATATCCAACCATTTTACCGTTTACGTACAAATAGCATGTCTGACGTATTCCCTCAAATTCGATAAGTACCTTTTGACCGCAATATTCTTTCGGAACGGTCAAATAATTTCTGTAAAATGCCGCAGTACGTTTTTGACCGCTGCCGGCGTCCTTTATTCTGTCACGAAACAAATCGGTATCGTTAAACGTATGCGGAAGCGTTACGCTCTCCCAATTTTCTTCTATATAATCAAGTTCATAAAAACAGCGTCCGTTTTTATCCTTATGCTTTTCAAGTGCTTTTTGCATAGGAAACTCATCCGCAAGCAGGAAATGCCAGCCGTGATGAAAACAGAAAACTTTACCCTCTTTCATAAACAAAATTCCTCCATTATAATGTTATTTCTATTTTACCACATCACACACATTTTTGTTATTCAATAATTGTCTTTTATATTGCAAAGATTGCTTTTTATGTTGAATGTGGTAAATCTATATGATATAATTTAAGAAAACTTGATTTAAAGAGGCGAAAACATATGGATTATGTAACTTTAGGAAGGACAGAAATTAAAGTCTGTAAGAACGGATTCGGTGCATTGCCGATACAACGTATAAGCTTTGATTCCGCAAAAGAAATACTTCTTCATGCGTATAACAGCGGAATTAATTTTTTTGACACCGCACGTTTTTACACAGACAGTGAAGAAAAAATCGGTTATGCGCTGTCGGACGTTCGTGACAAAATATACATTGCCACAAAAACCGCCGCACAAAATGCCGATGATTTTTGGAAAGACCTAAATACAAGTCTTAACAATATGAAAACGGATTACATAGATATTTACCAATTCCACAATCCGTCATTCTGTCCGAAACCGAACGACGGTACAGGACTTTATGAGGCAATGCTTGAGGCAAAAGCACAAGGAAAAATTCGTTTTATCGGTCTTACAAATCACCGTCTTGCAGTCGCACAAGAGGCTATCGACTCCGGACTTTACGACACAATTCAGTTCCCGTTCTGCTATCTGGCGACAGAGAAGGACATCGAGCTGGTGGAGAAGTGTAAGCAGGCGGGAATGGGATTTATTGCAATGAAAGCGCTCTCGGGAGGATTGATCAACAATTCGGCTGCAGCGTACGCGTTTGAGGCACAGTATGAGAATGTGCTGCCAATCTGGGGCGTGCAGAGAGAGCGGGAACTGGACGAGTTCATTTCCTACATTGAACATCCGCCGGTCATGACGGAGGAGATCGCAGCGGTGATTGAGCATGACAGAAAAGAACTCTCGGGCGAATTCTGCCGTGGCTGCGGTTACTGCATGCCATGTCCTGCCGGAATAGAGATCAACAACTGTGCGAGAATGTCCCTGATGCTGCGCCGCGCGCCGTCGGAGGCACAGCTGACACCGGAGATGCAGGCGAAGATGAAAAAAATCGAGGACTGCCTGCACTGCAACAAGTGCAAGAGCAAATGTCCGTACGGACTGGACACACCGGCACTGCTTGCGAAGAATTACGAAGATTACAAGCGTGTACTGGCAGGAGAAGTCAGCGTAAAATAAGGGATGTGCAGACATGCAGAACGACATGCAATGCGCGTAATGCATGCGTGAGACGAAAAGGAGTGAGAGAATGAAGAAATATGAGACCGTCATTTTTGATCTGGATGGAACACTTTTGTATACACTGGAGGATCTGACAAAGGCGACGAACTATGCGCTGCGCAGGATGAATATGCCGGAGCGCACGCTGGATGATGTGCGCCGTTTTGTCGGAAATGGTGTGGCACGCCTGATCGAGCTGGCAGTTCCGGAGGGAACACCGACGGAAGTCTTTGAGCAGACGCTTGCAATTTTCCGGGGGTATTATGATATTCACTGCAATGACAATACAAAAGCCTATGACGGAGTGATTGATCTGCTCCGGGAACTGAAGGCGGACGGATATGCGCTTGCGATCGTGTCGAACAAGCCGGATTCTGCGGTGAAGGAACTGGCGGAGATTTATTTTGAGGGGATCGTGAAAGTGGCAATCGGCGAGAG
>ERZ773210.3891-NODE-3891-length-10198-cov-2.327911_pt1 | contig 10198 bp, 6 predicted proteins | sample MGYA00580528_ERZ773210 | MGnify/ENA primary metagenome ERZ773210 (study PRJEB29015, sample SAMEA2737769) | human gut metagenome | biome: human gut; feature: human-associated habitat; material: faeces | place: China | collected 2012 ...
TCCCATATTTCCGCTGGTAACAATATCGCCCGGTCTTATGTTTATCAGAATATTATCGAGCCAGCCCTGCGTATAATATGTTTTCAGATTTCTTGAACCTTTACCGTTATTATGGTAATCGGCAAGCGCGGTAAGCTCGGGATAGTTTGCTTGGTCGCGCGCTAAATTATAAGCGTACGAACCGTTGTTTCCGATAGTTGAGTCGCCGACAGACCAGATATTAGGTTTTTCGGCGGCGGTTTTTTCAACCTTTTCTATTGTGATATAAGCAACCTTTGCGCCCGTGAATTTCAAGTCAAGCACATCGTCCACAACAGGAATATCATATATCTGTTCCGTTATTTCCGCTGTTTTAACGGTATAGCCCGTATGCGTTGTGCCCTCTGCCTCAAGTGTTCTTTCATGACCTGATAATGCTTCGCTTACATATTCAGATACCAAATCACCGCTAAACGCAACCTTTACTTTATATAGCTTTCCTTTTGTTACCTTTGCTTTAAATGTAAAATCGCCTGACAAATAATCTGATGTTGCATTATCAATGCTCGGCGCGCCCTCCGACTTCACACTGCCCTCAATTCCGTAGCCTCTCTGCTCGGTATAAGTGATTGACGGATTAACGTCTGTATAACCCTCTGTAACACTTTCGTCCTCACCGCTTCCAAAGTCAAAGGACAGACCGTGAACAGTAACCTTAACGCTTCTTGACAATGTTTTTCCGTCACTGCTTTCACCTGTAGCTCTGACAGTAAATACGCAGGGAACCGCTGCTGACGTAACGCTTACAATACCCTTTGATGCGTCAAATGATATGCCTTCGGGAAGTGTGTACTTATTCACATTATTTCTGTCATAGATTTCGAGCGTCACATTTCTGCCTAAATCTGCGCCCTCGCCGTTAATGACAGCGGCGCTGTATTTAGCTGTTGTTACCGATTTTTCGTCAAGCGGTATCGCAACGCTTCCTTGTGATGATGTAAACTTTATACTTTCAGCCGAGTCGGTAATATTGAGCTTGACGGTTTTTGTATAGCCGCCGATATTCACCTGAACAGTTGCCTCACCGGCTGATGCACCCTCACCCAGAGTTATTGTTGCTTTGTGAGAATCTACTACATCGGGAGTTATTATAATGTCTTGCATATCATCTTCTAAGATTGACCATTCTGCCGCACCTGTTATATTATATCCTTCTTTGCTTTTTACCGATGCAGATAATGTTGCAGTATCTTTGTTTGGAATTGACAAAGTTTCCTGTGAAATATTGAGTGTATAGGTTGAAATATCCGCAGCCGGATAATATGCTCTATATGCATCAAAATCAACCGTTCCTGTCTGCTTATTTGCAAAACCGATTGAGTAATATGTCGGCTCCGAGTTTTCAGTCCACGCTATGCTATCGGTTTCACCGACAAACTGACCGTTTAAGTCATACACCTTTACAAAACAACTTTCGGTAGTCTTGTCAGCCGACAGTACAATTTTATACCATTTGCCCTTGTTGACTGTAACATCAATATCATTATTTTTTATAGCTATGCCATTTAGCTTTATTGTTGTTCCGTCAAATTCAAGCGTTACAGGCGTTGTATAGCCTTCCTTATCCGTCCAATACGGCTGTTTTGATGTAAGCGTAATACAGCCGTTTCCGTTAAATCTTATATTTTGTTCAAATATAATCTGCTTCTGCGGAACTTCGATTGAATTTGTGAACATGTGCGATTTGCTTGAAGTAGGACAGTTAATTCTGATAAACTTATTATTATCCTCTTTCATAATAACCGCGTTTCCGCTGTCCGAGCCAGACATACCCCAACCGCCGACCATAATGTCGTTGCCGCCGTAGGTGTCTTTTAGTGCGGTATAACCGACAAGACTGTCGGGGTATTCGTCAAAGTCGGACGGATAGCCTGCTTCGGGGAAAACTTGGTTGTCAGCCATACTCTTGTCTCCCGTCGCGGCAACATAAATTGACGCTTCAATCGTCTCACCATTATATGTAACAGTTGCTTTGAGCTTACCGTAGAAATTAAAGTCGCACTGTCTGAGCATAAACGAAACTTCTGTAGCGCTGTTTGTATGCTCGGCAAATTCACCGTAGCTGTCGCAATACTTGTCGGTATCGTTTACGGTCTTAAATCCGTCTATATCCCACTCAATATTAAAATCCTCTATGCGGCTGTCTATTGTCTCTGCGGTTATAATCGTTCCCGCTTCGCCTGTAAGAGTAAGCGTATATTTGTTTTCGGCGGCAGTGTCGGGACTATCGCCGAAGGTCATCAGGGAATTGCCCTTTATTTCGGCAGAAACGATAGGCTCAATATACTCTGTGTCTTTTTCATAAACTGCCGTAAATTTTGTGTCGGCTGTAATTTTGTATTCCTTTAAATCGTTAATCAGATTTTCGGTATCGTCATTTACCTGCCAGCCCTTAAAGATATAGCCATAATTTGTTAAGTCGGGAATATTTAACGGGCTTGCATTGCCCTTTACGGCTTCTTCGGTGGTATTGCCTTTTACATCATAAGTTACGGTGTAATATGCGCTTCCTGCGTCAAGCGCGCTATCGTATGCGCGGACTACGATATTGTCAATGCCGAATGTAGCCGTACTCTTTCTCGCCTCACAAATCAGAAGCTTACCGATTGCCGTTCCGTCTGTCCCCATAGGAACTTTGTTGTCAAAATATATTGTTTCGCCGTCAGGGCTCGACAGTGTGATTGTCGAGCTGTGCTCCGCAAAGTCCATAATCGCTTTAGCGTGAGTCCAGCCTGATTTGTTTGACCATTCCTTTGTTGCGTATGACGCGCTGCTGCCGTCGATACTGTTTATAATAAGACTGTCTGTGTTCTTTGGCTGTGTGAATGAAAAAATATAATTTTCGCTGTAATTTGCGTTGCCCTTAGGCTTACCTATGGCAGAGTCCAGCAGTACGAGCTGATTTATATTTTCATTACCCGTATTCGTCATATAGAAATCAAATTCAATAACCGACTTGTTATCCTCTGTTGTCTGTGCATCAGCACCGAAGGTGTAGTACGCGTTTCTTGTTCCGCTGCCGTTTGTGTTGGCAAATTTGAAATACTTGTTAATCTTACTGTCTGTATCGGTTGCTATTGACATATTGCCCGAAGCATACTCCGATGTCCAGCCTGTTGTATCTGAGGCGGCTTCAAAATTGATTGAAAAATACTCCGCCGCACCCGCAGTAATAACAAACGACATTTGCAGGGATAGCGATATTGCTGTTATTACTCCTAAAAATTTTTTTAATTTGTTTTTCATTTTCATAATTATTAACTCCTTTTTAGTTAATCGTTACCGCACCGCATAAAGGTTTCATTCCGTCCTCCCATAAGAACAGCTTGACATATACAGCTTCCGAGTTATCGCTTATATTCATATTTTCCGTTCTTATCGTACCATTATTAGTAGGCGTGGCTGTTTCATTTTTAACTCTTACAGATTGGAGTATGCCGTCTTTATCATACAGCACCATATACAAAGTTAATTCCTTGTTCTTGGAGTCTTTATTTATATATGCGGCTTCAGCATATACTTCACCGCTGCCAAGCTCGGTAACCGTTTCGCCCTGAGCATTCTTCAGCGTAAGAGTGTTTGTTACGGGGATATTTTTATTGAGCTTACCGTCAATTACTGTGCCGTCATAATTTCTCGTCAAATATAAATCATCAATTCTTACATAACTGTTTGCAATCGCGTCCGAGTAAAGACCGACCTCACATTCGCCGTTTTCAATAACAATATCCTTTACGACAATATCCGTCCAATTACTCATTTTTGATTTGAGCGATGCAGTGTACTCTTTATTTCCCGAGTTTGCGTAAAGCACACATTCATTCTGTCCGCCGCTTGACATAACGCTTGCGCGCAGCGTATATGTACCGTCGGGCAAATCCTTAATTGTCTGCTTCATTCTTGCTGTATAATCTGTATCCGCGCTGTGCTTTGCCGCGTAATTGCCATGAAAACGCTTCGCCTTTACATTTCCGCCGGCTGCGCCGCCTACACTGTCGCTGTGCTCCCAGCCCGTAAGAGATTTAACGTCAACTCTGTCCGCGTCAAATTCATTATTAGCGATATAATTATTTCCGTCGCCGATAGTCCATTCGCCCGTTTCGGCATCGAGCCGCCACTGACTTAAATCATTAAAATGCGGAGTATATCCGTCCATTGTAAGCGGAACCCACTGATTATAGCCTATGCCGTGCGTTCCGAAGTCGCACCAGCGGTCGCCGCAATAAATAACGGTGTCCTGCTTGCTTCCGTGAAGCGTATAGTAAAATCCGGTTTGTGAATTGTGTGCATAGCTATACTTTGCACCCGGCATAATGTACGGAAGGTTAGAGCTTGCTTTTGAAGCGTCAACATAATCGGGCTTGAGCTTGTAATCGCCAAGTATATCTTCCGACTCGAAAACATAAACTCTCGAACCGCGCCAGCCGTATAAATCCGATCCTGTGAAATAATAATGGTCTTTGTACTTAAACATACAATCGCCCTCAATTCCGCCCTTGTCTTTCTTTTGTACCGAGCCGTCCTCGTCATAATACGAGCCTGTCGAACCGTTAAGCTCTTTTATATTATCAAAATCAAAGTCGCAGTAATCTTTTGCCGCGTCCATAGGCGCAATATAAAGGTGTCCTCTGCCGTTTGAGCTGGAGCATATCATATAACCTTTGCCGTCCTCGTCGTAGAACATTGTCAAATCGCCCGTGTCGCCGTTTGCGATAACGGGGAGCGAGGTTCCGCCCCAGAAATAACCCTTTTCCGTTTTAAACGGTCCTTTCGGATTATCCGCGCTTGCGATAATCGTTCCGTTAAACTGCGATACGAGGACATATTTGTTTGCTTTTTCATTGTAGACAACACCGCCCCTGCCTGCCCAGCCGCACCAAGTCTGACCGAGAGTTTCAAGCGTTGCGACATCGCCCTCATATTTCCAATTCACCAAATCGTCCGAAGTATATAAGGTGTACGCCTCAAATGCAGGGTGTTCCACCGTTTTGCCCGAAAGCGGATCAGCCGCGTATGATACCGCTTCCTTATAACGAACGCCGTACCAATAATATTTATCGTCATTCGGGTACTTGAAAATACCTCCGCCCTGCGAATACAGAATGTTGCCGTCTGTATCGGTATAGAAACGGTCATTTGTTATAAGCTGTTTATCCTCTGTTACGGTTACGGTACACTTTGCCGTTTTGCCGTTTGATGTCGCCGCTGTTATTTCCGCTGTGCCGACTTCGCCTGCGACAATAACGCCATCATAAACCTTTGCAATTTTTTCATCACTTGAAGTCCAAGTAATTCTGTCATCCGCGTTTGACGGCTGAATATTTGCATTTACTACGGTTGTTGCACCGAGCTTTGGTAAAGATACATTTTCTTTATCAAGTGAAATGCTTTGAGGTTCAGCCATTTCCGCTACCGTTACATTGCATGAAGCCGTAAGCTTTTCGTTGTCAGCCGCCGCTGCGGTAATTATTGTTTCACCAACGCTTATAGGAGTCACAATACCGTTTGATGAAACAGTTGCTACATTCTCATCTGAGGACGTCCATTTTATTTGTCGTTTAACTGCTGTTTCGGGCAGCAATTTGGCTGTAAGTTCGCCGTTTTTACCGCCCGATAGCAGTGAGAGAGAGGCTTTGTCAATAGTTATATCCTGAGCCGCCTGCAATACAGTAACGGCGCAGTCGGCTTTGAAACTGCTGTCAGCCGTTTTTATAGACACCACTGTTCTGCCTGCCTTTTTCGGTGTGACAAGACCTGTGTCGTCAACGGTGGCTATATCCTCATTTTCGCTTATCCATACAAGGTCACCATCATTTATTCCCTCTCCGAAAATAGAGTAGGTAAGTCTTTGAGGCTCGCCGGAGGTAGATAGAATAAGCTCGTTTTTATCAAGTGCAACGCCGCCGTCATACATTGTAAGTGCGAGCGTCGCGGTTTTCGGGTCTATGTCAAGCGTCTGTGACGAGTTTGAAAACGCGAATTGTACTTTGCTTTCCACATCTGCTTTTACCTTGCCTTTTACATATTCACGAATTGTTTCGGTTGATATTTGGTCCGTGCGCGTTTCGCCCTGTTTAACCCCCTCCGCCTGATACATACTTTTGTCAAGTGAAATCGCCTTTATTTCGGAAGCCGTTGTATCGGCGTTTATTGTGATGTCGGCTGGATATATATCATATGTTCTGCCACCGCTTCTTGACGAGCCGTTATGTACGCTTACGGTAAGTGTGGCGGATTTTATGCGTTTTGTCTCAACAGCAGGCACAACAAATTCAAGAACGCCTGTGCCGCCCCACGAATTTGATTTGGTATTCCAGTTAATATTTGAAATATCCTCATTGCCCGCATAGTTCACTATCGTCTGCGTAACATTTCCGTCACCGTCCGTCAAGTATGACGCGCTTTGCGTACAGGCAATCGGTGTCATTTCCTCGTCAGCGCTGACAACTGTTGTGGTAAATGACGATACGATAATAGCAAATACGCTTATTATGCTTATCAATTTTTTCAGTACCATTTTCCTACCTCCATTAAAATATTATTTTTATGATAGTATTTTATCATAAATAATGTATCGGTAAAAATATATATTTGCCGTAAAATAATCAATTTTTGCTCTTTAATCTTGACCGAGAGTATATGAAATGATATACTTTTAACAGGTGATTTTTATGATGTACGAAAAAGAATGGGAAAACCCGAATTACAAATTTCTTTCATATGATGTGGATAATCTGAATTGGAATATACATTACCACGAGTCTTTTGAGATTTGCTTTATTATTGACGGCGAAATAAATATTACAATAGATACCGTATTATATAATTTAAAACAGAATGACAGCGTAATAATATTTCCACGTCAGCTTCATAGCTATGAAACGGAAAAAAGCTCAAAAATGCGTGTAATCACTTTTATGCCTGATTTAATCCCCGAATTTACAAACCGCTATCAAAATATGCTTCCCGAAAAAAATGATATTAAGGAGATTTCGAATTTCAAAAAATATTTTGACGCGAAAAATATTTTTGAGCAAAAGGGCTTGTTATATTCTATATTCGGAATTTTAGTGGAGAGTACGAATTTTAAAGAAGCCGCAAATAATGAGGAGTCACAGTTGCTCATTAAAATTTTACGATATATTGAAAAGAACTTTAAAACCCCCTGCCTTTTGCAGCCAGTCGCCGAAGAATTGTCTTATGGGTATTCGTATCTATCGAGAACCTTTAAAAAACGTATGGGAATAAGTTATACGGAGTATTTGAATAAATACAGAATAAACCGAGCATTGTATATGCTCAGCAATCAAAATCATGTGCAGATACAGCAGATTGCGGAGGAGTGCGGCTATGACAGCCTATGCAGCTTCAACCGCAATTTTAAGCATTTTACGGGTCGTACACCGCGTGAGATGATAAAGTGTAATGACAACCAAAAATAGCATTCAGACATCATAACAGAAATATATCGGAACGGTTGTATTTGCCACAAAAATATTAATCTCCTATGGTTATCATGAACCAAAGCTTTAACAACAGCAGTTATAGTTTTTCAGAATATGTTAAAGTGTTGGAATATAGGTGAGTTTGTTAATACACTATATTCCAAAGGAACATCTGATAACATACTTCAATCTAAAATTTATATTGATTTGAAAATATGAAACAAATATGATATAATATTTGTAAATAGCTTATAGAAAGGCAGGTATACTAAATGGAATACAAACCACCATTTTCAATTAATGACGATATAATAAATTTACTTGCCAAAACCAGTGAACTTGTCGGACAAGTAAGTATATTGCATAAAAGCAGCAGTCTAAAGCTAAGACGTGAAAACAGAATAAAAACAATTCACTCATCTCTGGCTATTGAACACAATTCATTATCATTAGAACAAGTTACAGCGGTTATAAATGGTAAGCGAATTTTGGGTGCACCTCAAGAAATCAAAGAAGTACAAAACGCATATGAAGCATATGATATAATGCTTACACTCAATCCTCTTAGTATTGAAGATTTGTTAAAAGCACATAAGCTAATGATGAATGATTTAGTTAAAGAAAATGGTCGTTTTAGAAATGGCGGTGTCGGTATTTTTGACGGAAATAAATTAATTCATACCGCTCCTCCTGCAAATTATGTACCTCAATTAATCAGTGACCTATTTGAATGGTACAAACAATCTCCATTGCATATTTTAATTAAAAGTTGCATTTTTCACTATGAGTTTGAATTTATTCATCCGTTTGCAGATGGCAACGGACGAATCGGTAGAATGTGGCACACACTATTACTTAGTCAATGGAATAAATTATTCTCTTGGTTACCTATTGAAGAACTTATAAAAGAGCGACAACAAGAATATTATGACGCTCTCGCTATCTCAGATAACAAAGCTGACTGTACTGTATTTGTAGAAATGATGATGCAAATAATATTCGATGCCCTAAATGATTTAGACACCACCGACCAAGTTAGCGACCAAGTTAGCGACCAAGTTGAAATACTGTTAAATTGTATGGGAAATGAAGTGCTATCTGCTACTCAGCTTATGCAACGATTAGGACTTTCACATAGACCTACTTTCAGAAAAAATTATCTCAATCCGGCACTGAAAAACGGACTCATAGAAATGACTATTCCCGATAAACCAAACAGTAAAAATCAAAAATATCGTAAAAAATAAAGTCTATTATGTAAAAAAATAAAGCAGAGAATAACAAAACGTATTCTCTGCTCTATAATTTTTATGTATCCGTATCCTCACCGCAAACTTCTTTAATAACCGTGCGGGCAAGGCTTTTTGCTATTGCGGTTGCAAGAACGTCCCGTATGTGTTCTTTTATCCGCTCGTCTACTTCATCTATTGTTATAACTTTTTGTGACTTGTCCAATGTACCTCCCCCTTTCCGTGATATGTTATAATATGCAATGCAGATTAAAATAATAACAAAATTATCATATATACTGTGCCACATGTGACATGATGCCACACTGTAATATGCCTATAAACCGCATAAATACTATATTTGACACACCTGTCACACTTGGCACACTTAAAATTTATTTATTATTTTCAAACTTTTCGCGGTCGAATCTCATTAATCCGCTTCTTGAACCGTTAATAGTTTTTTTGACTTTATGACGCCCGTCTTTAGCAGGTATTAAATACCCTTTTTTAATTAATTTTGTTTCAAGTTCTCTTTTGGGCAAAGAAAATCCATCATCTGCTTTCCGCAAAAATTCATTTGCTTTTGCATATGCCGCTTCCCAGATAAGATAAATATAAATTCCATCATAATAACCAATACAATTATTAGAACAAGATGCTATATTCTTCTTACCCTCTTGTATTTCTGAAAGTGAAACCTTATTTGAGGCTCTCATTACATTAATAGTGTCAACAAAAAGTTTTGCTTCATCTTTTGAATGAAGTTCTTCTTTTTGAAGGTTGATTGATTTTTCAATGGCAGAATTAAAAATTTTTCTGTATTTTTTAAGACGCTTAAGGGATACCTTATACTTATCGTAAATAAATTCTAAAAACATTTCAAACCCCGCCTGCATCCATGCAACATTTTCAGGTATTCGATTATGAATCTGACCAAGTTTAATATTTTGTTTTCGGAAATTTTTAAATTTCCATTCGAGTGATTTCATATAAGACCATTTTTCAGAACATATCCAACCTAAATAGTCTGTAACAAACCTCACAAGGCAATGTTTTTGTTTCTGAACTTTGGACAAGTTTTTTTTATCAATCTCACCAAATTCCAGTTTATACAGAAATGCACGCGCTATATCCGAACTATCGGTTAATGGCTGAAATTCAGCAGTAATTGCTGACAAACAACACGGTTTACTATTTTTAACCGAATCACCTTGCATAACGTTTCTACCTGTATCATCGCCGACAGCTCGTGTAATGCTTTCGCATTTTTTCACAACTTCATCATTTCCGTATTTAGATGGTGCACCGTTATCAAGCAAGCATAAAAAAACTGCGATATATTACTTTTATCAGTAATTATATCGCAGTTTTTTATTATAGTGTCTTAGATTATGTTGAAAAATTCTCTGATTTTGTTTGAGATAGTTGAATCAATAAAACCTTTCTGTGCCATGTCATCAAGTATATCACATGTTTTTTCAT
>ERZ773210.3892-NODE-3892-length-10195-cov-3.122880_pt1 | contig 10195 bp, 9 predicted proteins | sample MGYA00580528_ERZ773210 | MGnify/ENA primary metagenome ERZ773210 (study PRJEB29015, sample SAMEA2737769) | human gut metagenome | biome: human gut; feature: human-associated habitat; material: faeces | place: China | collected 2012 ...
TCTCTGGTCGCATCGTATTCACCGCATTTGGCTGACAGCTTGGCGTTCTCCGAGGTCAGCCGGTCGTTTTCCGCCGCAAGCTGCGCCGCACGGGCGTTCTGCGCCTCGATCTCGGTCGCCTGCAGGGAAAAACCGCTTTCGATCTGGTCAAGCTGTGCACGGATCTTATCGGTATCCAGCGTCATTTCGCCGAGCCGCTCGAGCAGCTCGGCGTTCTTCGCGGTAAGCGCCTCGTTCTGCGTGCGCAGTTCGTTCATCGCGGACTGAGCCTCGGTCAGCTGAGAGCGAAGCTCGGCGGTCTCGGTGTAGTATTTCGTGTCGGTTTCTTCTATGTAATGCAGTACGTCCTCGCGGTTAAAGCCGCCGAAGATGGCACTGCGGAATCCACGGGTTTGCTCGTCCATTGCAGTTCCTCCCACAATAATCTTTCTTTAGTATAGCAAATTCATGAGATAAAGGCAAATAATAATTAGTAATTACTAATTCCTAATTATTTAAGGATTTGCTGATGGAAAAAGATTACTTTGTGCCTTTCGCCAGCTACGGCGAGGACAAATTTGAAGAAAAACGCTCCAAGTTCACCGGACGGCTGTGGCATGTTGAAACCGCCGAGGAGGCGGTAGCGAAGATAAAGGAAATGCGTGAGACCTACTGGGACGCGACACACAACTGCTACGCCTACATTCTCCGTGAAGGCAATGTGATGCGCTACTCGGATGACGGAGAACCGCAGGGCACGGCAGGCATGCCAATCCTCGAGGTGCTGCGCCACGAGAATCTGACCGACTGTGTTTGCGTTGTCACGCGCTATTTCGGCGGCATTCTGCTCGGTACGGGCGGATTGGTCCGCGCGTACACGCAGGGCGCGCAGGTGGCTGTCGCGGCGGCCGGTGTGCAGAGAATGAGCCTGTATACGGTGGCGCTCATCGCGTGCCCGTACAATCTGTACGAGATTATTCTGCACCTGCTGCCGGACCACGACTGCGCGGTCGAGGAGACCGACTACGGCGCGGATGTAACGCTGACCGTGACGCTGCCCGCCGGTCGGGAGGACGAGCTCAATCGAGCGCTTGCCGAAGCCACGGCAGGGCAGGTTTACGCCGAGGTCATGGAGACCCGATTCATGGGTCGGCGTGTCAAGTAAATATCGGCTTGCAAGGCTCACAAAATTCTGAAAAAATTTTTGTGAAAAAAGAGGATTTTCAGATTTCGTTTCGTATAACTATTATGTGACGGATTCTCCGAGGCTGAGGAGGCGGTACATATGACCATTCGAGAGCAGAACGAACAGCGCGAGCACGCGGTGCTTGAGCCGTGGGCGACCTTTGCGGACAGCTCCGCAGGCAGGCTGCGCCCGATGGAGCCGTGTCCGTACCGCACCTGCTTTCAGCGCGACCGGGACCGCATTATCCACTCGAAGGCGTTCCGGCGGCTGGGCAACAAGACGCAGGTATTTATCTCGCCGGAGGGTGACCACTACCGTGCTCGGCTGACGCACACGCTCGAGGTCGCGCAGATTGCGCGGACAATCGCGCGGGCGCTCGGACTCAACGAGGATTTGACCGAAGCGATTGCGCTCGGACATGATCTCGGGCACACGCCGTTCGGCCACGCCGGAGAGGCGGCACTCGATGAGGTTTGTCCGTTCGGGTTTCGGCACAACGAGCAGAGTCTGCGCGTGGTGGATGTGCTCGAGGATTTGAATCTCACGCGCGAGGTGCGCAACGGCATTGTCTGCCATACCGGCAGGCGCAAGGCGAGTACGCCGGAAGGCCGCATTATCCACTTTGCCGACCGCATTGCCTATATCAACCACGATATTGACGATGCGGTACGCGCGGGCATTATCCGCGAGAACGATATTCCGCAGCATTTGAGGAAACGCCTGGGTGAGACGCACGGCAAGCGCATTGACACGCTGGTGACGGCGATGATCGAGTACGGTCAGCGGTATCTGGAGATCGGCATGGACGAGCAGATGCACGCGGACATGATGGAGCTGCGGCAGTTCATGTTCGATCATGTGTATCACGGTACGGCTGCACAGCGTGAGGAAAAACGCGCAAAATCCATGCTGCGCAGCTTGTACGAATATTTTATCGAGCATCCCGACGAGCTGCCGGACGATTATTTCGTGCTGCAGGCCCGAGGGGAGGCGCTCGAGCGGATCGCGTGCGACTATGTTGCAGGCATGACCGACCGCTACTCGATAGCGGTTTATAAGAATTTATTTATTCCAAAAAGCTGGAATAAGATTGAGGATTAACGAAAATGGGTATCATATATTCGTTTTCGTTCGATAAATAGGGAAGGAGGGACACGAAATGCCGTTTGACCGTATATTTCTGGACGAGCTGTCCGCGCGGAACGACATTGTAGAGATCGTTTCGCAATATGTGCAGCTGAAAAAGAGCGGCGCGAACTATTTCGGTCTGTGCCCCTTCCACAACGAGAAAACCGGTTCGTTTTCGGTCTCTCCGGACAAGCAGATCTTTCACTGCTTCGGCTGCGGCGCAGGCGGCGGTGTCATCACCTTTATTATGAAGGCGGAAGGTCTGACCTTTCCGGATGCGGTACGCTATCTCGCCGAGCGGGCGGGCATGCAGATACCCGAACAAGGTGAAGCCGAGCGCAAAGCGGCGCGCCACAGAGTCTGTACGCGCTCTGCAGGGACGCCGGACGCTATTATTATGACACACTCTGGCGGCCGGAAAACCGAACCGCACAGCAGTATTTTATCAACCGAGGTCTGTCCCGAAGGACGATGAACCGCTTCGGACTGGGTTATGCACCGGATTCCTTCCACGCGCTCATCGACGCGATGACGGCCAAAGGCTACACACGCGAGGAACTCATGGACGCCGGTCTGGTCAGCCGCAGCGAAAAGGGACATATTTACGACCGGTTCCGCAACCGTGTCATGTTCCCGATCATCGACGTGCGCGGCCATGTGATTGCATTCGGCGGCCGTGTGCTGGATGATTCCAAGCCGAAGTACCTGAACTCGCCGGAAACGCCGATCTTCCACAAGAGCCGCAATCTGTTTGCGCTCAACCTGTCAAAAAGCACGAAGAACGATTATTTTATCTTAGCCGAGGGCTATATGGATGTCATCGCGCTGCATCAGGCGGGATTTGATTCCGCGGTTGCATCGCTCGGCACCTCGCTGACCGAGGAGCAGGCACGCATTATCGCGCGGCACACCGACCGCATTGTCATCTCGTATGACGCGGACGGAGCCGGTCAGGCGGCGGCACAGCGCGCGATCGATATTCTGAAAAAATGCGACCTGCAGGTCAAGGTGCTGCGTATTCCGGGAGCCAAGGACCCGGATGAATTCATCAAGGCGCGCGGCGCGGATGCGTTCCGCAATCTGATTGAACGCAGTGAGGATCACAATGCGTTCCGCATTGAGCAGATTGCCGCAAAGTACGACCTTGAGGACGATGAAGCACGCGTACTGTTCCTCAGAGATGCAGCGCGGATGCTCGCCGGCATCGAGAGCACCATCGAACGTGAGGTCTACGCCGGACGTGCCGCCAAGATGGCAGGCGTGACCGCCGAAGCCATGAACGTTGAGGTTCGGCGCGAACTCGGCATTCAGCGCAAGCGGCGAAAGGCCGCCGAACGGCGTGAGATACGCTCTCCGGTCGGACTGGCGCAGCCGAAGGACAGGTCGCTGGCGTATACCGACATGAAATCCGCAAAGGCTGAGGAGAACGTGCTTAGACTTCTGTTCTCGGACCAGAAATTGATTGCCGTTGCCGAAAAGGACTTGCAGCCGGCGTGGTTTTCCGCACCGGTGCTGCGTAAGATATACGAGCGCGTGCTGGAGCTGAACCGAAACGACCAGATGGTCGATGTGCTGTCCTTTGAGGGATGGCTGGAGCCTAACGAAATGAGCCTGCTGTCTGCGATACTCGAACCCGGCATTCCGGCCGGAGAGCATCGAGGGGAACTGCAGGAATACATAAACACCATACGAATGCAGCGCGTCAAGGATGGAACCATTACACAGGCGGGAGAGGACCCGCTGCTTACATTCGGACGCATCAAAAAACAAAACGCGGGAGGACAAACGATATGACGAAAGCAAACGCAAATGCAGCCGCAAACGCACAGGAGCAGCAGGCAGCACAGCAGCAGATCCTGCGCGACCTGCTCGCGCTTGGCAAGAAGAACGGCCGCCTGACGCTCAAGGAGATTTCGGATGCACTGAGCCATCTGGAGCTGTCGAGTGAGGACATCGACAAGGTGTACGAGACGCTCGAGACCATGGGCATCGAGGTCGAGACGAACGGTGTGCTGGAGAAGGTCATCGGTGACGATGATGACTCCTTTGAGCCGGAGGAAGTGGAAGAGGTTCCGGAGGAAGAACTGGTCGATACCTCTGCCATGGCTGAAACGTTCGCCATTGATGATCCGGTCCGCATGTATCTGAAGGAGATCGGCAAGGTCGATCTGCTGTCTCCTGAGGAGGAGGTAACGCTCGCAGAGCGCATGCAGAAGGGCAACGAGGCCACAGAACGCATCGCAAACGAAGGCGATGCCATTCCGGCGGAGGAGCGCGCACAGCTTGAGAAGGATATCAAGCTTGGCGACCGTGCAAAGAAGCGTCTGGCTGAGGCTAACCTGCGACTGGTTGTCTCCATCGCAAAGCGCTATGTCGGCCGCGGCATGCTGTTCCTCGATCTGATTCAGGAGGGCAACCTCGGTCTGATCAAGGCGGTCGAGAAGTTCGACAGCACTAAGGGCTTTAAGTTCTCTACCTACGCAACGTGGTGGATTCGTCAGGCGATCACCCGTGCGATTGCGGATCAGGCGCGTACGATCCGTATTCCGGTACACATGGTTGAGACTATCAACAAGGTTATCCGCGTTTCCCGCCAGCTGCTGCAGGAGCTGGGCCACGATCCCAGCCCGGAGGAGATCGCCAAGGAGATGAACATGCCGGTTGACCGTGTGCGCGACATCCTGAAGATCGCGCAGGAGCCGGTATCGCTCGAGACGCCGATCGGCGAGGAGGAGGATTCTCACCTCGGCGACTTCATCCCGGACGACGACGCGCCGGAACCGGCGGAGGCTGCCTCCTTCATGCTGCTCAAGGAGCAGCTCGTTGAGGTGCTCAAGACGCTGACGCCGCGCGAGGAAAAGGTCCTGCGCCTGCGCTTCGGCATCGAGGACGGCCATACCCGCACCCTCGAGGAGGTCGGCAAGGAGTTCAACGTAACCCGTGAGCGTATCCGCCAGATCGAGGCCAAGGCGCTGCGCAAGCTGCGTCATCCGTCGCGCTCGAAGAAGCTCAAGGACTTCCTGAACTGAGACTGCATCGCGAGAGCGGACTTTATCGACAAACTGACGCCTGCCCGGATTTCCGGGCGGGCGTTTTTTGCGCTCTGACATAAAAAATTCGTGCAAAATCGCGAAATGAAGGCGAATAATCATGCGCAGACGGTTGAGAAGTGCGAAAATAAATGCTATAATTAGTAAACACTCTGGCACCTATCACAAAAAGAAGGAGCAAATGTAAATGAGCCCAGTTTTTGTTATCGGACACCGAAACCCGGATACGGACTCGATCTGCTCCGCGATCTGCTATGCCGCCCTCAAGCGCAAGCTGACCGGAGAAGAATATATCGCCTGCCGCGCAGGCCATGTCAACGCAGAGACCCAATTCGTCCTCGAGCACTTCGGCGTCGAGCCGCCGCGCTATATCGCCTCGTTCGAGCCGCGACTGAGCGATGTGCAGTACCGCGAGGTCGCAGGCATCAACTCGGAAATGTCGCTGCGCCGCGCATGGGACTACATGAACGAAAATGACATCCAGACGCTCGCGGTCGTCGATGAGGACCGTCATCTGAAGGGCCTGCTGACGCTGAGCGACATCGCGCGCTTTTACATGGAGGATCAGGACGCGAACGCGCTGGCTGAGGCAAAGACGAGCTACCGCAATCTGGTCGATGTTCTGGACGGCACGCTCGTCAACGGTGAGCTCGAGCAGCCGTTCGAGCAGGGCCGCGTCGTTGTCGCGGCGGCGAACCCGGACGTTCTCGAGGACTACATCGCGCCGAACGACATGGTCATCCTCGGCAATCGCTATGAGAGCCAGCTGTGCGCCATCGAAATGAACGCCGGCTGCATCATCATCGGCCTCGGCGCCAAGGTCTCGCGCACCATCCGCAAGCTCGCCTCGGAAAACGGCGTTTCCATCATCGCGACGCCGCTCGATACATATACCTGCGCCAAGGTCATCAGCCAGGCGGTTCCGGTGCGTCACGTCATGCGCCGCAAGGGCCTGATCACCTTCGAACCGGAGGAGAACGTCGAGGACGTCAAGCGCACGGTTTCCAAAAAGCGCATCCGCTACTATCCGATGCTCGACGAGCAGGGCCGCTACATCGGCATGTTCTCGCAGCGTAATCTGCTCGATCTGGAGCGGCCGAACGTCATCCTTGTCGACCACAATGAGCGCGATCAGGCCGCCGAGGGCATCCGCTCGACCAACATCATCGAGATCATCGACCATCACCGCATCGACTCGGTCGAGACGAGCGGGCCGATCTATTTCCGCAATCAGCCGCTCGGCTGCACCGCGACCATCATCACCCAGATGTATCACGAAAAGAACATCGAGATCGAGCCGAAGATCGCGGGCCTGCTGTGCTCGGCGATCCTGTCGGACACGCTGATGTTCCGTTCGCCCACCTGCACGCCGCTCGACCGCATGGCGGCCGAGGAGCTGGCGAAGATCGCGGGTCTGAACATCCGGGAGTATGCATCTGAGATGTTCCGCTCGAGCTCGCGCCTGCGCGACCGCTCGATGGACGAGCTGTTCCACATGGACTTCAAGTATTTCCAGGTGCAGGACCGCAAGATCGCGATCTCGCAGATCACGAGCGTGAGCGGGGACGAGCTGTCCGGCATCCGGGACAAGATGCTCGAATATATGGAAAGCTGCCTCAAGACGAGCGGGCTGTCCATGCAGTTCGCCATGCTGACCAACATCATCGAGGAAAAGACCGAGCTGCTCTACGTCGGCAAGGGCGCGCAGGAGCTTGTCCGCATGGCGTTCAAGAAGGAGTGCGGCGAGAATTCGGTCGTGCTGCCCGGCGTAGTCAGCCGCAAAAAGCAGATGGTAACGCCGCTGCTCGGCGCGATGGAGGAGGAAGCAGGGCTCTGAGATCTGCCGCACGGCTGCATCACATCAAACAGAGAGAATTTTTGACGGCGTACCCGCCGTTCTCAGGAGAAAAAAGCAAATGATCAATATCGTTCTGGTCGAGCCGGAGATCCCGCAGAATACCGGCAACATCGCGCGCACCTGCGCGGCGACGGGCTGCGTGCTGCATCTGGTCGAACCGCTCGGCTTTCAGCTCGACGACAGGCGCATGAAGCGCGCCGGTCTGGACTACTGGCACCTGCTCGATGTCCGTATGTACAAAAATCTGGAGGATTTTTTTGAAAAGAACCCGGACGGACGGTACTTCTACGCGACGACCAAGGCACCTCACGCCTATCATGAGGTCGAGTACCGCGACGGCGACTACCTGATGTTCGGCAGGGAGACGCGCGGCCTGCCCGAGCCGCTCCTCGTCGAGCACCCCGAGCGCTGCGTGCGCATCCCGATGCGCGAGGGCGCGCGAAGCCTCAACCTGTCCAACTCGGTCGCTGTCCTCGTTTTCGAGGCGCTGCGTCAGACCGGGTTTGAAAATCTGAAGCTTGCCGGACCGTTTCCGCAGGCATAAAGGAGAAAAAATATGGAGAAGATACATATTCTGACGGATTCTTCGTCCGATATCCCGCAGGGTCTTGTGGAGCAGCACGGCATCGAGATCGTGCCCATCATGCTCAGCCACGGCGGCCGAACCTTCCGCGAGTATTATGACATCACCCCGGCGGAATGCTGCAGGCTGCTCGAGGAGAGCGACGAGATCCCGAGCACTGCGATGGCAACGCCTGCGGTGTTCCTCGAATCGTACAACCGCGCGTTCGAGCGCGGCTGCACCCACCTCATCGGCGTTCTCATCAACGGCAGCGGCTCGGGCACCTATCAGGCGGCCTGCCTTGCGAAGGGAATGTTCGAGGAGGAGCACGGCGAGGGCGCGATGGTCATCGAGGTGTTCGACTCGCGCACCTATACCTATATCTATGGACACATTGTCGTCAAGGCGGCCGAGATGCGCGAGCAGGGCGAGAGCTTTGAGGCGATCACGAGCGTCATCCGCAGCCGGCTGAGCCGCGTCGAGGCGTATCTCGGCGTGTACACGCTCAAATATCTCAAGAAGTCCGGCCGTATTTCGGGCGGTGCGGCGTTCGTCGGCGAGGCGCTCGGCCTCAAGCCGATCAGCTTTGTCTATGACGGCGCGGTCAAGGTCTGCGACAAGGTGCGCGGCGAAAAGGCGCTTGCGGCAGGCATCTGCAAAAAGGTCGTCGCCCGCGTGCAGCAGCCGGAAAAGCAGACCGGCATCCTGCTCTACGGCGATGTGCCCGAGGAGCGTCTGGCCGAAGTCGAAAAGCGCATGCGCGAGGAGATCGGCTTCAAGGACGTCGTCCGCTGTGCGATCGGCCCGTCTGTTCTGTCCAATACCGGCCCGCTTGCCATCGCTGTTGCGTACTACGGCGCGCCGCGCGAGTAAAGAAAATTGTGAAAAATGTAGAATATTTTCCGGTTTTTCGGCGCAAAACGCAAAAATCCTCTAAAACGTTGCCGAAAGGTGAGGTTTTTCTCAAATTTGCTTGCGAACAGGGCGGATTACGAGTATAATTTTGTAGTGGAAACGGAATTCTTTCGTTAAGAAATTTCGTTATTTGGGATAATACAATATTATCAGCTGTATTACAGACTTTTCACTAAGGAGAGGGATATACTATGCAGTACAACAAGAAGAGCGTCGAGGATATTGACGTTTCCGGCAAGAAGGTTATCGTTCGCTGCGACTTCAACGTTCCGCAGGACGAGAACGGCAACATTACCGACGACAAGCGCATCCGCGCATCTCTCGAGACCATCAACTACCTGCTGAGCCACAATGCAGCAGTCATCCTGTGCTCTCATCTGGGCCGCCCGAAGGGCGAGGTCAACATGAAGTACTCGCTGGCTCCGGTTGCAAAGCGCCTGTCCGAGCTGCTCGGTCAGGAGGTTAAGCTCGCAAAGGACGTTGTAGGCGAGGACGCAAAGAAGCTGGCTTCCGAGGTTCAGCCGGGCCACGCTGTCCTGCTCGAGAACGTTCGTTTCGAGAAGGGCGAGACCAAGAATGACGCAGCTCTGGCAAAGGCTATGGCCGACATGGCTGAGATCTACGTCAACGACGCTTTCGGCACCGCACACCGCGCACACGCTTCCACCGCAGGCATCGCTGATTACCTGCCGGCTGTATGCGGCTTCCTCATCAAGAAGGAGATCTCCATCATGGGCAAGGCTCTGAGCGACCCGGCTCGTCCGTTCGTTGCTATCCTGGGCGGCGCCAAGGTCTCCGACAAGCTGGCCGTTATCGAGAACCTGATCGAAAAGTGCGATACCATCATCATCGGCGGCGGCATGGCATACACCTTCCTCGCAGCCAAGGGCTACGGCATCGGCAAGTCTCTGTTTGATGCAGAAAAGGTTGACTACTGCAAGGACATGATGGCCAAGGCCGAGGCTAAGGGCGTCAAGCTGCTCCTGCCGGTCGATACCGTTGTTTCCGCTTCGTTCCCGAACCCCATCAACGCGGCTATCGACGTCAAGACCGTCTCGGTTGACGCAATCCCTGCTGACATGGAGGGCATGGACATCGGTGAAAAGACGCGCGAGCTCTTTGCTGACGCTGTAAAGTCCGCCAAGACTGTTGTCTGGAACGGTCCTATGGGCGTTTTCGAGAATCCCACCCTTGCCAAGGGCACCATTGCCATGGCACAGGCACTGGCTGACTCCTCCGCTACCACTATCGTCGGCGGCGGCGACTCCGCAGCAGCCTGCGAGCAGCTGGGCTTTGCAGACAAGATCACCCATATCTCCACCGGCGGCGGCGCATCTCTCGAGTTCCTCGAGGGTAAGGAGCTTCCGGGTATCGCCTGCCTGCTGAGCAAGTAAAAAACGCTTTATACCGGGGCGCGCGAACGCCGCGCTCCGTATAAATACATAAAGGATAAGGACGAAAAAGAGAAAATCGTCTGAATTTTTGAAAGGGGTATATCCAAAATGAATCGCAGATAC
>ERZ773210.3897-NODE-3897-length-10186-cov-12.261376_pt1 | contig 10186 bp, 5 predicted proteins | sample MGYA00580528_ERZ773210 | MGnify/ENA primary metagenome ERZ773210 (study PRJEB29015, sample SAMEA2737769) | human gut metagenome | biome: human gut; feature: human-associated habitat; material: faeces | place: China | collected 2012 ...
TGACGCAGACGAACTGCACCTGCTGGATGTCGTTGGTGGTGCGGGTGATGAGGGACGCAGTGGAGAAGTTCTCGATCTCCGCATTGGAGAAGTGGATGACGGCGGAGAAGGTCTCGCGGCGCAGGTCGCGGCCGATGGCGGCGGACACGCGGGAGGCCAGGAAGCCCACCGCGATGGACACGGCCACCATCAGCAGGGTCAGGGCCAGCATCTGGCCGCCTACCTTATATAAATAGTGCATCTGCACAGCGTGGGCAATGCCCTGGGCCTCGTATTCCAGCCCCACCAGCAGCAGAGCCTGGCTCTTCAGGTTCTCCACTACGGTGTCGTCCAGCTGGCCGATGGCACCGGTCAGCTGCTGCTGCACGGCGTCGCGGCGGAAGCCGGGCATCTGGCTCATGGCGGCAAACTGGCCGCACACGGTGTCCAGGTCCTTGGCCGTGGGGGCCACAGTCTCGGTTTCCGTGTCGGGATTGCGGTCGGCACCGGAGGCCTGCAGGTCCGCAAGGCCGGTCATGCCCATGCCGGTCTGCCCGGCGGGGGTGTTGGCTGCCTGGGTGGCCGCCAGATACAGCACGATATCCGGCGTGGTCACAGCGTCTTCCAGCGCAGTGCGCTCGTCGGCGGTCAGGTCGGTGCGCAGGCGCAGCACATCGCCGTCGGCGGTGTAGGCGTTCTGGAAGGCAGCGGCGTCCTCCTCGCGCATCAGCAGCGAGAGGGCATCCAGCGTGTTCTGCCGCACGGTGTCGGGCAGGGGGCTTTCGATGCCGCCCTGCTGGATGCCGGTGTCCACGATCTTGCTGGTGTAGTCCGGCAGCGACAGATCGCAGTACGCCTGCACGAACAGCAGTGCGAACACCACGAGGCAGACGGCCCAGTGACGGGCCAGCTGCTTAAAGATCTTTGTCATGGTTTGGTTCTCCCTTCGGTTTGGTGGTACGCGCAGCATTTTCCGCAAGAATGGCTTCCATCAGCGCGCCGCGCAGCGCTTCCATCTGGGCCAGCTGTTCCGGCTCCAGCCGGGCCATGACACTGGAAAAGTAGTCCCCAAGAGCAGCCTCGCACTGTCGGCAGGCCTCGTATCCCTTGGGCGTGAAACGCACCAGCGTCTTGCGGCGGTCGGCAGGGTCGGCAAAGCGTTCCACAAGGCCGTCCTGCTCCATCTGCCGCACCGTGCGGGAAATGGCAGGAAGCGGTTGATGAAGCTCCTGAACAAGATCGGAGATATAAACGGCACCGTCCTGTCCATGGAGACGAATGCAGCCCAGCAGCCCTTCCAGCATGGGGAAGTGGCGCTTGGGGCAGTCGGCCAGAGCGGCCTTCATGCCGGCCTTGGATGCTTTGCTCAGCCGGTGGATGTAGCGGCAAAGCCCGCGGAAACTCAACGTGGATTCCTCAGACACGCGATCCCTCCTCTCAAAGATTACTTAACAGCTGTTAACTGTTAACGCTTGATAATAATAGGCTTTTGCAGGCCGGATTGCAACCCCCTGCAGGGATTGTTTCACAAAAGTTCACAAACGTTTGTGTCCCGCATACACATAAAGCAAAGGGGGCATCGGGCATGGAACAGCGTTTGTGGATGATCCTGCAATTGTTCGGCGGGGCGGCACTTTTCTTATACAGTATGGACACCCTCACGGACGCTTTGCAGCAGGCGGCGGGGGACACCCTGCGGCAGGCCCTTGCCCGGCTCACGGCCCACCCGCTGGCCGGGGTGCTCACGGGGGCGGCGGTCACGGCGGTGGTGCAGAGCAGCTCGGCGGTCACGGTGCTGGTGCTGGGCCTTGTGGGGGCCGGGCTGCTGACCCTGCAGCGGGCCGTGCCGGTGGTGTTCGGAGCCAACATCGGCACCACGGTCACCGCGCAATTGCTGGCCTTCCGGCTGGAGGATGCCCGGTATCTGCTGCTGGTGGCGGGGCTGCTGCTCTGGTTCGCGGGGCGCGGGCGTCTGCACGCAGCCGGGCAGGCGCTGTTTGCGTTCGGCCTGCTGTTTGAGGGCATCGCGGTCATGGCCGAGGCCATGGAGCCGTTGGCAGCGGGGCCGGTGTTCCGGCAGTGGATGGCCCAGGTGCGGCACCGCCCCGGCCTGGGCCTGCTGGCAGGGCTGGGCATGACCCTTGCCGTGCAGAGCAGCTCCGCCACCATTGCGGTGCTGCAGCAGGCGGCCGCCCGCCCCGGGCCGGACGGCGGGTGCCTGCTGGGCCTTGCGGGAGCCATCCCGGTGCTGTTGGGGGACAACATCGGCACCACCGTCACGGCGGTGCTGGCATCGGTGGGGCAGAGCCGGGACGCCAAACGTCTGGCAGCGGCCCACGCCCTGTTCAACCTGTCCGGGGCGGCGGTGTGCTGGCTGCTGCTGCCCCAGTTCACCGCGCTGGTGCGGCTGGTCTCACCCCACGGGCCGGAGAGCGCCGTGCTGGCCCGGCAGATCGCCAACGCCCACACCCTGTTCAATCTGGGCTGCACGGTGCTGTGGCTGCCCCTGACCCCTTGCATGGTGCGCATCGTGTGCATTCTATTGCCGGAAAAGCACGCCCCTGAGTTGAAATGAACGCCTTAAAATGGTATAATGACAGTGTATCGAAAATTTTGTGACGCTTTTGTTGCACAAACGAGGGACTGACCCTTCTGTGGGCCTGCAGCGGTGTGCGGCTGCCAGGGCACAGAGCGAACCAAGAGGACGTGTTTACTATGAAGGATATCATCAACGGGTTGATCGAGCGGTTCCGCAGGCAGCATGTACAGGCCCGGCGCTATGTGGCCATGATGCTGGTGCTGGCCCTGCTCACCACCCTGTTCGTCAACTGGCAGCTCCATGGGGTGGGCATCACCATGACGGCCGACTACCACTGCGGCTACGAGGAGCACCAGCACACGGCGGCCTGCTACGAAAAAGTGCTCACCTGCGGTTACGAGGAGGGCGAGCCGGAAACGCCCGTCACCTCTTCGGACAGCAGCGCCGATCCGGTGTCCGCCTACAGCGCGGAAGAGCCGGAAGAGCCGGAAGAGCCGGTGCAGACCGAGCCGGAGACCATCTGGGTGCCCCATGAGCATACCGATGCCTGCTACGAGGAGCACCGGGTGCTGACCTGCTATCAGGAAGAGCACGAGCACACCGACGACTGCTTTGACGAGTACGGTGCGCTCATCTGCGGCGAGTTCGAGCATATCCACGACGACAGCTGCTACACCACCGAGTATGAGCTGGTGTGCGGCCTGGACGAGGGCGAACTGGTGGAGGAGCCCAACCCCGCCTATCAGGAAATGCCTGCCAGCCGCCCCGTGGTGGACTTGCCCCCTGAGCCGGCCGAGACCACCCCGGACGAGCCGGTGCTGCATCACCACACCGACGCCTGCTACACCGAGGAGCTGGTGTGCACCATCCCGGAGCACCACCACACCGTGGAGTGCCTGGCCGATACTCAGGCCGACGTGGAGACTGCCGAGGAATGGCAGGCCGCGGCCAACGTGGCCCTGAACGGCAACTGGGCCGAGGACCTGCTCACCGTGGCAAAGTCCCAGCTGGACTACCAGCAGAGCGACAAGAACTTCAAGCTGGATGTGGAGGACCAGCAGGTGCTGCGCGGCTACTCCCGCTATGGTGCCTGGTACGGCAACCCCTACGGCGCCTGGGACGTGATGTTCCTGTCCTACTGCCTGCACTTTGCAGGTGTGCCCCAGACGGTGGTGCCCCAGCGTGCGGGCGTGATGGCCCTGCACAGTGACCTGCGCGGCTCCCAGTGGCTCACCGACGCCGACGGCTCCACCGCAAGGCCCGGCGATATCGTCATCTACAACACCCTCACCACCGAGCAGGTGGCCGTGGACGAGAGCTCCTATGGCATCGCCCTGCTGGACCTGGACGAGGACCCCGACACCGCCGCCCAGCTCACGGCTTCCGAGCCGCAGGTGGACACCCGCACCGTGACCACCGAGACGGTGGGCGTCGTGTCCGCCGTGGACCCCGACGCCGGGACCCTGACCGTGATCTCCGGCAACGTGGACGGCAAGGTGGCCGAGGTGCCCGCTGCCATGTCCGACGTGACCAGTGTCATCTCGGTGACCGGCGCCTATGCCGCCGAGACCACCGCTGTGGCTCCGGAGGACCCGGCAGGCTCCCAGGAGGAGCTGGACGGCAGCTATGCGCTGCTGGAAGATGAGGATGGCTTTGGGGCCACGGTGGAATGGGTCGGCGAGGCCCGGCAGCAGGACCCCGATGCCCCGGCCCTGCTGGCAGAAACTGCCGATACGGAGGTGATGCTGGACCCCACCTGGATCACTAAGATAGCGTTCGAGCAGAAGGTCAATGGCTCCTGGGAGCCTTTGGTGGGGAATGAAGTGGAAAGCGGTACCAACGTGCAGGTCACCATGACCTACAAGCTGCCTGCGGGCACCTTGACGCCGGACCGGCGGACCCTGTGCTACCAGCTGCCGGATGCCATGAAGCCCAAGCAGCCCACCTCCGGCAAGATCCTGGACGTGACCGACAACAACAAGGTCATTGGCACCTATACCATCGACACCGACGGCCTGGCAAAGCTGACCTTTTATAAAAGTGATAAGTTCACCGGTTTGGATGCCAACGGCAACCGGGAGTTTACCGGAACCTTCCAGTTCTCCCAGAAAGTATGGGCAGATGATTTTGCAAATGACAAAAACATTACCTTTAAAGATGGCTTTACTCTGACCATCAAGAAGAAAACGGCAGATATAAAAATCAGTAAAGGGTACACCGGCTATTGGAGTGCCTTTGAAAATCATCCGGAAAGTGGCACCTTCATAAACCATTATATGGTGACGGTGGAGACCACCAACGGCACCAAAGACCCGGTGACCCTTACGGATACCCTGAACACGAATCAGAGTGGAATCAGTGCTGGTGATTACCTGAAGGGCGGCCAATACCTGGTAAACACCTTTAAACTCTGCAAAGTGGATGCCTCGGGCAAAGAAACGGAGATCCCCTTCCCTGAGTATAAACTGGGAACCGACAGCAACGGCAACCCCCAGGTGGTCCTTGATCCGCTGCCGGCGTTGGAGATCGAAGAAAAGTACATCTGGTACTATGACGTTCAGCGGAACTATGCGGACTTTGACAAGATGCCCAACGGTGTCGGTATGATCTTCAATACGGCAACAGCGAAGGCAGGGGACAGGGAGGAAAAGAAGGCTGAAGCATACTACACATGTAAAACCCCGCGTATTGAGAAGAACGGCCAGTACGACCCCAAGACAGGCCACATCCAGTGGACGATCACTGTAAAGGTACCCCATTCTTTCCTGGGGTCCTATATGCTGCAGGGCTGCAAGATCACAGATGCATTGCCAGACAGTGTGAAAATCGTAGGGGATGTAAAGGTAGGCGACGATACGATATCGGCAGAGGAATTTCTGCAAAACGGCTATACCATCCCGGAGAAGTATAGTGGAACAGAGCTGAAGATCACCTTTGAGACCACCACCCCCCTGGGCGGCGGCTCGGTGAAAAACGTGGCACAGATCCTGACCAAGAGCGACCATACCTTTGAGGCCTCGGCTACCGTGAACATCGGGCAGGGGAATTGGACCCTGAGCAAGGAGCTGTCCAGCAGCAGCAAGGGCCTGGCCAAATGGAATATCTCTGCCGCCAATGCGGCTGGCGAAAGCAGCTTTACCCTGGTGGAGACCCTCCAGGACGCTGTGAACGAAAGCGGCCAGACCCAGCTGGACACCCACTACGCCTACGCCGCAGAGCTGGAGAAGGCTTTGGAAAACGGCCTGACCCTGACCCTCCACGACGGCGGCACCATGAACTATGCTGATGCTAAGGCCGCCGGGGTCATTGCCGTCACCTACTACAGCGGTGCCGACGGCACCGGCGGCACGGTGACTGCCAACGACCCCTCCACCCGGGTGCGGAGCTTTACCATCCAGATAAACAAGGAAGATGGCAACCCGGTGCGGCGTGTGGAGGTAAAGGACCTCCCTACCCACGAGGATCAGAGCAATGTGCCCACCGGAGAAAAATGGACCTACAAAAACAGCGTCAGCATCCAAGGCAGCTCTCAGAGGGCTGAGGCAGAGGACACCTACCACAGCTACAAGAGCTTTGAAAAACGGGTGTCGGCGAACAGCGATCAGGACGAATCTGGTTACCAAAGCGGAGACCAGACCTACCAATACAGTGACCTCAGCGGCAACAACCTCCACTATCAGCTGGTGGTGCAGACTGCTGCCGAGGATGATGCCGACATCGTCATCACCGATACCCTGCCGGAAAACACCGAGTTCAAGACCGACTGGGTAACGATCGGCATGGACAAAGGGGCCCCGGATAAGGCTGACAAGTTGGAGGGGGCCAATGCCACTGTAATCTACGAGGAAGCCACCCGGAAGCTGACCATTACCATCAGCGGCTACAACCTGAACAAGCGTGAACAACACAAGTTCCGCATTCTGTACAAGGTGAGCGTGGACGACGATCCCAGCTGGAAGAACCCCTCGGTGGGCGAGGTGATCTACACCAACACGGCCCAGTGGGGCGAGCTGACCGAGACCCTCCACACCACGGTGGAAAAGACTGTGGACCCCCTGAAAAAGACCGGACAGCTGGTGGATGGCAAAACCGACCGCATCGAGTACCAGGTGGTGGTGAACCCGGCCCGGAAGGACCTGTCGGTGGAAGCCAACAAGGCCCCGACCATTGAGCTGTGGGACGACGTAAAGGCCCAGAACGGTGCCATTGTCCGGGGAGACCCGGAGTCTGTAAAGCTGTATTACTTCCAGTATGACGAAGCCACCAACACCGTGACCCGAGGGAAAGAAGTGCCTCGCAGCCTGTACCAGGTGCTGCCGGCAGATGACGAGGGTTGGCTCCACATGGTGATTCCCAACCAGACCGCCATGATCCTGGTGTACCAATGTGATGTAAAGCAGGGCAGTGCTGCTGAGGATTACAACGTGGACAATACCGTCAAGCTGGGCAATGGGGACTCCACCGAATCGGATTCCATCAAGTTTACCTATGCATCTGCCGCCACTGCCTCCACCGGACAGTTCCTGCTCCACAAGGTGGACGATTACTCCGGCGTGGCATTGCAGGGAGCAGAGTTTACCATCTGGCAGTATGATCTGCAAATCAAGGACTGGCAGCTCTGGAGCGGCGGCGATAAGGGTGTTGTCACCACCGGCGAAAAGGGCCAGGTGAGCCTGACGGTGCTGGAAAACGGCGGGCCCCAGACTCTGAAGCCGGACCTGCTGTATAAGATCGTGGAGACCAAAGCACCCCAGAACTACCAGAAGGACGATACCCCCCACTATGTGCTGTTCCACAAGAGCAGCGAGACCCCCCAGACGGCCTTTGATACCGCTACGGGCAAGGGGACGGCGATGGATGGAGAAAAAATCATCCAGTTTGAAGATGTCCAGGTGGGCAGTGCTGCCCAGACCACCACGGCCCAGTATACCAACCGCTACAGCAACCTGACCGTCAGCAAGCTCTGGCTGGATGCCGATACCCGCCAGCCGGTGGAACCGGCGGTGGACAGCATCCGCATCAAGGTCTGGCAGTACACCGACAATGACAAGGACAAAACGTTGTTTGCCGAAGCCGACCTGGACGCAGGTAACAACTGGACTGCCACCTGGTCCGGGACCGATCTGCCCCCGACAGACGGGAAGGGCAATGCGTACTACTACCTGGTGAAGGAAACGACCACCGGCAACTGGAACGTGTATATTGACAACAACGGCGTGCAGACCGGCAATATCACGGTGCAGAACTACGTTTACACCGGCTACGAGCTGCCGTCCACCGGCGGCATGGGCACGGCACCCTTCGGGGTGCTGGGTGGCGCACTGGCCGCTGCAGCAGCCCTGCTGCTGGCCCGCAAACGGAAACAAAACAAGGAGGAGTGAGCAGCCATGAAACAAAACAAAAACAACCGGTTTGCCGCTCTTCTGCTGGCACTGTGCATGGCCGTGTGCTGTGCACTGCCCGCGCTGGCAGCCCCCGCGGCCAGCGCCAACATCGACCTGAGCCGCACCGGCAGCATGGACGTGACCCTGTACGACCACCAGAACGACGTCCCCCTGCGGGGCGGCGCACTCACCGTGTACAAGGTGGCGGACGTGGCCCGCACCAACGGCGACCTGCACTTTGTGTACACCGCCGACTTTACGGGCTGCGGCATCGCGCTGGGCGACCTGACGGACAGCACGCTGGCTTCCAGGCTGGAAGCCAAGCTGCCCGCCCGCGCCGCCGGCACCACCCATAAGATCAGCGAGCAGGGCATCGTCTCCTTTGACGCGCTGCCGCTGGGCCTGTACCTCGTGGTGCAGACCGAGAACTCCAAGGGCTACGAGGCCATCAATTCCTTCCTGGTGTCGCTGCCCATGGCGGACGAAAGCGGCTGGCGCTACACCGTGGACGCCACCCCCAAGGTGGGCGCGCCCACGCAGGAGGTGACCCCGCCCGAACCGGAAACTCCCAGCACGCCTTCGGAACCGGGCAAACCGTCCGAGCCGGAGAAGCCCTCGGAGCCGGACAAGCCCACCCAGCCCGGCACCCCGGATGAGCCGGACAACCCGGACATGCCGGTCGATCCCAACGACCCCAACCGCCCGGTGTCGCCCGGTACGCCGGATAACCCGGTGAACCCCGGCAACCCGGACAACCCCGTGGCCCCCGGCAACCCGGACAACCCCGTGGCTCCGGGCCGCCCGGACGGCAATGCACTGCCCCAGAGCGGCCAGCTGAACTGGCCCATCCCGTTCATGGCCTGCAGCGGCGTGCTGCTGTTTGCCGTCGGCTGGGTGCTGGACCGGAAGGAGACGCTGGCATGAACACAAAGCAGAAGATCGGCCGCGCCTGCATGATCGTGGGCATCCTGCTCATTCTGGGCGCGCTGGCCCTGCTGGGCTATAACCAGTGGGACGCCAACCGCGCCGACCAGGCTTCGCAGGACGCCCTGGGCAAGCTGGAAGAGACCCTGACCGAGACCATAGAGGACAAGACGAAGGACGAAGAGCCGGTGGTCCAGCCGGAGCTGGACCCGGAACAGGAGATGACCGTCACCGACATCGACGGCTGGGGCTACATCGGCTACCTGTCCGTCCCGTCCATCGGGCTGGAACTGCCCGTGATGAGCGAGTGGAGCTACGCCGGCCTCAAGGTGGCCCCGGGCCGTTACAGCGGCTCCACCTACGCCGACAACATGGTGGTCTGCGCCCACAACTACGCCAAGCATTTCAGCCCCATCAAGTGGCTGGCCCTGGGCAGCGAGGTGTATTTTACCGACATGGACGGCCAGCGCTGGAGCTATGAGGTGACCAACGTGGAGACCATCCAGCCTACGGATATCGAAAAAATGATCACGGCCAGCGACGAGGACGCCTGGGACCTGACCCTGTTCACCTGCACCACCGGCGGCCGCGCCCGCTGCGCCGTGCGCTGCACCCGCACCGGTTACCCGGTCTTGGAGACCAGCGCGGCAGGGCGGATCACGGAGTAAGCAGGACGATTTGGAATTGCCTCCGCTTTGCTCTGGCAATATCAGCGGAAAATTATTTTTAAAGATATGCAATCCCGGAAAATCTGCGGATTTTTCGGGATTGTTTTTTCACGGATGGGCGTTAAGGAAAGTGGCCTGTTCTCTGGAAGGCAAACGATTTAGAATGCCCTCCGCTTTGCTCTGGGCATGAATAGCGGAAAAATTATTTTAGATTTTGCAAATCCGGCAGGGCTGCGGCCCCGCCGGATTTGCTTTTTCACGGGAAGGGTCGTTACGGGAAGTGGCATCGGCTGCTGTTGGCCTGCGGCCAAAGCGCAGCAGGAATAGGTGCTTTTACGGAACCCGCTCCCCTGCGGGGAGCTGGCGCGCAGCGACTGAGGGGCGTTCCAATCGGTGGAAGCCGAAAATACGGTGAAAAGATCTTCACGCCGAATGGCGTGAATCTTCAGTATTTTCGGTTGGAGCCTACCCCTTTGGGGTCTGAAAGGGGCGAGCAGCCCCTTTCTTGCAACGACGACGACCGCTGCCTGCGGCAGAAACAGGGAGGAGTTGTTGGGGCCGTGGCCAGCAGGATGCAAGGCCCACTCAAGGGCCGTAGCATATGCTGGGAGCCACAACCCGTCCAGGGGAGAGGGGAGTCCAGAGGGAGAGAGGGGGGAGTCGAAACACCCCTCTCACCCTCTGGCCCAGCG
>ERZ773210.3907-NODE-3907-length-10169-cov-4.835673_pt1 | contig 10169 bp, 10 predicted proteins | sample MGYA00580528_ERZ773210 | MGnify/ENA primary metagenome ERZ773210 (study PRJEB29015, sample SAMEA2737769) | human gut metagenome | biome: human gut; feature: human-associated habitat; material: faeces | place: China | collected 2012 ...
GGCCATTCTCTCACGTGAGAGAATGGCCCCCTTATTCCGTGCAGCGCCAAAGGCGCTGCATCCCCCTCGCACCCGCGCGAGAAAATGGCACTATGTACTATTTCTTTTTAGGGTAAGGAGCCCGCTCCTCCGTGAGCCCCACAAGATAATCCACACTCGTGTGGTAAAACCGTGCGAGCCTGATGAGCACGTCGCTCGGGACGTCGCGCTTGCCGGTCTCGTAGTTGGAATAGCAGACCTGCGAGCAGCTCAGATAGTCCGCCAAGCTCTTTTGCGTCAGGTCGCTGTCCTCTCTCAAGTCTCGAATGCGTCGATACATTTTGCTTCACTCCATCCAGAATTCGTGTTTAGATTCTGTAAAGAAGTATACGTAAAACAAAATGTTATATTGTTCTATATAACAAAACGTTATATAATTTTCAGAGGGTGGTTCTATGACGGACTACAAGGCAATGTATCTGCTCCTCTTCAACGCCGTGACTGACGCGCTGGAGAAAATGGACAGGCAGAACTATGGTGAGGCCAGCGCGCTGCTGATCGCCGCGCAGCAGAAGGCCGAAGAGCTCTACATGGACTCGGACGGCGAATAACACTTGAACAACGTAAAAACGGAGAGGCAATGCCTCTCCGTTTTCTCGTTCTGCTGTTTTTACCGGTCGAGCCCCGTATCGAGCCAGCTGGGCTTTTCCTGCTCGACGGGCGGCTCTGTCGTCGTGCCGGGGTCTGTCACGCCGGGGTCAGTTGTGGTGCCCGGGTCAGTCGTGGTCCCGGGGTCAACGGGCGTTGTCGGGTCCGTCGGCGTGGTCGTGCCGGGATCGACGGGCGTGATGGGGTCCACCGGCGTGACCGCCGCGGACTTGCCGACGAGCACGATGCGGTTGCGCGCCTTGTAGTTGCTGCTCGCCTCAAATGTGGACGAGATGAGCTTGCCATCACCGGAGTAGACGTTGCGGTACGTCTTGACCTTGTAGCCGGTGTAGGCGGTCTGCTCGACCTTGCGCTCGCCGGGGGCGAGCTCGTCGGTCTCAACGATCTCCTCCGTGAACGGGATGGTTTCAAGCACTTCGGTCTTGATCTTCACGTAGCTGTCGTCGACCTTCGTGCCGCGCAGCGTGACCTTGAGATAGTCCTTGCCGCCGCTCGTGTAATATTCGGCGATGACCTTGATGGGATACATCGTGTTGTTGCGGAACTCGAACTCGGGCCCTCCCTGCGCGACCGTCGCGTCGAGGCCGAGTCCGATGTAGTCGGACGCGAAGCCGTGGTTCGTGCGCTGCACGATCTCAAGGTTGGCGTAGAGCGCCGCGGCGTAGAGCGTGGAGCTCGCCTGACACGCGCCGCCGCCGACCATGTCGACGGTCTTGCCCTGCAAGTAACCGGGTGCGGTGCTATAGCCGTTCGCCGCGGTAAAGGGCGTGACGAGCGGACCGTATTTCATCGTTTCGCCGGAGTTCAATATGTAGCCGGTGATGCGCGAGGCCGTCAGCTTGACGTTCGCGCGGCGGCCGGACGCGCCGCCGACCTTCGTGGTGTAGGTGCTCAGCACATCGCGGAACAGGACCTCTTGGAGCTGCTCTGCCGTGACGTCCGGCGTCTCGACCGTGGCGTTCGGCAACTCGACCGTCTCCCCCGCCGCCGCGGCGTTGTAGGCGGATTCAAGGTCAGAGAGCGTGAATTCCACGCCCGCGTGGCCTGGCGTGACCGCGCCGGTCTCCTTGTCATACGTCGCGTTGACCTTCTGTCCGATGACGGCCTCGCGCTGCGCGCTCAGGTCGACCTCCTGTGCAGGGATGACATCGTAGACGCCGCCCTCGCTCGCAGGCTCAAGCACGATCTCGGACGGGTCGCCGCCGCTCAAATACGCGCCGTTTAAGTACACGCCGATCTGATCTCTTGCGACGTCGGTCGTCGCGCGGCCGTCCTGCGGCTTCGTCACGCTGACCTTGCCATCCTCTGTCACGTTGATGGCAAACTCCACGGGGTCGCAGTTGATGCTGTCGCACACCGTGTCGACAAGATTCTCCATCAAATCGGGCGAGTAGGCTGCGCCGACCACCTGTGCGGCGTCCTGCGGCTTGAAGAGCGCGCGCAGGTACTTTGCGCCCGCGGTCAGAAAGCTGTCGTTGCAGCCGTAGACGTTGTAGATATGCTTGGCGAGGCCGTCGAAGTCGACATACTCCGGCATCGCGTCGAGCGATACGTGCGCGACCTCCGTGCCGTCGGGCAGGACGAAGTCGACGCCCGCGCCCTTCGCCTGCGCCACGCTCGCTTTGAGCTGCTCGGCGACCTGCTGCTCGGTCATCCCGCCGTAGTTGGTATCGCCCATCATCACGTTGGGATAAATTTTATGGCTGGCCGACGCCCACGCGCCAAGGCCCAAGTACGCTGCCACGAGCACACCCGCGACGATGCCGACGACCTTGCCGACCTTGCCCGATGTTTCACGTGGAACGCGCGGCGGCTTTTCAGCGCGGGGCGCTTTGGGCGCCTTTGCGGCCTTTTCCGGCTGCATCAGGCGCTTGCCGCCCTTTCTTCTCTTCTTTTCCTCAAAGGCGCCGTTCATTTCATCCATGCTGGCTCCTCCTGTTTCTTCCGATCTTCCGGACAGGGACTTCCCTGCCAGTCGTTTCAGTATATCACAGTTTGTGAGAAAAAGAATCACAATTTGGTGACAATTTTGCAGGATTATCCGGCCTCTTTTGCACGTTTCGGGATGCGGATGGTCAAAAGGATGCCATCGTCCGTGTCCTCGCGCTGCATGTCGGCCTCGACGCCCGCGCGCTGCATCAGCCCGAGCGAGTGGCGGATGGTGTTCAAAAAGATGCGCACATCCTTGACGATGTAGGTCGGCAGGCGCGGCGGGGGCGTTTTCTGCTTGAGCTTCAAAAGCTCTTCGATATACGCCTCGCTCTGCGCGACGTTGTAGCCGCGTGCGGCGATAACTTGCAAGGCTTTGAGGCGGTCTTCCTCGTCCGTCAGGCGCAGCAGCGCCCGTGCGTGCCGCTCGGAGAGGTCATGCTCGCGCAGAAGGCGCACACAGTCGGGCGACAGGCGCAGCAGCCGCAGCTTGTTGGCAATAGCGGACTGGGATTTCCCCAGCCTTTCCGCCGCCTGCTCCTGCGAAAGGCCGTAGGTCGCGATCAGCCGCGCGATGGCCGCAGCCTCTTCCAAGTAGTGCAAATCGCGGCGCTGGAGGTTTTCGATCAGCGCGAGCAGCGCGCTCTCCTCCTCGCTCGAGCGCGCGAGCAGGCACGGCACCTCGCGCAGTCCCGCGAGCTTTGCCGCGCGCAGCCGTCTCTCCCCCGCGATGAGCTCGTAGCCCTCGTCCGTGCGGCGGACAGTCAGCGGTTGGAGGATGCCATAGCGGCGGATGCTGTCGCTCAGTGAGCGCAGTGAGGCCTCGTCAAACTCGATGCGCGGCTGGTTGGGGTTCGGGCGCAGCGCGTCGATGGGCAGATCGAGCACGCGGCGCGGGAGCAGCGGCTTTCTTGCGGACATTTCCATGGATTTCCCCTCCTTTTTCTCCACTTTTAGCACAAAAAGTGTGCAAAAGCGGGCGAAAGTCGGCGAAGAGATCAAAAAATTCGCACCTTGCGGTGCGAATTTTCGTTTTCTCATTTATTCCCCGGCGTGCTTGACGTGAATGCGGCTGATCGCGCGGGCGATGCGGGCATTGGCAATGGCCTGCTCCTGCGCGCTGCGCTTCGCCTTGAGCTCGGCGCGCGCCTCGGCGGCCATCTCTTCGGCGCGGTGGAGGTCGATCTCCTCCGGCCGCTCGATCGTGTCCACCAGCACGAGCGCCTCGCCGTGCTCCATCTTGAGCACGCCCTCGGACACGGCGGCGATCTGCTCGACGCCGTCGGCGTCCCGCAGGGTCAGCTTGCCGGGAACGACTGCGAGCACGATATCCTCGTGCTGCGCCATCAGGCCGTACATGCCGTCGATGCTCGGCACGGTGAGTGATGTGCACGCCCCGTCAAAAAACGTGCGCTCGGGCGCGAGGACGCGGAGAGGAAAGGTCTTCATCACGCTTCCCCGCTTTCCATCTTCTTCGCCTTGGCGAGCGCGTCGTCAAGCGTGCCGACGTTGTAGAACGCCATCTCGGGATAGCCGTCCATCTCGCCGGAGAGAATGGCTTCAAAGCCGCGGAGTGTCTCCTCAAGCGGCACATAGACGCCCGGAAGGCCCGTGAACTTTTCGGCCACGAACGTCGGCTGGGCCAAAAAGCGCTGGATCTTTCTCGCGCGGTTGACCGTCACCTTGTCCGTGTCGCTCAGCTCCTCCATGCCGAGGATGGCGATGATATCCTGCAATTCGCGGTATTTCTGCAAGGTCGCCTGCACGCTGCGCGCGATGCGGTAGTGCCGCTCGCCCACGATGTCCTCTTCCAGAATGCGGGAGGACGATTCGAGCGGGTCGACCGCGGGATATAAGCCCTGTTCGGCGATCTTACGGCTCAAAACCGTCGTCGCGTCGAGGTGGGTGAACGTCGTCGCCGGGGCAGGATCGGTCAGATCGTCCGCGGGAACGTAGACCGCCTGCACGGACGTGATCGAGCCGCTCTTGGTCGAGGTGATGCGCTCCTGCAGCTCGCCCATTTCGTTGGCGAGCGTCGGCTGATAGCCGACGGCGGAGGGCATGCGGCCGAGCAGGGTCGAGACCTCGCTGCCCGCCTGCACAAAGCGGAAAATATTGTCGATGAACAGCAGCACGTCGCGCTGCTCCTCGTCGCGGAAGTATTCGGCCATCGTAAGGCCTGTCAGCGCCACGCGCATACGAACGCCGGGCGCTTCGTTCATCTGGCCGAAGACGAGCGCGGTCTTGTCGATCACGCCGCTCTCGTGCATCTCGTTCCAGAGGTCGTTGCCCTCGCGGCTGCGCTCGCCGACGCCGGTGAAGATCGAATAGCCGCCGTGCTCGACGGCGATGTTGTGGATAAGCTCCTGAATGAGCACCGTTTTACCGACGCCCGCGCCGCCGAACAGGCCGATCTTGCCGCCGCGCGGATAGGGCTCCAAAAGGTCGATGACCTTGATGCCGGTCTCCAAGATCTCAACGCTCGGACTCTGCTCGTCGAAGGCGGGGGGCTTTCTGTGGATGCTGCGGCGCGGCTCCGCGCCGCCGATCGGCGCGCCGCCGTCGATGGTATCGCCAAAGACGTTGAAAAGCCGTCCGAGCGTCGCCTTGCCGACGGGCACGCGAAGGCCGCTGCCTTCGCCCGTGACGGTCATGCCGCGGCTGAGGCCCTCGCTGCCGGAGAGCATGATGCAGCGCACCGTTTCGGCGCTCAAATGCTGCTCCACCTCCATCACAAGGCGCTTGCCGTTCAGCTCGACGGACAGCGCCTCGCGGATGCGCGGCAGCTCGCCGTGCGGGAAGCGCACGTCCACCACGCTGCCCGATACCTGAATGATCTTACCTGTGCGCATGCTGCGCCTCCTTCTTCATGTGGTTCTTCTTGCTGCGCGCGCCGGCGGAGACCTCCGTGATCTCGCTCGTGATGGCGCCCTGCCGCTCGTGGTTGTACTCGAGCTGCAGCTCGCGCAGCATGTCGTCCTCGTTCTGGTTGGCCGAGTCCATGGCAGAGGCGCGCGCGTTCTGCTCGGCGCAAAAGCTGTCGACCATCGCCGAGTACAAAAAGCCCGTGATGTACGCCGGCACGACCCTGGCGAGCACCTCCTCTGCCGAGGGCTCAAAGCGGATGGGCTTTTCCCCCGTCTCCTCTTTGGCAAAGTGCTCATCCTCCAGCGGCAGCAGGCGCACGGTGCGCACGTCCATGTCCACGCCGTTGCCAAGGTCGGTGTAGATGATAAAGAGCTTGGAGATCTCGCCCCGGTCGAAGAGATCCAAAAGCTTCGCCGTGATCTCTCGCGCGCGGCGGAGCGTGGGGCTCTGCGCATCGTAGAGGAAGCTCTTTTCCACCGGCACGCCATGGCCGGAGAAGAAGTGCCGCCCGTTGCCGCCCACCACAAAAAGGCGGCTGTCGGGGTGCTTTTTAAGGCGCTTCATCGTCTCCTGAATAACATTCTGGTTGTAGGCGCCCGCGAGGCCGCGGTCCGCCGTCACCACAAGATAGGCGTATGTTCCCGGCTGGGCCAGATCGTCCGCGTTGCCCCGGTAGAGGTACGGGCTCTCGATCTCGCCCGCGTGCCGGAAGATCTGCTCGATCTGTGTCGAGACCGCGTCGAAAAACGGGCGCGTCTTGGCAAGGTCTTCTTTCGCCCGCCGCATCTTGGTCGAGGCGATGAGGTACATCGCGTTCGTCACCTTCTGCGTGCTCTGGATGCTCGCGATGTGCTCGCGGATCTCCTTCATGCTCGCCATGTACCTGTCACCTCACTTTTTATTTGGAAAAATAGCTTTGCACAAATTCCTTTGCGCACTCGATGATCTGCGACTGCTGATCGTCGCTGAGCTGGCCGGTCTGCTCGATGGCATTGCACAGCGCGCCCTGCGTCTCGCCAAAGTGCTGCAAGAGCGCGGGGATAAACGCGTCAAGCTGCTCCGGCACGATCTCCTGAAAAACATGGTTCAGCCCCGCGACGAGCAGGATGACCTGCTCATACTGCTTGTAGGGGTGGAACTGCTTCTGCCGCAGCATGCGCATCAAGCCCTGACCGTAGGATAGAAGCTTTGCCGTCGACTCGTCAAGGTCGCTTGCAAACTGCGTAAACGACTCCATCTCGCGGTACTGCGAAAGGTCGAGGCGGATGGTCTTGGCTGCCTTTTTCATCGCCTTGGTCTGCGCGTCGCCGCCCACGCGGGACACGGACAGGCCCACATTCACCGCCGGACGCTGGCCGGAGAAGAACAGGCGCGTTTCCAGAATGAGCTGACCGTCGGTGATCGAAATGACGTTCGTCGGGATATAGGCCGACACGTCGCCGGACTGCGTCTCGATGATCGGCAGCGCCGTGATGCTGCCGCCGCCCTTCTCCTCGCTCAGATGCGCCGCGCGCTCGAGCAGGCGGGAGTGCAGATAGAACACGTCGCCCGGATACGCCTCGCGGCCCGGGGAGCGCTCCAAAAGAAGGCTCATCGCGCGGTACGCGATGGCGTGCTTGGAAAGATCGTCGTAGACGATCAGCACGTCGCGGCCCTTATTCATAAAGTATTCGCCCATGGCGCAGCCCGCGTAGGGCGCAATGTACTGTAACGGCGCGGGATCGCTCGCCGTGGCGTTGACGATGATCGTATAATCCATCGCCCCGTGCATTTCCAGCGTCTTTTTGAGCTGGGCGACGGAGCTCGCCTTCTGTCCGATGGCGACATAGATGCAGATGACATCCTTGCCCTTCTGGTTGACGATGGTGTCGAGGGCGATAGCGGTCTTGCCGGTCTGGCGGTCGCCGATGATGAGCTCGCGCTGGCCGCGGCCGATGGGGAACATCGAGTCGACGGTCAGAATGCCCGTCTCAAGCGGCGTGTCGACGCTCTGGCGGTCGATGATACCGGGAGCGGGACTCTCCACTGCGCGGTAGCCGTCGGCGCGGATGTCTCCCCCGCCGTCGATGGGCACGCCGAGCGCGTTGACCACGCGGCCGAGGAATCCCTCGCCCACGGGAACGCCCGCCGTGCGTCCGGTGCGGCGGACCGTGCTGCCTGCGCAGACGCTCGCGTCGTCGTCAAAGAGGATGCAGCCGACGCTGTCCTCGGATAAATCCTGCACCATGCCGCGCACGCCGCCGTCGAAAAGCAGCACCTCGCCATAGGCGGCGCTCTCTAGCCCGTCCACGCGGGCAATGCCGTCGCCGACGGTCAGAACGGTGCCGACCTCCTGTGCCATGGCCTGCGGCGTCCACGAGAGCACCGTCTCCTTCAGCAGCGGGATGACGTCGCCCTGCGTGGCGGCGAGCTTTTCGAGCGCGTCCTTGAACTGGCTCAGGCGTCCGCCCGCGCTCCAGTCGTAGACCTCCGCGCCCACCTCGAGGCGGAAACCGCCGGGGTAGTCATCACTCTTTTGCCAGGTAAGCGTCGTGCCCTCGCCGTACTTTTCGGTGAGGAAGGCCAGAAATCGCTTCTCCTGCTCCTGCGACGGACGCACGGCAGAGAGCAGTACGGCCTCTAAATGCTCCGTGCGCTCAGCCATTGTCCTTGCGCTCCTCCGCCGTGTCCAGGAACTTGTCGTAAGCGTCCGACGTGCTGGAGAGCACCAGCTTTTCCGCCGCGGCGCTCATCAGCTCGGAAATTTCGCCCTTGGCCTGCTCCATCACGCGCTCATGCTCGCGCGCGGCATCTTCCCGCGCCTTGCGCACGATCTCGCCCGCCTGCTGCTCGGCCTGCGCGCGGCGCTCGTCCACCGCGTGCTGCAAGGCTTCGTTCGCCTCGCGCTGGCGGCGCGCGATCTCCTCGTCGGCGCTCTTGAGCTGCGCTTCATAGCCGGCCTTCGTCTTCTCGGCCTCGGCAAGCACGGCCTTGGCGTCCTCGTCCATCTTCTCATAGTGCGCCTTGCGGCTGTCCATAAAGCTCTTCACAGGCTTGTAGAGCAGAAAATACATCGCGCCGAACAGGATGACAAAGTTCAGCGCATGCAGCAAAATTTGCTGCAAATTGATATTAAGCGGCATTCAAAGCCCCTCCTTTTTGGGAGTGTTCTTCATCAAAGGACGAAGATAATGAGGATCGCCACGATCAGGGCGTAAATGATGACCGTCTCGATAAACACAAGGCCCATCATCATCGTGGTTCTGATCTGACTTGTGGCCTCGGGCTGGCGGGCCATGGCCTCGCTCGACTTGCCGACCGCAATGCCCATGGCCAGCGCGCCGCCAAGGCACGCAATGCCGATCATCACGCCCGAGCCCATCGCCTTGGCGGAGGTCACGTCGTTGTCGTTGCTGCCGGCCGTGACGCTCACGGTCTCGGTCACGTTGCTGTCATTGTCGCTCTCGTTTGCGGCGAGGGCCGGGATGGTGCAGATCATCAGCGCGCACAGCAGCATCATCAGCGCTGCAAATTTCTTCATCGTTTTCATGGCAAATTTACCTCTTTCTTCAGGCAGCCGTTTCGCTGCGGGATTTTTTTACCTTTTTTGCCTTGGGCTTTTTCTCGTGCTTTTCGGTCGATTCGCCGTAGAACGTCGACACCAGCATCGTTAAAACATACGCCTGGATCAGCGCGTGCAGCAGCGTGAACATCACGCCCACGATGACCGGCAGCACATAGGAAAGCGCCGCGTAGTAATACACAAGCTCCGTCACGAGCGCGCCGGAAAGCAGCGCGCCGAAGAGTCGAAAGCTCATCGAGATCGGCAGCGAGAAATCCTTGAGCGCGTGCAGAAATCCGCCCACGCCCGCGGCGATCAGTCCGCCGAAGAGGATCACGCCGTAGCTCATCACGCCCAGCGCGATCGCCCCGTTGATATCGGACAGCGGCGCGGGCAGGCTGACGGCGTGGCCTGATGTGGTCACCACCTGAATGCCGAGCAGCTCAAAGAGCGTGCTGACAAAGATGTAAACACCGGCGGTGAAGATGTACGCCCGCAGGAATTTATTGCGGTGCGGGCTGCTGCCCTCGGCCAGGCCGTCGAACATGCCGACGATCTGCTCTAAAACGAGCTGGAACCTGCCGGGCACATATTTGAATTTTGGGATCACAAAAAGCCGGCACACAAGGGCGAATACTATTAAAATACCCGTCACGATGTAGGCGGAGATGAGCCCCGGGTTCACCTCGATCAGGCCAAACACGCTCACCTTGTTCTGCTCGTGCAGCACCGCGTCACGCATGACCTCCTGGATCGGTTCGCTCTCGCCGCCTGACGGCGTGAGCAAACATCCGGCCAGCAGCGCCAGCACGATCACGGCGAACACGATCAGCTCGCGCGTTCGCTTTTTCTTATCCACGCGCCCTACCCCCTTTTGTTTCTATCATCCAATTTCTGCTTGGGATGCAGCACTTATTTATACCACCTGCACGCAGGAAATGCAAGTCTTCCTTCATGATTAACCGCCGCTTTACAGCATCTTTTCGTCTTCTTAACAAAGCCCTGACCCCTCCCCTTTTTCTTCAATAAATAGAGCAGCGGAAGGAGACAGTGCTGCCCCCTTCCGCCGCTCTATTCCACTTTTCTCGTTATCGTCACAATACGAAGATGATCAGGATGGCTATGATCAGCGCATAGATGATGACCGTCTCGATAAAGACAAGACCCATCATCATTGAGGTGC
>ERZ773210.3910-NODE-3910-length-10161-cov-3.365921_pt1 | contig 10161 bp, 8 predicted proteins | sample MGYA00580528_ERZ773210 | MGnify/ENA primary metagenome ERZ773210 (study PRJEB29015, sample SAMEA2737769) | human gut metagenome | biome: human gut; feature: human-associated habitat; material: faeces | place: China | collected 2012 ...
GGGCCACGAACACCTAAACACCACAGAGATATATACCCACATCGACAACGAATCCCTGCGCGTTGCTGCAAAGGCAAATCCCTTGTCGCGTGTAAAGATGAAAAAGAACGAGGATTAAAATTGACTTTCCCGGCTTCATCCGATATACTTAATAGTTGATGAAATGTATTTTTCAAGGAGGGTTTCCATGAATACAAAAGAGCTTTCCCCCATCTGCCGGCAGGTACGGCGTGACATCATCACGATGACCGCCAACGCCGGCAGCGGCCACCCCGGCGGTTCGCTGTCTGCGGTGGAACTGATGACCAGTGTTTTCTTCAACCACATGCGCGTTGACCCGCAGAACCCGCACGATCCTGACCGCGACCGCTTCGTGCTCTCCAAGGGTCACGCCGCCCCCTGCTACTACGCGGTCCTCGCCGCCAAGGGCTTCATCTCCCGCGACGAGTACGCGAACTTCCGCCAGCTGCACTCCATTCTGCAAGGTCATCCCGACGCGAAGAAGGTCCCCGGCGTGGACGCTTCCACCGGCTCTCTCGGTCAGGGCGTGTCCATCGCCGTCGGTATGGCGCTGGGCGCCAAGCATCTCGGCAAGGATACGAAGGTCTTCGCCCTCGTCGGCGACGGCGAGAGCCAGGAGGGTCAGATCTGGGAGGCTTACATGGCCGCTGCACACTATAAACTCGACAATCTGACCGTCATCATCGACAACAATGGGCTCCAGATCGACGGCACGAACGACCAGGTCATGAGCCTTGGCGATCTGCCCGCCAAGCTGCGCGCCTTCGGCTTCGATCTCATCGAGCTGCCCGACGGCAACGATCTCGACGCCGTCGAGTCCGCGCTCTCCAAGCCTACCATGCCCGGCAAGCCCAAGGCCATCCTTGCACACACCGTCAAGGGCAAGGGTGTTTCGTTCATGGAAAACCAGGTCGGCTGGCACGGCAAGGCCCCAAATGCCGAGCAGCGTGAGCAGGCACTGAAGGAATTGGAGGACTAAGAACATGGCTGATAAAATTGCAACCCGTCAGGCTTACGGCGAAGCGCTGATCGAACTGGTCGAAAAGAACGATAAGGTCGTCGTGCTCGACGCCGACCTCGCCAACGCCACGCAGACCTGCAAGGTCGCCAAGGCGCACCCCGAAAAATTCTACAACTGCGGCATTGCCGAGGCCAACATGGTCGACATCGCCGCCGGTATGTCCACGATGGGCCTCATCCCCTACTGCTCTTCGTTTGCGATGTTTGCGGCCGGCCGCGCCTATGAGCAGATTCGCAACTCCATCGCCTATCCCCACTTCAATGTCAAAATCTGCGCGACCCATGCGGGCGTCAGCGTCGGCGAGGACGGCGGCAGCCACCAGTGCATCGAGGATCTCGCGCTCATGCGCGCCATCCCCGGCATGACGGTCATCTGCCCCGCGGACGCCAACGAGGCCAAGGCCGCCACCATGGCGATTGCTGATTTCGAAGGCCCCGTCTACATGCGCCTTGCGCGCCTCGCCACGCCCGTTTTTGAGGGCGACATGGTCAAGCCCTTTGAGATCGGCAAGGCCAACGTCCTGCGCGAGGGCAAGGACGTCGCGATCTTCGCAACGGGTCTGATGGTCAATGAATCCCTGATGGCTGCGGAAGCGCTCGCAAGCGATGGCATCGACGCCGCCGTCATCAACATCCACACCATCAAGCCCATCGACGCTGCGTGCGTCACCGAATGGGCTGAAAAGTGCGGCAAGGTCATCACCGTCGAGGAGCACAGCGTCATCGGCGGTCTGGGCGACGCCGTGGCCGACGTCCTGATTGGTAAGGTCAACTGCAAGTTCCATAAGATCGGCGTGAACGACCGCTTCGGCCAGTCCGGCAAGGCGACGGACGTGCTGCGCGAATACGGCCTGACAGCGGACCAGATTACTGAGACGGTCAAAGTGAACATCTGAACAAAGAAAGGAGACAAAGCGAATCGGTTTTGTCTCCTTTTTTTCAAAAATATCACAAATCCTCTTGCAAAATCAAATTTCTGTGTTACAATACAATTAGTTCCAAACGTACCAAACATTTGAAATAACTTTTTATCAAAGGAGAAGATATTATGCCGCTCGTAACATCTACTGAAATGTTCAAAAAGGCCTATGACGGCGGATACGCCATCGGCGCGTTCAACGTCAACAACATGGAGATCGTGCAGGGTATCACCGAGGCCTGCCAGGAAGAGCACGCGCCCGTGATCCTGCAGGTCAGCAAGGGCGCCCGCGCCTACGCGAACCACACCTACCTCGTCAAGCTCGTCGAAGCGGCGGTCGAGTGCTGCCCCGATATCCCCATCGTGCTGCACCTTGACCACGGCCCGGACTTCGAGACCTGCAAGTCCTGCATCGACGGCGGCTTCACCTCCGTCATGATCGACGCCTCCTCCAAGCCCTTTGCCGAAAATATCGAGATCACGAAGAAGGTCGTCGAGTACGCACATGACCACGGCGTCGTGGTCGAGGCCGAGCTCGGCACCCTCGCCGGTATCGAGGACGAGGTCAAGGTCGCCGCGCACGAGGCGTCCTACACCCATCCCGAAGAAGTCGAGGAATTCGTCTCCAAGACCGGCTGCGACTCCCTTGCCATCGCCATTGGTACCTCTCACGGCGCTTACAAGTTCAAGCCCGAGCAGTGCACCGTCAATGAGCAGGGCATCCTCGTCCCGCCCCCGCTGCGCTTCGATGTGCTGAAGGAAGTCTCCAAGCGTCTGCCCGGCTTCCCCATCGTGCTGCACGGCTCCTCCTCCGTCCCGCAGGAGTATGTCAAGATGATCAACGAGCACGGCGGCAAGATGCCCAACGCTATCGGCGTGCCCGAGGATCAGCTGCGTGAGGCCGCAAAGCTCTCCGTCTGCAAGATCAACATCGACTCCGACCTGCGCCTTGCCATGACCGGCACCGTGCGTGCTTTCCTCGATGAGCACCCCGACAAATTCGACCCGCGTGAATACCTCAAGCCCGCCCGTGCCAACATCAAGGAGCTCGTCCGCCACAAGCTCGTCGACGTGCTCGGCTGCGCCGGCAAGGCATAAGCGATAAGGAGAACTGCTATGAGTGAACTGAAAGGCGCGTGCATCATCGGCCAGTCCGGCGGCCCGACCTCCGTCATCAACGCGAGCGCTTACGGCGTCATCCGCACGGCGCTCGATTCCGGCTGCATCACGAATGTCTACGGCGCGGAGCACGGCATCAAGGGCGTGCTCGAAGACCGCCTGTTCGACATGAGTCAGGAAGGCCCGAAGGAGCTGGAGCTTTTAAAGTACACCCCCTCCTCCGCCCTCGGCTCCTGCCGCTACAAGATGAAGGACCCCGACGAGGACGACACCGATTACAAGCGCATCCTTGAGGTATTCAAAAAGCACGACGTCCGCTATTTCTTCTACAACGGCGGAAATGACTCAATGGATACCTGCAATAAGATCAGCAAGTACATGCAGAAGGTCGGCTACGAGTGCCGCGTCATGGGCGTGCCCAAGACGATCGACAACGACCTTTATGGCACCGACCATTGCCCCGGCTACGCCAGCGCCGCCAAGTACATCGCGACGAGCCTGATGGAGGTCTATCAGGACGCGCACGTCTACGACACGGGCATGATCTGCATTGTCGAGATCATGGGCCGCCACGCCGGTTGGCTGACTGCCGCCGCCGCGCTCGCGACGAAGTACGGCGCGGGTCCCGACCTCATCTACCTGCCCGAGACTGATTTCGACATGGATACCTTCCTTGCCGACGTCCAGCGCGTTTATAAGGAGACCGGCAGCTGCATGGTCGCCGTATCCGAGGGCATCCACTATGCCGATGGCAGCTTTGTCTCCGAGGCCAAGACCAGCGCGACGGACGGCTTTGGCCACGCGCAGCTTGGCGGCCTCGCGGCGCTGCTGGCGAGCATCGTGAAGGAAAAGACCGGCGCGAAGGTGCGCGGCATCGAGCTGTCGCTGCTCCAGCGCTGCGGCGCACACCTGGCCTCCGAGACCGATATCGAAGAGGCCGTCATGGCCGGTCGTGCCGCGGTGGAGAACGCCGTCGCCGGCATCACCGACAAGATGGTCGCCTTTGAGCGTGAGACTGTGGACGGCCACTACGTTTGCAAGACGAAGCTGCTGCCGCTCACCGAGGTCGCAAACTTCGAGAAGAAGATTCCCATCGAGTGGATCAATGACTCTCACAACGGCGTCAAGCAGGAGTTCATCGACTATGTCCTCCCCCTCATCCAGGGCGAGCCCAAGCTCCCGAAGGAGGACTCCCTCCCCCGTTTCGCCAAACTCAAAAAAGTGCTGGCCAAGTAAATTTTTCAGTAAAAAAGGAACCGATTCTTTCGAATCGGTTCCTTTTTATATCATTCCGGTCAGTCATCTGCAAACCACTCGCCGAGAATATCTGTGGTGAGCGGCAGCGTTGTTTCCTTCGTGCCGCTTTCCGTGTAGAGCGTCAGCGTAACGGTATTGTCCTGTGCGTGATAGGTCTCCGCCCGCGCGGTCACGCCGAGGGGCGCACTCAGGCGCGCAAGCTGCGCGTCCGCCTTATCCCAGTCGATACTGCTTCTCTGCGAAACGCCCTCCGCACTGTTCCAGCGGTAGACAAAAACGCACGACATGCCGTCGCCAAAGGTGCTGCGCGTAATGAGTTCGCTGCGCCCATCTCCCGTGAGATCAAGCGGCCACGCGCCGTCGCCCTCCGCCGCATCATCAAAGTCATAGCCAAAGGCCCTGCCCACATAGACAAAGCCCTGCTCCGTCAGCGCATAGAAGTCACAAACTGTCATAACTATGCCTTGGATCGTTTCAAGCTCGAAGCCCGGAAATCCGAGCACATCGTCCCGTGCAGTCAGGGAGACTTTTTCGGCAGCGTTGCCATTCCCGATCCAAGTGCCGCAATTTACGCCGAACGGTATGTCGATCTCCGCACCGTCCTCATGGAAGAGCGCATAGCGCGCATAGCCCGCCTCATCCGGCTCGTAGACCTTCAGCGTGACGGTCTGCCCGCCGACCTTCTCGGTCTGCGTGAGCAGCGCGGTGGGCGCGTCAGCCTCCTCCGGTGGCAATTCCTCTATGATGGGCTGCGGGGTGCGGCTTGCTAAGATGATGCTGGCAAGCGCCGCTGCCACCAGCAGCGGCAGCGCGATCTTTCGGCTCATATCCTCTTCCTCCTGTTATCCTTCTTATAGAACAGCATAACAGCGGGCAGCGGAAATGACAAGTTACAAAGTGATGACATTCCAGTTACAGGAATGTAACAAAGCGAGAGGAACCTCCTCTCGCTTTGTTTCTTTACAGGATGATACAGATGAGACCGCCCGTGCCCTCGTTGATGATGCGCTCAAGCGTCTGGCGGAGCTTGAGGCGCGCGTCGTCCGGCATGTGCTTGAGCTTTGCCTGCAAGTCTTCGTTCACGATCTCGTGGAAGCTGCGGCCGAAGATGTTGGACTGCCAGATCTTCGTCGTGTCGCCCTCGAACTCCTGCAAGAGGTAGTTGACCATGTCTTCGCTCTGCTTTTCGTTGCCGACGATGGGCGAAACGGTCGTTTCGATGTCGGCGCGGATGATATGCAGGCTCGGCGCGCTCGCCTTGAGCCTCACACCGTAGCGCCCGCCCTGCTTCATGATCTCCGGCTCCTCCAAGTTCAGCTCGTCGACCGTCGGCACAACAATGCCGTAGCCGCTTTCGCGTGCATCGGACACCGCCTGCGCCACCTTGTCGTACTCCGCCTTGACCGACGAGAGCTCAGTGAGAAGGCTCAGCAGATCGCCGTCATCCTTCACATCGAAGCCCGACTGCTCGCTCAGCGTCCGGTAGAACAGTGCGCGCGGGAGCTGCAATTCCGCCGCGGCGACGCCCGTGCCGAGCTGAATGGACGTGATGCGCGCGCTGCTGACACTTTCGCAGCCGCCGATGGCACTGATCGCGCCCTGCACCTCTCGGATACAGTGGAGGCTGCCTGTGTTCTCGCGGATGGCCTGATAGAGGCCGCTTTTGATCGGGTGATCGTCGGCAAGCGCCTCGACCCACGGCGGGATGAAGAGGTCCAGCTCGCAGAGCGGGAACTCGTAAAGGATGGCCTTGAGAATCATTCCCACCGCGTTGTCGTCGAGCGTCAGGCAGTTGACCGGCAGGCACGTCACGCCATAGCGTGAAGCGATATCCCTTGCCATTGCCTGCACGCGATCGCTTTCCGGCTCTGTCGCGTTGAGCAGGACGAGAAATGGCTTGCCGATCTCCTGCAATTCGCGGATGACGCGGCCCTCGGCCTCTATGTAGTCCTCGCGCGGGATATCGGTGATACTGCCGTCGGTCGTCACAACGACGCCGATGGTCGAATGCTCGCGGATGACGCGCGTTGTGCCGAGCTCCGCCGCCTCGCTCATCGTCACCTCGTGGTCGAGCCACGGCGTCGAGACCATGCGCGGGCTCTCGCCCTCCATCTGCCCCGTCGCGCCCGGGATCATATAGCCCACGCAGTCGATGAGCCGGACCGAGCAGCTGCTTCCCTCGTCGAGCGCGATGTCCACCGCCTCTTCCGGCACGAACTTCGGCTCCGCCGTCATCACCATGCGGCCGCTGCCGCTCTGCGGCAGCTCATCCTTCGCCCGCTCGCGGCGGTAGACATTATCGATATTCGGGATGACCTGCGTTTCCATAAAGCGCTTGATGAACGTCGACTTGCCCGCGCGCACGGGGCCGACGACGCCGATGTAGATGTCCCCCGCCGTGCGGGTCGAAATATCCTGATAGATCTCCGTATTCATGCTCATACCTTCTTCCTCCGTTCCTCATCGCCTGCGTGGGATCAGCAGCAGCTTTCCGATCACCGCGGCGGATTCCTCCTTGAGCTCGTTGGCCGCAAGGATGGCCTCGACCGTCGTGCGGTACAGCTTGGCAATATCCCACAGCCGCTCGCCCTGCTTCATCGCGCGCAGCACGAGCGAGGGGACGTTCTCGTCCTTTTTCCCGCACTCCTCGGCCTCAAGCGACTGAAGACAAGGATAACACGGCGTTTCCGCCACGCTGACGGCAAACGTTACGGGGAAGCGCAACTCCACGCCGTCCGCGCCGACGGACGCGGCGATCTCGCCCGCGTACATGTCCTGCACCCGCGCCTGTCCGCTGCCCGGAAGGTCGGTCTCGAGCAGCACCTCGCTCCGCCGCTCGGAGAGCAGCGGCACGGCGTTTTCGTCGAGATACAACACGCGCAGATTCGCTGTCGCGCGCAGCGACGCGCTCTCTCCCCCGCCGCTCACGCCCGCGCTGCTGAAGATCACGTCCGTCGCCAGCACCGTCTGCACCTCGGCCCCGGTCTCGATCTTTTCGCGCACGAGCTGCTCGCGCAGCACCAGCGCCGCGCTGTCGCACAGCTCGACCGTCTCCGTCTTCGCGGTCAGGTCGTAGGCCGTGCTGTAAAGGTCCGCCACACAGCAAACGCTTTTCACCTCGCGCACCGCTGTGAACGCGCTGATGTAGAGCCGCAGCGAGATGGCGCGGTTGTTGTCCGGCTCGCTCTCGCTGCCGACATGGATCTCCGCGCCTGTCAGGCGCAGCGACGCGCGCACCGTCGTCTCGCCCTCCTCTTCGGCAAGGCCGTCGAGGATCTGCGAAAACGGCAGCTCGCTGCTCATGGACGCAAGGTTCCCGCTCTCATCCAAGTAGATGGCATCCAGCCGCGCGACGCCCTTGAGCACGATCTTGTTGCCGATTGACTTGCAGTCGGTCACGCGCAGCGCGCACTTTGTGCGTAAAAGCTCCTGAATGGGCTCCTTCGTGCCCGAAAGCAGCACTTCATCGGAAAACGTGAAGTCCTTTTCCCGAATGGCGCGGATAATACCGATGTCCTTTTTCTCGCACAGCGTTTCGATCTTGTAGGCTTCCTGCTCCTTCACGCCGCTGCACACGCTCAGCGACGCGGGCACGTAGGGCGTAAGCGTCAGCTCCACGTTCACGCGCGTGAACACCTTACGCGGATTGAGCATGCGCACTTCGCACGAGCAGAGCCGGCCGTCGAGGCAGCTGTCCGCGCTGCCGCTCAGCGCGCGCCCCTCGATCGTCTCGTCGAGCGGCAGCGTGTATTCAAACGACTTCATCCCCTGCGCGTCCTCGGCCACGTACAAAAGCGTCATGCGGATCGTGCCCGACACCTGCGCTTTTCCGTCTGCGATCTCACGGCTGCGCAGGAAAAGGCACCCGCTCGCATCCACGATGCGGGCAATATCCGGCAGATAGTCCGGCACGATGGTCTCCGTTGTCTCCTCGCGGTTCTCGCTGAGCTGCGGTAACGCCTGATAACAGGCAAACTGCTCCTTTTTCAATTCCAGTTCCATTGCAGTCCCTCTCCTTCGGCTAAGTGGTTACTGCACTCTATGCACTGTGGACGCGCGTTATGCTTCCTCCCTGACGCCAAATACGCGCCGCAGCAGCGACGAGAGGACCTTGGGTGACTTCCAAACGACAATTTTCATGCTTTTCCCCCTCCCAATATTCATGCCCTTTTCAACCAATGTTAAAATCTGCGCAGGCAGCCGATGCCGCAGAAGATGAGAAGAAACGCGACCAGAAACATCAGCGCCCCCACCGGAAAAACAGCCGCGATGAAAATACCGAGCCCCAGCGCCAGCGCGCAAACACCCACGCAGCGCCACGGGCCGAACAGCGGCGGTCCCGGCGGGCGCGGCGGCGGATTCGAATACATGCTTTTCCCCTCCTCTCCCGGCGTTCGCCTGCTCCATTCTATACAAAAGCGGCCGCCGCGTTCCTGCTTTATCGTGACAAAGCGTCGAACTTCGTCATGTTGGCCTTTGTAATACTTGACATTCTCTCATCTTTATGTAATATTAAGAACAACTTCACTTGATCGCGGCTCTGCGAGCGTGTTCCGCACTGACCGCAACGGAAAGGACGGCACACCCATGCAGGAAATGAGCAGAAGAAATCAGCACTTTACCGACTCCGTCATTCGCAGAATGACGCGTATCTCCAACGAATGCGGCGCGATCAACTTAGCGCAGGGCTTCCCCGATTTTGACCCGCCCAAGGAGATGATGGACCGCCTCGAGGTCGTGAGCCACGAAGGTCCCCATCAGTACCCCATCACGATGGGTGCGCCGAATTTCCGCCAGGCCATCGCGCACAAATGCGGTCACTTCATGGGCCGCACCATCGACCCCGAGACCGAGATCGTCGCGACCATCGGCTCGACCGAAGCGATGGTCGACACGCTCTTCGCCCTGACGAATCCGGGCGACCGCGTCGTGATGTTCTCCCCGTTCTTCGAAAACTACCGCGCACAGGTCATCATGGCCGACTGCGAGCCGGTCTTTGTCCCTCTGAATCCGCCGACGTTCTCCTTTGACCCGAACGTGCTCGAAGATGCGTTCCGCGGCGGCGCGAAGGCCATCATCATCTGCAATCCCTCGAACCCGAGCGGCAAGGTCTTCACCGAGGAAGAGCTCAAGACCATCGCCGACCTCTGCATCCGCTACGACGTTTACGCCATCATGGACGAGGTGTATGAGCACATCATCTACGACGGCCGCAAGCACGTCTACATGAACAGCATCCCCGGCATGTGGGAGCGCACGGTCTCCTGCTCGTCGCTCTCCAAGACCTACTCCGTCACCGGCTGGAGACTCGGCTATGCCATCGCGCCGGAGAACATCATGGCGCGCATCCGCCAGTACCACGACTTCAACGCCGTCGGCTGCCCGTCGCCTCTGATGGAGGCCGCCGTCGTCGGCCTCAACATGCCGCTGAGCTACTACGACGAGTTCGGCGCGCACTACGCGCACATGAAGAAGATCTTCACCGAGGGCATGCGCGACATCGGCATCCCCTTCACCGATCCTGAGGGCACGTACTTCGTGCTGGCCGACATCTCCCCGTACCTCAAGAAGGGCCAGAGCGACGTCGACTTCTGCGAGCAGCTGGCGAGAAAAGCCGGCGTCGGCGCCGTGCCGGGCAGCTCGTTCTTCAATGAACCGATCAACAATATTGTGCGTCTGCACTTCGCGAAGAAGGATGAGACGCTGTACGCTGCGCTGGATCGGCTGAATCATATCAAGGATATGATGTGAGTTTTCCGCACTCCATGCGGAAGGAATGTTCCCCACACTGTGTGGGGACGCGACAAAGGGGGGCTATTCTCTTT
>ERZ773210.3911-NODE-3911-length-10161-cov-3.248070_pt1 | contig 10161 bp, 6 predicted proteins | sample MGYA00580528_ERZ773210 | MGnify/ENA primary metagenome ERZ773210 (study PRJEB29015, sample SAMEA2737769) | human gut metagenome | biome: human gut; feature: human-associated habitat; material: faeces | place: China | collected 2012 ...
TCATCGTAGCAAAATCGAGAAGCGCTGGCGCAAAACTCCCCGCAGTTGCCCCGCATCAACATATCGCGTACACGCTATGTCCACAGGGTTTAACTTCTCCTTGCTCCATAGTCAAGGCCATGAGGAACCGACAGATCACCGAGCGCGGCCATCGGCGCGCCGCCGCTCTGACAATGCTCGGGCGCCCTCGAAAATGCGTTTGCTGCTCTCGTAGTCGGAAAAGCCAAACATGACATCGGCGCGGCGTCGATACTCGGGCTCCATCTGGCAATCATTTTCCATGTAGCGTATGATGGCGTCCACCGTTTCCTTCAATGTGCGAGTCACAGGGCCAAAGCCGTCGATATCGTAGTCGAAGTAGCTGTCCTCACCGTACGTGTGACCACCGCTGAATACCGAATCGTACTGGCTGTACACCACTGGTTTGCGCTGGTAGCCAAAATCGAATCCCACCCCTGAGTAGTCCGTCACCATGAGCGCCGACTCGCTCAGCACGCGCTCGTAGTCAGCCGACCCCTTCCCCACCTGCACAAGTTCATTGCCCTGGAAATCACCGGCTTGCTTCTCAAATGCAGGGTGCACGTAAAACTCGGCCGTGTACCCGTACCGCCTCATGGCGTCCAGCAGACGTTCGTCATTGATGAGGGCATTGTAAAATTTCCAGAAATCCGTGGATTTGAAATGATGAACATACTCGCGCGTGCTCGTGCCCGGGATGATCTTCCCAGCGATATTCGAGCGCCACGTGGGCAGAAACGCGATCTTCTTCTGAGCATGGACATCGCCGTAGGCGTCGTAACGAGCCATGCCCATGAGAGACACCTCATCCTCTCGGTAGCCATAAGCCTCGCTCAAAAGCGCATTACGCTCCATCTGGGTGCTCACCGAGAACAACTTGATTTTCTTCGCCGGCTTGCCCAGCATGAACGCCAGATCCCCAAAGAGCGTCCCATGGGTGAGGTACACGAAATCGTAATCCATGAGATCCTTCACGAACACGAGCTCGGGGCCGTAGGGGTTCACCATGGATTCTTCGGCACGCGAGGACACCACCACCGAGGACAGCAGGAACAGCAGCTTGTAGCGGAAGGTGGTCGGATCAATTACGTGACCGTACTTGGCCACCGAGGCGTAATCGGCGCTCGACTTCTCGAGGGCAAAGTACATCTTAGCGTCGCGATAACCAGACTGCTTTATGGCGTATCGGTACACGTTCTCGGCGTTGTCGCCGGCCTTCCACTCCTTATCGCCGAAAATCCAAATGGGCTTCTTGAACAGCAGTCGATGAACCCGGTAGCACAGACGCAGCCAAACGTACTCGAAACGCAATCGGGGCGTCCCCTTCTTCGAGCGCAGGATCTCCAACCAACGGCGCAGCTCGGACGCGACGGCCATGCGCCACGTGGCGCGATAGGTGCGCAGCTGTTTGCCGATGTGCTTCACCATGACGTCTCCGAAACGATGGTAGTCGCGCTTCATTGACTGGCTAAAAATGGCGAAGTTGCCATAATGAGGTGTGAGGATGACCTCCTGGGCACGCCCGCAGAACCTCACGCGGAACGAGAAGGAGCGCTCCGGCTCCAAAGGCAGATCGAGCGTGAACCGCATACCCTTGCATACCGACTCTTTGGCCAGAGTGCGACGATTATCGGTAGGGAATGGGGATAAATGCGCATTGAAGCGCTCACCGCTCTTCTCGTCACGAACGAATAACTCGAAGGGCATTCCCAATATGTCGATGTCCGTCGTTCCCTCGATATGCAGCGTCGAGTTCTGGGGAGTGATCTCATAAAGATAGCAGGGCGCCTTCGCGTTCATGCTGATGAGCTGCATACCGTCGAGCAACCCTCGATCGCGGTCAACCCAAATCAGCTCCTTAAAAACATCCGCCCCGTATTTGAGGCGGTACAGAACAATTTTCTTTTCGCGAGTAAGCCAGCGCGCATTGGCGATGACGTCAACATCGGCACCCGCGACAATCTTGCGCACAGCGGCCGACCAATTCGCGGCGTCCTCGGCGGACAGAGTATCGCTCGCCTTGCCCAAAAGCTGCCACCCTATTATGTAGAGCGCCACCGCCTGGGCAAAGGGAAGCACCCGCCCCTTGACACGACGCGACGCTTCGAACATGCGCTCGCACACATCCAGATTCTGCATATGCTTGGCATAGGTGATGACCTGGCTCAACGACGAACCGTCCTGCCGCTTTCGGTAGAGATACGTGCAGAAGGGAGTGACCGCGTAGGCGCACTTGCGCAAAATAACCCGGTTGACGAACAGCGTATCCTCCGACGTGGTCAAATCCTCGTCGAATCGGATATCGCCGATAGCCTCGCGCAGAAAGAAGCAGTTCCCGATCGTACTCTGGATGTCGCAGGGGCGATCTCCCAGACGGATGATGGAATCCTTGTCTTTCGGGAAGCGATAAGCCAAGGGGTGAGTGTGATCCTCGCCTTCGAAAAGGGTGAGTTCGCCAACGAGAACATCGACGTTGTTCTCCTGGTTATCGAAAAAATCCACCGCATAGGCAAACGACTCCGGCGTCCATTGGTCATCACTGTCCAGGCAGGTGACGATGGGCCCGCTGGCCCGGTCGAGGCCGGCGTTGCGGGCCGAGGAGACGCCGCCGTTGGGCTGCTGGTGAAAAACGACGTTAGCCGGGTAGCGATCTTGAAACGAACGGCAGATGGCGGCGCTGCCATCAGTGGAGCCGTCGTCGACGATAACGACCTGAACGGCGTCCATCCCCACCGTTTGGGCAACCACTGATTCCAAGGTCTCGCCCAGATATTCCTCGGAATTGTACACGGGGATCACGACGGATATTTCAAAATCTGACACTCTCGCTCCTCCAGCCTCGGAAAACGCCTCTCCGCCATCGCGCATTGCGTCGAGCGCCCACGCCTGACGGCAGTCTTCACATAATAGCACAAGGACTCGGCTCAACATTTTGCTCATTTGCCGTAGGCAGCTCCTTTGCGCGAGGGGAGGAAACCTTTTGGTCTATCATGTAAGGTCAGCTCATTCATTGAGACGCGCCCTCGACGGGCGACAAAGGAGTTTGCAGTGAACATTACGGTATTTGGCGCGGGAAACCTCGGCCTCGCCTGCTGCGCGGTGCTCTCGCAGGACAACGACGTCACGCTTTACACCACGCGACCCCATAAGAGCCGCGAAACGCTCGCATATACCTACGAAGAAAAGGCCGCCGCATCGGCGACCTTCACCGTTACCGACGACATGGCCCAGGCCTGCAACGCAGAACTGATCCTCTGCACCTACCCCGCGTTTCTCCGGCAGCAATTCGTCGCCGACGTAGAGCCCTTTGTGGGCGAAGGTACCCTCATCGGCTTCGTTCCGGGTTACGGCGGCGTGGAGTACTATTGCCAGGATCTCATCGCCCGCGGCGTCACCGTCTTCGGGCTGCAGCGCGTGCCCTACGTGTGCCGCTCGAGCTGGGACGAGCGCACGGCCGGAATTCTGTCGGCAAAGGAGACGCTGTACGTGGCCGCGCTCCCCAAGGGCCGAACCGCCGAGGTGACCGCGCTCATCGAGGATCTTTTCCATATCCCCACCGTAGCCCTCAAGGAGTTCCTCGCGGTAACGCTGGTGCCTTCAAACCCCCTGCTGCACACTTCGGGCGCTTACGGCGTTTTCAAAGACTACCAACCGGGCGACACCTACCCCGAGCAGCTCATGTTCTACGAGCAGTGGAACGACGGCACGTCGCGTTTCCTTCTGGCCTACGACGACGAGCTGCAGGCAATCTGCCGCGCCCTCGCCCCCCTCGATTTGAGTGAGGTAGTGTCGCTGCGCGAGTACTACGAGTCTCCCACCCCCGAGGCCATGACTCGCAAGCTGAAGAGCATCCGGGCCTTCGAGGCGGTCAAGGTACCCCTGAGCCCTACCGAAGACGGCGCATTCCTGCCGAACTGGAACGACCGTATGTTCACCGAGGACTACCCCTTCGGCGTGGCCATCATCAAGGACATCGCCACCATGGCCGGCGTGCAAACGCCTACCATCGACACCCTCCTCGATTTCTACCGCGCGCAAACTGGCATTAGCTACCTGAACGCCGACGGCACTTCCAGCAAAGACGCTGGCGCCAGCGCCATGCCCCGCAACTTCGGCCTCACCGACAAAGAGGCCTTCATTGAGTTCTACCAATCGTAAAGGAGACGACCCATGGCATTTTACGTTGACGAGCACATCAAGAACACCGAGCGCGTTTTTCCCGACCAGGGGCGCTATGGGATGCTCCGTTACGACATGAACGAGAACCCGGAAGGACTGCCTGCCTGGTTCGTGGAAGAGGTGAAGGCTGAGATCACGCCGGAGTACCTGTCCATCTACCCCGAGCCCGACCGCTTCCTCACGAAGTATGCGAAGTACGTGGGCGTCCCGCGCGATTGCGTTACGGCCACCAACGGCACCGACCAGGCCATCCGCTACCTGCTGCAGACGTTTTGCGGGCAAGGGCACGACGTGGTCACCGTGGCCCCCTCTTTCGAGATGTACTGGGTGAACTGCAATATTCTCGGGTTGAACCATGTGCCGGTCGCCTACAACGACGATCTGTCTTTCAACATGGAAAACCTTATCGCCGCCATCGGCCCTAACACCGACATCGTCGTGCTGCTGAACCCGAACAACCCCGTGGGCGACGCCTTCAGCCGCGAGGACGTCATCGCGGCCATTGAGGCGGCCCGTGCCGTGGACGCCGTGGTCATCATCGACGAGGCCTACCATTACTTCTACCCCAACACGTTCATCGATTTGACGCAGACCTACGACAACGTCATCGTCATGCGCACCTTCTCGAAGCTGTTCTCGCTGGCCGCTTGCCGTCTGGGCGTCATCATCTCGAATCCAGCTATCATTCATTACGTCGAAAACGCCAAGCTCACCTTCGATGTGAATGCCCTGGCACTCCTGTTCGGCGAGAAGATCCTCGATCACCCCGAGATCGCCGAGGAGCTCATCGCCGCCGAGCGAGAAGGCCGCACGTGGACCATCGAGACTTTGCAGGAACGAGGCTATGAGGCCCGCCCCTCCGAGGGGAACTTCATCTTCATCCGCACCCATCGCCCCGCACCGGAGGTGGCGGCCGACCTTGAGGCCCGGAACATCCTCGTGAAGTCGTGGAACTCCGGCATGCTCGCCGACTTCCTGCGCGTGTCCACCGGCTCGAAAGCCGCCATGGAGAAGTTCGTGGACGCCCTTTTGGAAGTGGACGCCGCCTAAGCTGAGTCTCCGGCCCCCGCTCCGCCGATGCGCGACGCGCCCCACATCGGCCCTACCCTATCCTGCGGCCCGGCCGCACCCCCAAGCGAAGGATCAAGCTGTGAAGAAAGTCATCACCTACGGCACGTTCGACCTGCTGCACCACGGACACGTAAACCTGCTGCGCCGGGCAAAAGAGCTGGGCGACTACCTGATCGTAGGCGTCACTTCCTCGGACTTCGACAAGAATCGCGGCAAGATCAATGTGAAGCAGTCGCTGATGGATCGCATCGAGGCCGTAAAGGCCCTCGGTATCGCCGATGAGGTGATACCGGAGGAGTACTACGGCCAGAAAATCGACGACATCCGCAACTACGACGTGGATATCTTCGCTATCGGGTCTGACTGGCGCGGGCACTTCGATTACCTGAACGAGTACTGCGAGGTAGTGTACCTCGACCGCACGGAGGGCATTTCCAGCACCCAGCTGCGCGAAGGCGGCCATCACATCGCCCTGGGCATTGTGGGCGCCTCTCGCGACATCGCCAAGTTCATCGACGAGTGCAAGTACGTGAGCGGCGTCGATGTGGTGGGGGCGTTCCCCGACGGGGACGACTTCGACCTAGCGGGAAAGACGGCGCTGTTCGGATCGCTCGAGGAGCTCATCGAGGCAAGTGACGCGCTGTACGTCGCCAACGCCCCCGAGCGCCGCTTCGCCACGGCGAAGGCGGGGCTGGAGGCTGGCAAAGACGTGCTGAGCGAATCGCCTGTGGCGCTGGCCGCCTCCGAGGCGGAGGCGCTGTTCGCCGTGGCCGACGAGCGCGGGCTGGTGTTTCACGAGGCCGTAAAGACCGCCTATGCGCTGGCCTTTTCGCGCCTGACGCTGCTCGTCAAAAGCGGTATGATCGGCTCGCCGGTCTCCGTGCGGGCCACCTGCACAAGCCAAGCCTTCACGAGCCCCGCAGGCAGCCTCATCGGCTGGGGGCCCATCGCCTGCCTCCCAATCTTCGAGATGCTGGGCACCGACTACACGGAGGCTAGCGCGGCGTCACTCATGAGCCGTACCGACGGCACCGACGTGTACACGAAGGTGGATTTCATCTATCCGGGCGCCTGCGCGTCCATCGAGGTGGGCAGCGGGGCAAAGTCCGAAGGCGAGCTGGTCATCGCGGGCACCAAGGGCTATGTGTACGTGCCCTCCCCTTGGTGGAAGACCGATTACTTCGAGGTGCGCTTCGAGGACTTCTCCAGCAACAAGCGCTACTTCTACCAGCTGAACGGCGAGGGCATCCGCGACGAGATCTCCGTTTTCGCGAAGACCATCCAGGACGGCAAGAAGCCCAACCTGGACATCACCCGCGCCCACACCATCGCCCTCAGCCGCCTTATCGAGAACTACCGCAACGGCCAGATGCAAGTCTACAACCTAGGAACCGAATCCGAAGGCTGCAGCATCAGCTTCTTCCAGAATTAGGGATAAGAATCTTCGAGCAAAGGAAGGAGCGAGCATGGCGAAGGTTTCTTACAGAGCTTACGCAAGCATAAAAGACTACGAGAACGATAGGTACTGTCCAGACTCTTGCGCAAATTCCAGCAGGCGGCTGCCGGCCGTCGGCATGGTCACTCGTCCAGCAGCGACACGTCCAGATACCGCCTCGATCCCCACTCGCTGTCGGCCACGTACTTGAGCCTGGCCGTCACCAGCATGAGCGCGCTATTGCCGTCGGGGAACGTGCCCACCACCCGCGTGCGGCGGCGGATCTCGCGGTTCAGCCGCTCTATGGCGTTGTTGGTGCGGATGCGCCGCCAGTGCCGCATGGGGAAGCGCGTGTAGGTCAGCGTCTCCGCGACGCCGTCGCGGACGCACTTGGCGGCCGCCGCCAGCCTCATGCCGTCCAATTTGGCGGCGACGTCGCCGGCCTTCTCCGAGCTGGCCTCCAGCGACTCTTGGGCATGAATGGCCTTGAGCATCGCGGCCACCTCGGCGCGCTTGGACTTGGGGACCTTCGAGAGCACGTTGCGGTAGAAGTGCACCGTGCAGCGCTGGTAGGCGGCTCCCGGGAACACCTCGGCGATGGCGCCGGTCATGGCGGCGGCCTTGTCGCCGGTGAACATGCGCACGCCCGTCAGGCCGCGGCCCTTGAGCCAGGACAGGAACTCCCGCCAGCACTCGGCCGACTCGGTGAAGCCCTCAGCCGCCCCGATCACCTCTCGGTAGCCGTCGTCGTTGACGCCGATGGCCACCATCACGGCCACGTTCTCGAAGGAGCCGCCCCAGCTCCTCTTGAGGTAGATGCCGTCGACGAAGACGTAGGGGTACTCGCGGGCCAACGGCCTGCTCCTCCATTCCTCGACGGCCTCGAACGCTTTCTCGTTCAAGTTCGACACGGTGGCCGCCGACACGCTCGCGCCCCACAGGATCTCGGAGACGTCCTCGATGCGCCTCGTGGAGACCCCGGCCAGGTACATCTCGATCATGGCCTCCTCGACGGAGGCCTCCCGGCGCTTGTACCGCTCGATGATGGCGGTGGCGAACCGCATTCCCTTGAGCTTGGGCATCCTGAGGGTCACCTGGCCCGAGGTGGTGGTGAGCCCGCGCTCGTAGTGGCCGGCGCGGTAGGCCTCGCGCCCTGCCGTCCGCTCGTAGCGGTCGGCGCCTATCAGGTCGTCGGCCTCCTCCTCGAGAAGGGCGTTCAGGGTGTCCTCGACTGTTCTTCTGACGAGCTCCTTGAGCTCGCCGCGCATGGCGGCCTCGTCGAATGATACGATGGGATCGGACATGGCTCTGCCTCCTAATATGATCGAATCTAGACAACTCGAATCATACCGAAGGCCGGAGCCGTGTCTTTTGGTATCTAGGCTATGCTGCTGTGAAAGTGCGCAAGAGATTGTACGTTATCGAACGATAACTCCCTCTCTATTGCTTCACTCTCCGTAAGCTATCCAGATCTCGCTCGGCATTCTTTGACAATGGGGCACTATCTGGGACACCCCGTTTCACTTTTAGGACGCCTTTCTTATTTGTGCACCATCTTTGCGTCATTAGAGCGAAATAGGGGGCGCTATCGTGCACGACCATTTTACTCAAATGCAGAGCCATCTTTCAAAACCGATATCTCGTTTAAGCTCGGCATGCTAGCTGCCCGCATTGTTTCCGAGAAAGTTTACAAGACCTCCCTTCTTCTCCACCTGACAGACCCCCGTCTTTCCATCAGTCCGCACAATGCATCCCGCCCTGATTATTTCGCTCCGGAAAACAATATGCTCATTGAGGCAAAGGGAACGGTTCTGAATAGAGTTTCTTTGTCAAAAGCGAAGAAAGCAAAAAGACAATTGCAGACAATCGGAAGCGTAACCTACGAGTCCAACCAGCCAGTGTTTCCCAAGGTTCGCAAAGTTATCTGCTCATGCTTCGCTGATTCCGACTGCTTGACATACTGCGATATCGATCCAGTTGAAACAGGAGACACTGATATATCATTTGACATCAACCGAGCTACGTACTTGTACTACTCTGACTGGATTCGACTATTATCAACGCATTCTACTAATATTGAAAAGGCAAAGAGGGAAACTTATTGCGGGATAACTTATACAACCTTCAACCTTTCGCCTCTTCTAAAAGTTGGGATACAGGAAAGACTCTTCGATCTGCTTTCTTCCGAGTCTATACAGCCCGAGAAAAGCATTGAATACCGTAGTGTTCAAAATATCGTTGGGGAGATCAAGGTTAAGCTTGCAGATCTCCCCCATACGAAAGACATCAGAAACGAATCATCTATATCTCAAGGCTTAGATGGATTACTTGTCGAGACCTCTGACAGCTTTGCCAAAAAAGCTAGCGAAATCTCATATTGGCTAGAATCGCTTTCATTCAATTTCCCTGAATAGCAGACGAAGGCCCCACTGACAAGACTAGCGAACGTAAGATCGCAGACAATCGGAGTGTCCCTTGATTTCTTCCTGGTTTTAAGTGGCGCAGCAGTGGCTAGCATTGTCAACAATCCAACCATGCAGCATCAAGGCGGTTTCGCAACCGCCTTGATGCTCTTTCAGCAGATGCTCGACAATGTTTTCTTGATCACCTCCTCCGGATAAACTAAACTGATTCAAAAAACTGGGAATAGCGCTCCAAAAGCCCTGTTCTCCGAAGTCCCAATTCATCAAGAAGACGTTCGCATTCGGCCAACCTTTCGGCGTCCGTCAAGGCTGAGCCGGCAACCTCCATCCATAAATCGCGAGCAGCATTCCGCACCTCTCTCATGGCGTCAATGGTAATGACTCGAGTCGACTCAGCGCTGGCGTTGTCATACGCGATCGCATTGTGGTGCAGCGACACGATCGCGCACTCCGATTCTGGAAATGTGCTTTTGAACCATTTCTCCGCAACGAGTAACTGCCCGTGCTCGCTCTTGTCGAATGGGTTGTCCTCCTTTTTCCCGCTTTTTGCTTCAAAAATAATCCCGAAACCGTCCTCAAAACAGCGCCATAAAACATCAGAGCCCTTTCCATTGTTATCGAAACGTTTCGACTCGAATCCGAGGGCAGTTCCCAGCCATTCAACACTAAGCTCAAATTCTTTGTAGTTTTTTGATTCCATCCCGATGGTCTTACGATCAAACTCTTCTATCCCTTTCCCATCGATAAGGAAACGTTTTACCTGATCTAGCACTTTTGAAGCCTGGATCGAAGGTTCTGCAACTTTCAAAAAGCTACGTGGCTTTACTAAGGATCTATTGATTGCGTACGCAGAGCGATACATCCTGTAGGAGATGTCAAATTCGCCTTCAGCATGGAGAATCTGCGCACCCATTTGCATCAGATACGACCGCAACCCACTGTCGTTATCTTCGCAAGAAATATATTTTTTTATAGTATCTATAGCTTTAGCGGATCCCATACTCCTCCACAGACGAAAAGCCCTACGCTCCACCT
>ERZ773210.3912-NODE-3912-length-10160-cov-6.398021_pt1 | contig 10160 bp, 7 predicted proteins | sample MGYA00580528_ERZ773210 | MGnify/ENA primary metagenome ERZ773210 (study PRJEB29015, sample SAMEA2737769) | human gut metagenome | biome: human gut; feature: human-associated habitat; material: faeces | place: China | collected 2012 ...
CTGTCTGTCTGTCTGTCTGTCTGTCTGTCTGTCTGTCTGTCTGTCTGTCGAGATTATATGTATCAGCCTGCATATATGCAACCCCTTTCTGTGTTTTTTCATATAAAATTTGTTACTTGCAAAATTTTATACATAACCACAGTCCATCTATCTTACTCAAAGGATAACTTATTCCTCGATAAATTACTCGCCATTTCTTGCATTTTTTTATATTTTCGCCATTTTTTGCCTGCTATTAAAACAAATAAAAAGGACGCAGGATTTTACTCCCACGCCCCTAAACTTATCTGGCTTTATCTTCTCTGACTTTTGGCAGCTCCTTCCCTGCCGTTTCCTGCTTTGCCTCCGATGTTTTTCTTGCCGCAAAAGCATCTGCATTATACTTGTACTCCTGTGGTTCAGCTACCATCGGTGAGTAGATGATCTCTCTTTCTGTATCCGGTGCTTTCTGTTCCTTATCCTTTGTCTGCTCCATACGCTTTTCCTTATCAAACTGCACATTCATAGCCAGATTATCCAGCTTATCAATCGAGGCATCCAGATGCAGCTCCATTGATACAAGCAGTTTTTTCACTGCTTTCATAGGGGCAAGCACCGCCTTTGTGAAAGGGTGTTTCTGTTCCTTCTGTGAATAATCCACCTCCGGCTTATCTGCAAAGGTATGGAACGCATTGTTTACGATCTGACCAGCTTCACGGAGTCCCTTTGCAAGAAGTGCTATCCTTGCAATATCCCTGTCTGTAGATACAATCATATCTTTTACCGCTGTTCTGACATTGAGAAGTCTTTTCTTAATTCCTACAAATTCTGTCACCCTGTAAAGTGCCGCCCTGCCCTTTGCCTTTGTTTCATCAACAATATTCTTGGCAGTAGATTTTACCTGTACTTTTATCTCAGATACCTGTGACTTTATCTGCTCACATCTGGCATTGAGTCGCTCCTGTGCTTCTGTTAATGCTTTTTTTGCATTATTGATAAGGGTATCTTCCTGCATTTTCTTGATCTGGTCCTGCATACTGGTAAGTTCTTCTGTCATAGACACAATCTTTTTTTCCAGACCATCCACATAGGTGCATATCTCAAATACATCATTTGCCTGTTCTTTCATAGTATTGGATAGGTTACAATTAACTGGACAGATTTTTTAAGGTCATATAATCTATAATAAATACACGAAGGAGCACTCTTTATGACCGAACAAAAACAACGACGAAAACCTCGCAAATATACAGATGAATTTAAACAGCAACTGGTGGAACTATATCGTTCCGGCAAACGCAGATGTGATATCTGCCGTGAATATGACATTGCTACTTCCCTGTTTGACAAGTGGGTAAAGCAGGCATCCAATTCCGGTTCTTTCCATGAAAAAGATAACCGGACTCCGGAGCAGGAAGAACTGATCCGGCTTCGGAAAGAAAACCAGCAGTTAAGAATGGAAAATGATATTTTAAAACAAGCGGCGCTGATCTTAGGACGAAAGTAAATGTGATTAAAGCAAATGCCCACAAATACTCTGTATCAGCAATGTGCCGCGTCCTACAGGTAAACAGAAGCACCTATTATTATGAAGCAGCAGCAAAAAAAGATGAATCAGAACTCACTGCAGACATTCAGGAAATTTTTAGAAAAAGCCGGAACCATTATGGTACACGAAAGATCAAGAAAGAACTGGCTGATTGCGGGAAACAGGTATCAAGACGCAGGATTGGACGGATTATGAAACAGGAAGGTCTGGTATCAAGCTATACTACAGCACAGTTTAAACCGCAAAAAGACAGATGTAATGAATCAAAAGTAGAGAATGTGTTGAACCGACAATTTCAAAACCAGCCATACCGCAATGTAGTGGTAAGTGATTTGACCTACGTAAGGGTAGGAAACCGCTGGAATTATATTTGTGTACTGATTGATCTTTTTAACAGGGAGATTATTGGATACAGTGCAGGAGAACATAAAACAGCAGAACTTGTAAAACAGGCATTTATGAAAGTAGACGGAAATCTGTCGGAAATCCATATTTTCCACACAGACCGTGGAAATGAATTTAAAAACGAGACAATTGAAGAACTGTTAGAAACGTTCCATATGGAACGCTCCCTGAGCCATAAGGGATGTCCTTATGACAATGCAGTGGCAGAAGCTACGTTCAAGATTATAAAAACAGAATTTGTATGGAATGAAACATTCCATACGCAGGAAGAACTGAAGATAAAACTATGGGATTATGTAAACTGGTATAATCATCACCGCATACATTCTTCCTTAGGGTATCAAACGCCTGTACAATATCGGAAAAATAACCTAAAAAAATTTGTCTGAAAAAGTGTTGACAATCCAGTATTCTTTTTTAATAAATCGAGAAGTTCTCTTATGATCTCCTCATTAGTAAGTGTCTTTTCTGCTTCCATCTGCTTTTCCTCCTTATAAACAGGGCAGCATATGCCGCCCCTTAGCCTTAATTATCGAAAGGGTGTATCCTTTTTATCCCTGTCGGGATTTCCGTGGTTCTGTTCGGCATTCTCCCTTGCTTTTTCGTTGCTCTTATCCTTTGCTTTCTCATATTCTGCAATAATCTCATTATAGAGCTTCTCCCTGAAATCCTTTGTGACCGGATAGCAGACATCCTGATAAATCGGTTTGCCGTGCTCGTCCACCTGCTTTGTTTTATAAGAAGGCATTGATACAAAGATTTTCTCTTTGCCCTGAAGGATGTTTACATTATTTACAATGAAGCTGTTTTCAAAGTAAATACGGGCAAGTCCCTTGATATTACTGCCTTCCCTTTCATAAGGTGTTACCGTCACGGAAAACTCCGGCATTTCCTGAGTTTTTCCCTGTGTCTGTGTTTCTGCTTTCTCCGGCTCCCTGATTTTTGCATAAGCCTCAAGGATATTAGTATAGAGTTCCTCACGAAACTCTGCCGTGATAGGATTGCATACATCCTTATAAATCACGCTGTTTTTCTCATCACGCTCATTTGAACGGTATCTTGGCATTGATACAAAAAGCTCTCCCTTTTCCTTATTTTCAAGGATTGCGATATTGGTAATCTTGAATGAATCACCAAATACCACGGTCGCAAAACCCTTGATATTGCTGCCATCTTTTGCTCTTACCTCGTTTACCTTAATTGAATACTTCATACGCTGTTCCTCTCTTTCTTATACTTCTGAATTATCATTGTTTTCTGGTATGATAAGCTCACACCAAAGCTGTTCTATCTGTTCACAAGACAATCTGCCATTTAACCAGTTGCCAAGTGTAACAACCATTCCGTCCTGCTCATAGTAGAGCCATTCCTGTGTTTCGATGTTTCCCTCATACACGATAGTCACATCAAAATCAGGCATAAATAATCCTGCCTCCGTATCCCAGATACAGGCAACTCCCTGTCTGAGTGTCAGATTCAGCCTTTCGACATACACAGACCAGCCGCTTACGACAATCTGAAAGTCATCATCAATCTCTGCAATATCATCCTGAGTGTCGATCAGCTCCTCCATTTCCGATACTGCTTCTTCTATCTCCCCCAGTCGGTATCTCTTATTCATCTGCCGCCTCCTTATATCTGCACCTGACAATAAAACGCATTGTTCCCTGTCCCGGCATTCAGCATTTCACTTCCGGTTTCTTCCATTACCGGGTATCTGATATCTATTCCCGGTATCTCAATAATGCCGATGATACTGCCTTCTTTAAGAATGGCTTTCTCCTCTTTACTAACGGTGGTTTGCTCTTTCTCAACCTCTGACCTTTCATCCTGCTTCTCCTCCAATGTCTGCTCAAATTCATTTATGAGCTGGTTCGTGTTTCTCTCTCCGGTTGTACACCAGAAAAAAGAGACTGCCATAATGGCAATCCCTGCTGTAATCAGTAGTCCTGCGACCACTTTCCTTATGCTCATAGAGTTTCACTCCTATCTTTTCCTGTTTCTGTCTGGCATATAGATTCCCTTATCCTCTGCAACAATACCCGCATTTTCTATTCTGTCCTCAGACTTTTCTTCGTCCGGTCCGCCAAGATCTGCATCCATAGCCTTTGCGTTCTCAAGGTCAAGCTGGGCATTTAATTCATACTGCCTTGCAAGTTTTTCTTCCAGTTCTGCACTATATGCAAACGGCTTATCATACTCCGCCTTTGAAGCCTCAAGGTCATTCTGGTACTGTTCAATCTTCTTTTCCAGAAAATCAACATTTTCATGAAGTCCGTTGAACAGGTTCTCCAGCTTTACCATACTTCCCACCGGACTTGTGGAAAGTTCTGCCTTGTATTCCGTCTTTCCACGAAGCACCATATAGTTGATACTGAGGAAATTCTTTTCCACCAAAAGCTCAAAGCCGTGGAACTTACCGACTGGAGTGGTTTCGCCTGTCTTACATTTGCTGATTGCTTCAAGCATTACGGTTCCACCATCCACTCGCTCTGTATAAGTTGCATTGCCTATGGTAATGGCAAAGTCCGGGTTATCAATCAATTCCTTATCCCTTGCCTTTATATCCTCCCTTACATTGGCAAGTTTTTCTGTCGCAGTTTTGATGAGTTTTGGATATTTGATCATAAAATTATCCTGCAATCCGTATCTCTGATTATCATACGACGCTTTTAAGAGCTTTAATCTCTGGACATCATTGTCAACCTCCATCTTTTCCCTGATTAAAGGGTTGCCTGTCGCAACCGCCTTAATCTCCGCATAAGAAAGTGTTGCCTCATCAATGTCCTCACAGCTTCGGCTCACTGCCTTGCTTGTCATAACCTGACTGATGAAACGCTGCTTGTTTTCCACAAGTGACCAGTTGTATGCATCAAAGGTTTGTTTTGTAACATATCGGTAGATTGCCACCTCATCGTTTTTATTTCCCTGTCGGATACCTCTGCCTTCCCTCTGTTCAATGGAAGAAGGCTTCCACGGGCAATCGACATGGTGCATTGCAACAAGGTGTGTCTGTACATTAACTCCGGTTCCGCACTTATCTGTCGAACCGATAAGGACTTTTTTCTTACCTGTCCTCATTTCCTTAAAGAGTGCATCCCTCTGTGCGTCTGTTTTTGCATCGTGAATAAATGCTATCTCCTCCGCAGGGATACCATATTGGATAAGTGACTCCTTCAGATAATCATAAATCGTAAAGTCCTTGTCCGGTCCCGGTGTTCCAATATCCGAAAAAATAAGCTGACAGCCTATATGACCATCAGCATTTCCTTTTACATATTCTTTCCAGACATTTTCCGCTACCTTATTGAGCTTTCCGTCCGGGTTGTTCGGTGCGTCCTTATCAATCAGTCTTGCGTCTGTTCCAAGAAGTCTTGCTTCGTGCGTAATCTTTAAGAAGTTGTCAACACTTGGATCAACACCCCCGCCCCTTATCCTTTCTGCCCTTACAACAAATTCTTCCATTACCTGCTTCACATACCAGTCCGGCTCCGACTCCACGATGATAGGCTTGCCGCCACGCAGAGCTGGCACATCAAGGTCAAGCATATCCGCTGTCTGCACATCGGCAACCTCACGGAAGATGTTCATAAGCTCCGGCAGATTGGTAAACTTATTGAACCTGCTCTTGAAACGGAAACCACTGCCCTCAACCGTAAGCTCCAGTGCCGTTGTTACTTCTCCAAAGTTAGCCGCCCACGAGTCGAAATGATGAATTCCCATCTCCTCAAGTGCCGATTTCTGCAAATAAAGCTGCATAACATACATCTCACACATTGTGTTGCTTATCGGTGTACCTGTTGCAAATACAATTCCCCTGCCATCATTTATCTCTGATAAATACTGGCATTTAAGCTGCATATCCGTTGACTTTTTAGCCCCACTACTGCTGATTCCCGACACATTATTCATCTTTGAAAATGTGGCGAGGTTCTTAAAATTGTGTGCTTCGTCTACCATAATAGAGTCAACACCCAGCTCCTCAAAGGTAATGAGGTCATCTTTCCTGCTCTCATCGGTCAGGGATTTAAGCTGTTCCTCCAGCTTTTTCTTCTGGCTTTCCATCTGCTTTACGGTCCAGCGTTCCCCGTTCCGCTCCTTCATATCATCAATCGCATAGGTGATCTCATTTATCTGTTCATTAAGCATTCGCTCCTTTCTCTCTGCCGAAATTGGAATTTTTTCAAATTGCGAGTGCGACATAATGATGCAGTCATAATCGCCTGTCGCAATCCTTGATACAAACTGCTTTCTTCGGCTCTTTTCAAAATCACGCTCCGTTGCAACCAAGATGTTTGCTGACGGGTAAAGCCTTAAAAATTCACTTGCCGTCTGCCCGATAAGCGGCTTTGGCACTACCATAATTGTCTTATTGGAAAGTCCGAGTCTTTTCTGTTCCATACACGCAGCTATCATTTCAAACGACTTTCCGGCTCCGACGCAGTGGGCAAGCAGGGTATTTCCTCCCATAAGGATTCGTGCCACCGCATTTTTCTGGTGCGGTTTTAATTCAATCTCAGGGTTCATTCCTGGAAATTGCAAATGGCTTCCGTCATACTCACGCAGGCGGATATTATTGAAGGTTTCATTATAATATTCCACATACTTCTGTCGGCGTTCCGGTTCTGCAAACAGCCATTCCTTGAACTTCTCCTTGATCATATTCTGCTTTTCCCTTGCAAGCATTGTCTCATTCTTATTGACTTCATAATGGTACTTGCCATCACCGTCATCAATCCTGTCCCTGACAGTGACTGTTTTTAAGTTCAGGGTATCCTCAAAAATAGAATAAGCGTCCATTCTGCTTGTACCATAAGTTTTCGTTGCAGCCACGGAATGTTTATCCATACTTTTATTTTCAATGAACCATTCCATACTCATTTTATTCAAGTGTACCTGAATACCGGAATTATAATACTCTGTTCTGATTGCCCTTGCCCTCTTTGGTGTATTAAGCAGCTCATAGATAAACTGCTCATAATCAAGCGGCTCAATCCAAGTTGTACCAATCTTTACATCAATATCCGAGGCTTCAATCCATTCCGGCTGAACTTCCTCTAGGGCTGCGGCATTGGCGGCAAATCTTTCTGCCTGCGGATTATCGGTATCCGCCGCCATTGCCTTTGCAACACGCAGCTTATCCCTTACATTTCCCGACAGATATTCGTCTGCTGTCTCCCAGCCTGCGTCCGGGTTATTTTCATTGTAACGGTCAGGATTAAGAAATATAATTCCATCAAGTTCCTTTATGAGAGTATCCCTGTCTGCTTCATAAATGGAGAGCATATAAGGGATATTTACATATCCAAACTCATTGACCGATACATTAAGAGCCTCTACCGCAGTTTCTACCCTGTCCACCACGGACTTTGCCTTAATCGTCTGCTTATAAAACATATCAGCCTTCTTCACCTCCCCGTCCTCATTTACTTCTTCAAGACTGCAAAGAAGCGGATAATCGCTGTCATCCCTGAACGCTGTACGGTTTGCTTTGGAAGTGATTGCTCCATACTTTCCAACGAATTTATCATATTTTACATTCAAAAGCTGCTGTTTGTCTGCAAGCTCCTCATCACTACAGCCCTCCATCTGGATATCAATCAGCTCTCTTGTTATCTGTCTGATTTCATCAAGGCTCTTGATACGCTCCTCTGCTGTCGGTGATACTTTCTGCCTTACCATCTCTGAATTTTCCCTGTAATAAAGTTTTCCTTCAAAGAATGTGTAAGTATAATTTCTGACATCCGGATCAGCGGGAATGACTTCCTCTGTCTGTTCCTCATTATCTGCCAGTCTCTCAAAATCTGTCATCTGTGCTCTGATGTTACAGATTGCCTTATTGAGTGCTTCATACAGATTGAAGTTCTCATCATTATTCACACAGACTGTATATCTGCTGTCCTGTCCGAACATCCTTGTGTCATACTGCATTGTACCAAGCATCATCTCCGGGTGCTCTGCAAAATAGGAATTGACTGCTATGCCATCACCTGTGACACCAAGATGTACCCAGTCAGGCTCTATATCAATTTTTCGCTCTCTTTTCTGTAAAAAAAGAATGTCCGCAGTCACCTCAGTTCCTGCATTATCCTTAAATGCAGTATTCGGAAGTCGGATTGCTCCCACAAGTTCTGCCCTCTCAGCCAGATACTTTCGTATAGTCGGATTGCTCTTATCCAGTGTTCCCTTTGTGGTAATCACTGCAACCATGCCGCCCGGTCTTGCCTGATCGAGTGCTTTTGCCAGAAAATAATCGTGAATACGGAAGTTATACTTGTTGTACTTTGGATCGAATATCTTATAATCTCCAAATGGCACATTTCCCATAACAACATCAAAAAAGTTATCCGGATATGTGGTGTTTTCAAATCCCGTAATACTGATATTGGCATTCTGGTAAAGCTGTTTTGCAATCCTTCCTGATATGCTGTCCAGCTCCACTCCATACAGCTTACTTTGCTGCATTGGTGCTGGCATACTTCCGAAGAAATTGCCGATACCCATAGAAGGCTCCAAGACATTGCCGCCTTTAAAGCCAAACTGCACAAGTGCTGAGTTAATACACATTGCAATCTCAGGTGAAGTATAAAAGGCATTATTTACGGTTGCTCTTGCGGCACTGTATTCCTCATCGGAAAGAAGTTCTTTCAGTTCTGCATATTCTCTGGTCCACCCTGCATTATTCTCATCAAATGCCTGTGACAACCCGCCCCAGCCGACAAACTTTGATAAAACCGTCTGCTCCTCCTGTGTTGCAAGTCTGTTTTCTGCTTCAATCTGCTTTAGTGTACAGATTGCATCAATGTTCCACTGGTATCTGGTCTTTACACCGCCCTTTTCTGTTTCCCACAGGTTATAATGGAAATTGAGTTTTGTCTGGTCTTGTGTTTTTTCTTTTCCACGCAGACCTTCCGCTGGCGGTAATACTTCCTGTGCAGGTGTTTCAGGGGCAGCCTCCTGTGGTTCGGTATCATTCTGCGAAATATCTGCCGATACATTCTTATCCTCATCAGAAATTATACGACCATCCGTGTCAATCTTGGTATTCAAGCCATATGCAATCGCCCGTTCTCTGGTTTTAAGACGGCTTTCTCTCACACTGTCCTCAATATCAAAGAACTTGCGGTAAACAGGATTCATCTTTTCCCTGTCAATCTTATTTTTTATGGTCTGATAGATTGCCTTCTGGTCCTCTCCACAGTAAAATGGCTGTTTTACCATATAGGATAAGATTTCATATACCTCACGCCACGATACGGTATCCCCTGCCCTCTCTCCATTTCTGTTTTTGTAGCTTACTTTCACATCTGCACTGCTTAAAGTGTATTCTGTGAGTCCATACTGATTATTGCAATATGCCTTTCTCTCACCCTGAACATTTCCCATCGCTATCTCACAGATCAGTTCCAGCTTATTCGGCATAAATGCAAAATCCGATTGCACCACATCCATAAGGAAAGCACGGAATGGTGTGTAACAGCTACATTCTGACACAAGTATCTCAATGGCATCTCTTAAATCTTCATCCATTGCAGCTACACGGTCAGCATAATCAATCGGCTTGATATACCGTAACTCAGCCGCCTTTCTGTTTACAGCATAACTGTCAGGCTCATCAGGAATAGCATAATCATCAATTTCTGATTTTTCCTCCTGCGTATCAACTTCACGGTACTCTGCGTCAATGACTTCATCATCTTCACGAAGTCCGTCCATTGCAAGCTCATCAATACGAGGTGTCTCCGACTGGTATTCTCCGGTAAGGATAAGTACACCGATTTCCTTTTCGACATTCTTCCACGAAACATATCCTTCTACTTCTCCATCTTGATCTTTCCATTGGATACGAAGTCCCGAACCGTGAAATGTGTCATACCCGTGCAAGCCCAGACCGTCAAGCGGCCAGCTTGCACCACCCTGACCATATTCTGCCTTGATACGCTTTGCTCTGGTTCCAGCATCTATCTCTGTGCGGTAAATTTCACACACTCTGCCTTTTCCACCGACAAAGCCAGTCCCTCTCATAAGTATTTGTTTTACATACTCACTTGGTACACTTTCTGCCTTTTTCGGATTGAGATAGTTATATTTTCCTGCAAGGGCAGTCTTTCTGTCCTCCTCATACTGACGCATAAATTCATTGTGTCTGGTTTTCTCTGACTGCTTCACACCAAAACTAGCCTGCCCGTTTTGGTCGAAAAAAAAGGAAGCCTGTGTATATTCGGCT
>ERZ773210.3917-NODE-3917-length-10151-cov-2.253170_pt1 | contig 10151 bp, 9 predicted proteins | sample MGYA00580528_ERZ773210 | MGnify/ENA primary metagenome ERZ773210 (study PRJEB29015, sample SAMEA2737769) | human gut metagenome | biome: human gut; feature: human-associated habitat; material: faeces | place: China | collected 2012 ...
TACTTATAATACCCGGAATCTTCAAAAAACTCTTCTCTCTGCGGTTTGCTGTAAAAGCTGTCCGCAGCACAAAGATACCAATGAACAGTCTTTTTTATCGTATCTGACACCGTATTAAACGTATATTGTGTGTCGCCTATATACTTAACTATCTTAACGGATGCACCGCTCTCTTCCAATACTTCCCTTACCGCAGTATCCTGTGGTTCTTCTCCCGGTTCTACCGTTCCTTTCGGAAGAACCCAACCTTCATATCTGTTCTTGTAATTCTTGTACAATACAAGAATCTTGCCTCTGAAAATAACCACACCACCACAGCTTGTTGCCTCAGCCATTGCAATTCCTCCTGTGATATATATTAATTATACAACTAAAGAACCACAATATCAACCAATGAATCAGTATTCTTCTTATTTAAAATACAAAATCAGTATTTTAAATCAATATTTTTCAATCAATATTCATCAAAAAATGCATCCAGAAGTGCTTTTGTTACCTGCTGTGCACCAGGCACGCCTGTATATCCACCTTCAAGTATAACGCAGAAAGAAATCTGCGGATTTTCATATGGTGCATAACCGATAAACCATGAATGTACCCTGTCGCTGTTATCAAACTGTGCCGTTCCTGTTTTTCCGGCAACTGTATATGATGTATATGTAAATGCGTAACCTGTACCCTCAGTCACAACCGCACGACAGAACTCTCCGATTGTATCAGCCTCAGACGGCGTACATACAACAGACTTCTGTTTTGGTGTTGTCGTACTCACAACATCGCCAGAACGCGTCTGGACTTTTTCAACAAAATACGGCTGCATCATAACACCTCTGTTTGCAATTGAAGAGATAATCATAAGATTGTGCATAGGTGAAACCATTGTTTTACCCTGACCGATACCGGTCTCCTGAATCTCACTTACCCCTGAATTTTCGTCAAGTGTAAAGCTGCTGACGCTCGACTCTATTCCGATATCAAGATTTTTGTTATAATAAAAATCTTCGCAGAGCTGTCTGTATTTTGAAAGATTCAGCCTGAATCCTATTGTTGAAAATACACCGTTACACGAATTGGCAAATCCCAGTTTTAAATCCTGATGTCCATGGACAGAACCATTATAACATGGAATTGTTGTTCCTCCGTTGACATAGGCACTTCCTGTACAGTCAAAAGAATAATTTTCATAATCAGGATATTCCCTTACATATTCAAGAGCAGTAAGTACCTTAAACGTAGAACCCGGCGAATAAAGTCCCTGTGTTGCCCTGTTAAGAAGCACAGAATCAGAGCTGTCATAGCCAAGCCACTCACTGTACATTTCAGGTGCTTCATTCGGGTCATAATCCGGCTTTGAAACCATTGCGAGAACCCTTCCTGTCGAAGGTTCCATTGCAACTACTGCACCTTTATTACTTCCCAGTGCCTTATATGCAGCCTCCTGAAGCTTTGGAACAAGCGTTGTAACAACATCATATCCAACTGATTTCTCACCGCTCAAATCATCTGAGAGCTGATTAATTATATTACCTGATGTGGACAATAATTCATAATTGGCAACACCTTCAACACCTGTTTTTGCAGAAGCCAGTCCTACAACATGGCAGAACACTTCGGAAAATGGGTAAACTCTCGTCTCATTTCCATCCTCATCAATATCTGTTTCTGCAAGGATCTGTCCGTCAGCTGCAAGAATGTTACCTCTGACGACCTTATTTTCAAGATTATCGATTCGCTTATTATAAGGATTATTTACAATTGTAGAAGCCTCAAAGACATTAAAATATACAAGATAACTTGCCATCATGAGAAATAATGCAACGAAAATAAATGATATTACATTAGTTTCACGATTTCTAAGCCCCTGCTTTTTTTTATCAACTATATCATTAGGCTTTGTGTTTTTCTTTTTTAAGTTTCGTGTTTTTACCTGCTGATTCATTCTTAATTTCAACCTCGTCCTGTCTCATATTATACATTCCGTTAATCAATGCAAACATTATAAGTGAACTTACAATAGAACTTCCGCCGTAACTTACAAAAGGAAGCGTAACACCTGTCATAGGTATCATCTTCATAGCACCTCCAACCGTAAGAAACACCTGAAATCCATATGTAACACCAAGTCCTACCGCCACAAGCCTGTAAAACAGTGTTTTACATCTTGAAGCAATATTCATCATCAGTATAAGATTATTAAGACATATAAGCAGCAATGCAACTGCAAATATAGCACCGAACTCCTCTGTTATTGCCGAAAACATAAAATCCTTTTCAGCAACAGGAATTTTATCCGGAAGTCCCTGTGCAAGTCCACTTCCAAACCACGACCCCATACCTATCGCAAATAATGACTGGCATATCTGGTAACCTGTTGAATCTATTGTGCTCCAAGGATCTTTCCAAATAAGGACACGCTGTCTTACATGGTTGAAAATCTTATATGCACCAGCTGCAGCAACACTTCCGGCAGCAAATCCTATTCCGACATAGCTAAGTTTCCTTGTCGCAATAAAGAGCATCATAAGATAAACAACGAAAAAAATAAGTGCAGCACCAAGATCTTTTGATATTACAAGTATAATAACGTGAATTGCCGCTATAACAGTAACTTTTACTGTCTGTTCAAATGACGTAGATTTATTAAACATTGAAGCAACAAACATCACAAACAGAATTTTAACAAATTCTCCAGGCTGTACAGAAACAGGCCCCAGTGTAAGCACAAGATTAGCACCGAATACTTCCGTGCAGAAAAGCACAGCAAGCAGGAGTGTAATACCTGTTATGCAGTAAATCCAGCCCATATTTCTAAAACTCTTTACTCTTTTTAACAACGCCGGTATAAAAAAAGTAATAATAGTTCCACCGGCTGCAATCAGAAACTGCTTCACACATTTATCATAATCAAGACGACAAATCATTATAAATCCAACCGCCATAAGCATACACATATTATTTACAAGCAGACGCGAAGCTTTTGGGTATAAAACGTCATACACAAATATCGTAACAAAAAGATATATAAACTGTGCGAAATATAATATAAGATATTTTATATCTTCATTATTAAGCTGATAAAGTATCAAAAAGCCCAATAAATGTATCATAAACATTATTACATTCTGAAATGCGTATGTAAACTTTCGTTTCTCTTCTTTCATAACGGCACCACGATATGCCGCTGCCGCATAAAAGCAGAGCAAAAATGCAAATATATACTTTGATACTTCTATAAACACTAACTGCATTATTCCACTCCTACAGCATAATGACCTGTCCATGCAGTTTCATCATGCATATTATCATAATCCTTTCTGATATAATCAGGATTAATCTCTTCTAAAAGACTGCTGTCATAGCCGACATCAATTCTTTTTGCACTATACATAACACTATGGCAGAAAGAACATACGCTTTCAACCATATATGTTCCGCTTCGTTTATTATTAAGATAAATAATTCCGTTATTATGATCACACAATCCGTAAGTTTTTCTTACGCACTGCTTTGAAATCATAACAGGCACAAATCCTTCTGCAACAAATTCTGTCGGAACACCATAATTTACCATATTCATCTCTTTATAATTAAGCTCATATGGCAGTGTTATTCTTGTCAGTTCACAACCACATACTGATATTATGTCACGAAGCTGCAATACCGAAAAACTATTCCAGCAATACAATCCGGCATCTGTGACAATCTTTGGAACAAATCCTGTCTTTTGTCCTAGATTTCCAAGGCATCCAATTTCTTCAAGATTTCTCACAAGGAACATCTCTATATTACATGAACGGATGTTTTCAATCAATGAGCCAAAAATCCTGTTTTGCGACTGTGTTATTATATATGGAAGTGCAGCTGTAACATTCTGTGAATCTGCAAGTTCTTTAATATTTTTCCTGCATTCATCATCATCAAACAACTTAAAATCAGCATACACATTATCATTATTCAGCCCTGATAAAATATATGACTTTAATTGTCCTTTGGTTTTCAAATAAACCGAGGTCCTGTATTTTCCATCATATATACTATCATTGACTGTTCCAGATATATCTTTTGATGATGCTTTACATACATTATATACCGATTCATCCACAGTCTGTCTTCTGTATTTATCAAGAATTGTTTCTGTGAGCTTTTCTATTCCTTTTCTTCGTAAATCGTTAAGAATACTTACAGGAACAAATACATTTGTGCCGATATCTGCTGTAATCTTTCCGGCTGTAAAGTCTGTATTTCCAAGCTTTGAAAGATTCTTTATACAGCTTTCAACCGTAGCCGGCTGTTTTCCGGCAATCTCAGCAGATGCACCAAAAACGCTTACCTTTGTATTACATGCTTCAAGTTCAAGCTTCATCGGCTTGCCACATTCTGCCGTAAAAAGCATATTTACTGGCTTCTTTAGAGTGCCGGCCTGCGAAGCATATTTTTCAGCAATTTCTTTTGTGACAGAACCGTTTTTCATCCTGTAAATGATTCTGTCTTTATATAAAGGAAGTTTTCTTGACAAATTAACAGTAAATGTACTTCCCTTTTTGTATGAATCACCACTTGTATATGCATTATCAGAATCAATTTCAAACACATCCTGCGGATTAATGTCAGTGAGTGCCTTAAAAAGAATTCTTCCGTTATCATTTTTTACAACCTGGAGTGCTTTCACTCCCATGTGATTCGGTCGTGACAGCGACATCATGTTCTTTCCTTTTTCACTGTTGTAGTATCCACTTGTAAATGAACCCCTGTTAAATATATCAAGAAGCATATTCTTATCTTCCTGCGATACGTGATATCCTTTTCGTCCATTTTCAAGATACATGTCTGTATATTTTCTGTAAATTGATGTGACACCGGCTGCATATGTAACATTTTTCATTCTGCCTTCAATTTTCATTGAATATACTCCCGCATCAATTATATCAGGAAGAATATCTAGTGCACACATGTCTTTTGGACTTAAAGGATATGATGACTTTGAATCATTTATCACTTTATCATTATTAACAACCGAATAATCAAGACGGCAAGCCTGTGCACATCTTCCTCTGTTGCCACTTCTTGTTCCATTCATACTGCTTAACAGGCACTGTCCTGAATAGCAGTAACACAAAGCCCCATGCACAAAACTTTCTATTTCTATATCACATTTTTCATGAATCTGTCTTATTTCATCAAGCGTAAGCTCCCTCGCCGTAACAATACGCATTGCACCCATCTCTTTTAAAATGGATGCACCTTTTTCTCCCGTAATTGTCATCTGCGTACTTGCATGCATGTGCATATCAGGGAATGCACTGTGAAGTATCTTAAACACACCCATATCCTGAACTATACATGCGTCAAGTCCTGCCTCATAAAATGGTGCAATATAATCGACAAGCTCATGTGTACACTCATTTTCTTTCAAAAGAGTATTTACAGTAAGATAAATCTTCTTGTCACGCAAATGAGCATAATCTAACGCTCTTATCATCTCTTCTTTGTTAAGATTGCCTGCATATGCCCTCGCACCAAACATGTCACCGCCAAGATAAACCGCATCAGCTCCGGCATTTATCACGGCTTTCATAATATCATATGAACCCGCCGGTGCAAGCACTTCTACATTGTGATTCTTCAACTCTGACTCCTATTTTGCATTAAGTTCTGTTTCTAACTGAACAATATTTTTCTGATATTTAGCAATTTCTTTTTTTAATTCTGTTATCTCTTTTTCTGCCGCATCTGTCTTAATCTGTGCAGCTATGAGTTCATGTTTTAAATCATATATCTCTTTGTCTTTATTCTCGATTTCTTCTGAGAGACTGTCACCGAGCTTTTTGGCCTTAAAATAGTCATCTGCTATGTTAAGATACATAAGATTAGCACGAACTTCCGCATTCTGTCTGCGAAATGAATCTTCTTTGCTGTACTCAGCAAGCTTGTTATTAATATAAGATGCAACTTTCTGTAGGTATTCCTCACTCTCATATCCACTTAATGTAAATACTTTTCCACCCAAAATTACTTCTGTATTATTTTTTGATGACATGAAAACGCCCTCCAATACTTTATCCGAATTATTTAATTATATCATTTTTATACTTTTTGTTCAATCCCCAGATTAAGATACGCCTCGTTCGTTGCAACACGTCCTCTCGGCGTTCTGTTAATAAATCCATTCTGTATAAGATAAGGCTCATATACATCTTCAAGTGTTCCGGCATCTTCACCGATAGATGCTGCAAGAGTGTCAAGACCCACCGGACCACCGCCGAATTTCTTTATTATTGTGCCAAGTATAAGCCTGTCATTTGCATCAAGACCATCCCTGTCAACATCTAAAAGATTAAGTGCATAATCAGCAACCTCGCCTGTAATTCTTCCGTCATATTTCACTTGTGCAAAATCACGCACTCTCTTTAACAGACGGTTGGCAAGTCTCGGGGTTCCTCTTGAACGTCTTGCCATTTCAACTGCACCATCCTCATCAATTTCCACATTTAATACTTTAGCTGAACGTGTAATGATTGTCTTTAATTCATCAACTGTATAAAACTCAAGCCTGTTAATTACACCAAATCTATCTCTAAGTGGTGCAGTAAGTAAACCTGCTCTGGTAGTTGCACCAACTAAAGTAAATCTAGGCAAATCAAGTCTTATTGAACGTGCTGTTGTACCTTTTCCTATCATTATGTCTATTGCAAAGTCTTCCATTGCAGGATAAAGTACTTCCTCTACCTGTCTATTCAATCTGTGAATTTCATCTATAAAAAGCACATCACCTTCGCCTAAGTTATTTAATATTGCTGCCATTTCGCCGGGCTTTTCAATGGCAGGTCCAGATGTAACTTTAAGATTTACTCCCATCTCGTTAGCAATTATCGATGCCAATGTTGTCTTTCCTAAACCGGGTGGTCCGTAAAACAAAATATGGTCTAAAGATTCACCTCTTGCTTTCGCAGCTTCTATATAAACTTTTAAATTAGTTTTAATTTTTTCCTGACCTATATATTCATCTAATCCCTGAGGCCTTAGCGTCTTTTCTATAGCAATATCTTCATATTCAGGTTCAGTAGTAATTATTCTTCTGGACATTACTCTACTCCTTTTTCACATAATTCTACATTGATTAGTAAATCTTTTTTAATGCCATTTTAATTACGTTTTCTACGTCTAGTTCTTCTATATTATCAATACTCTTAACTGCCCTATAAGCATCTGCCTGTGAATAGCCAAGTGCTACAAGTGCCATAACTGCTTCTGACATAGAATTATTATCATTAACTTGAAAGTTTGCATCTAATTTAGGCTCAAGTACATCTTCTAAATTTAATTTATCCTTTAGCTCAATAATAACTTTTTGTGCTGTCTTTGCACCAATTCCAGGAGCCTTTGAAATAGCTTTTGCATCTTCTGAAATAACGGCAACCCTCAAGTCATCCGTAGTAATTGTAGATAAGACGGCAAGTCCTCCTTTTGGTCCTATTCCATTTACGGTAATAAGCAATTTAAATACTTCTAAATCGTCTCTTGTAAGGAAACCAAACAATTGCATTGCATCTTCTCTTACATTCAAATATGTAAACACTCTTACTGTTTCATCCACATTCAATGTATCTATCTGAGATGCCGGCATAAAAACGTTATACCCAACACCATTATTATTCACAACAATCTTATCTACATCAATATATTCAATAATTCCTTCAACAAATCCTATCACTGTATATCTCCTTTATTATTGTAAAATTTATCTATTCTATCAATGACCAATCTGCTTACTATACCTATTATTGCACCTGTAACAGCACCAGTTAAAATTAAAATAGGTAAATATCCAAAAATATAATAATTATCAACTACAAATGATGCGACAACAATCTGTCCTATGTTATGAAAAATTCCGCCAAACATACTTACTATCATAATTGAAAATTTATTAGTTTTCTTCATTACCACCATAACTATCATGCTTAAAGTTGCACCTGCTAATGCGAAAAAAATGCTAAACAAATTTCCAAACATAAATCCTACTATTAATATTCTGACAAAATTACATACGGCCGCTTCTTTTGTTCCTTCCAAATAAAGTACTATTATAATAGCTAAATTAGCAAGTCCTATTTTCATTCCCGGGATGCCTAAAACAGGAATGCATGACTCAACATAACTTAAAATAACAGCAAAAGCAACAAACATTCCTAACAAAGGTACTTTCTTACTCATGTCATTCTCCTACCTGGCAATTACATCTACTTCTGATTTATCATCTGAAACTATAGTAACTTCTACCTTATGTGGAAGACAAATTAATGTCTGTCCATCTTTACTGATAGTTCCCATATTAACACATGTCTGATTACTACAATCCGACTCTTTTATCTTTGCTTTTTTATCTTTAATCCGAATAATATTATATCCGTTATCAACATTAACTTTATATTCCTGATTTTTGTTTAAATCAAGCTTTTTCTCTATCTTTCCATCTACATATATAACAACTGTATCCGCTTCATCGTTTCTTAACAAATTTACCGTAATATAACTTATAATTACAATTACAGCAACACAAATAATAGCTATAATATCATATTTTTTTAACTTCATTATCACACCAAAATTGAGAGTTTTTGACCCCGACATCATTTATTAGTTTCATTAATTTATATATTTTTATATAAATCAGAACAAACGTTTACCTATAGAATGATAACATAATTATATTTTTTATACAATCAGTATTTTCTGCTAATTTATAAAATAAAATGTGTTATAATAAGCGATAGTTATATATTAAGATGCCAAAGCAAAATGGTCTAAGTTCACATAAGTTTGCTTATAATTGGGCAAAAAAATTTTAACCACGACATCATACTAAACGATATATGAATATGGAGAATATTATGAAAAAAACTTTATTAAAAAAGCTGTTATCTCTTACAATAGTCATCACACTTCTTGCTATGCCTCTTACAGGATGTGTTTCCACATCATCAAGTACTACGGCAACAGCAACACACGAATGTTTCAATACTGTTGTTACACTTACAATAAACAGTTGTAGTGGTGATGAATCAGCTGATGATATAATAAATGAATGCTTTGGTCTTTGTTATAATTACGAAAAACTATTTAGCAGAACCAAAGATTCAAGTGACGTTTCAGCCATTAACAATTCAAATGGGCAGCCTGTAGAGGTAAAACCTGTAGTTGCTGAATTAATAGAAGATAGTATTTATTATAGCGAATTATCTAATGGTGCATTTGATATTACTATTGCCCCATTGAGTATACTTTGGAACATTACAGGTGATAATCCATCCGTTCCGTCATCAGATGATATTACTAATGCATTGTCACATGTAAACTACGAAAATATATCCGTCAACGATTCTACAGTTACACTAGCAGACCCTGAAGCAAAAATAGATTTAGGTGGAATTGCAAAAGGATTTGTTGCAGACAAAATAAAAAGCTATATGATTCAGACAGGTGTTACTTCAGCAATAATAAATCTTGGTGGAAATATTGTTACAATTGGTGGCAAAAAAAATGGTGGCAATTTTAATATAGGAATTCAAAAACCATTTGGTTCATCCGAAGAATATTCAGCAATTGTAAAAGGTTCAAATTTATCAATTGTAACTTCAGGCTCTTATGAACGATATTTCAAACAGGACGGAAAAATATATGATCATATTTTAGACACAAAAACAGGTTATCCTGTTGATAACAGACTTTTATCTGTAACTATTATTTCCGAGGATTCCTTAAGTGGTGATGCATTAAGTACAACTTGTTTTGCTTTAGGGTTAAAAAAAGGCATGCGTTTAATAGAAAATACACCAGAAATCGAAGCAGTATTTATTGATAAAGATTACACAATCCATACTTCAAGCGGACTTGTCTTGGATGAAGGAGAAGATGGAGTTCCTACAATTTCAGTTGTTTCTCCAGAATCACTAACAAAAGAAGTAAATGAAGCTGAATAATAAACACAAACTAAAATTATTTCATATTTTGATATAGAAAATAAAATGTCTTACGAATTGTCTTGTATTAACTACTCTTGCGATTTGTAGGACATTTTTATGTAATAAACAGTTATAATCTGATAGAAATATATATCTGTAAAATACATTTTTTATAAACTATCATTTTTT
>ERZ773210.3918-NODE-3918-length-10133-cov-2.875967_pt1 | contig 10133 bp, 9 predicted proteins | sample MGYA00580528_ERZ773210 | MGnify/ENA primary metagenome ERZ773210 (study PRJEB29015, sample SAMEA2737769) | human gut metagenome | biome: human gut; feature: human-associated habitat; material: faeces | place: China | collected 2012 ...
ATGACTGTGAAGCCTTCTGTTTTAGCGGATCGAACGATTGACATTTGGCATCACCGTCCCTGCTTATCCTTGCGTGTGGAAACCGCAATCGGAGAATAGGGGCAGAACTGAAAGACACAGGACTGATGCTTCCAGTACGGACGATGGAAACGACAGGTGCGGCATTCCGGGGTGATGCCCTCGCAGCCGCTGTCGAAATGGGAATACGGCGTTTCCTGCATCAAGGCGTCAAACGCCAGAAGTGGATTTGGAATCATAAGTGTTACCTCCGTTGTGATAAAAAAATAGCCCCGGTATTGTTCCACTCATGCGTGGTACAGTACCGGGGCTATCCCGTTGAGTATTTTGTTATTTGCTGCGACCTCCTTCCGAGAGTGCGGTTGCAGCTCACCGCAGCCAAACAGCTTGTTCTCTGGATGTTTGTGAAGTTGGACAAAATCAGCGAAACACCAGTGTTTTCAAGGCTTTCTGACCTTGCTCCTATTATAACTTAATCGTCAATCAGCCGGACAATTCCAGTTGCTTTCATATAGGAACTTCCTCCAATTTCTTGTATCGTCAAATCTATTATCTGCCTCGAAAGGCTTTTTATGCGAGATGCAAAATGGGGGTTATTTCCTGCCCTGTGGATGTCTGTGCTTGCATTTCGTAGGAGCTCCGCTTATAATATAGCCCGTTTCGCCTCTGCTGCTGTTATAGCGGGGGAGAAAAGAGACATATTTGAAAAGAGAGAAGATGTACCACATGAATCAACTTGTCAAAGCCGCAAAAAAGGTGGCGGCTGTGTACAACAGCATCAGCCTGATTTTGCGCATTGCGATCGGACTGGTGGTCGGCGCAATCCTGGCGCTGGTCTGCCCCGGTGCTGTTTGGCTGGAGGAACTTGGAAACCTGTTTGTCGGAGCGCTGAAGGGCATTGCTCCTGTACTGGTCTTTGTGATCGTTGCCAGTGCGCTGGCGCAGGGATCGTCAAAGCTGGACCGCCGGTTCGGAACGGTGGTTTGGCTCTACATGCTGACCACGTTTGTGGCGGCGGCACTCAGCGTTGTAACCAGTAAGCTGTTCCCACAGACGCTGGTGCTGGCGGAAGCTGCCGAGGCGGAGGTGATCCCGCAGGGGCTTGGAGAGGTTGCTCATCTCGTCAAAGCCGGAAGCAAGCTTTCCATGCATCCAGTTATAGAGCTGACCCGCCCGGAAAGCTTTTTCCCCGTGTGCCTGAAGCTCACCCTTCAGCTCCTCCAGAGTCAGGGATTTGATATCTCTCTGTTCCATATTTATTTTCCAATTTTCCTTCTGAATTTCGCAATGAAAAAGCCATCGCACTGATGGACTCCCGGAAGCAGCTGTAGGTATCCCTGCTTCGTGGTTTCGCTCCGAAGCTTCTCCGGCAGGCAGTCGTCCAGGGATACCGCCTCGTATGGAAAATGGGACAGAAACCAGCGGACGTTTTCCTCGTTTTCGCCCCGGTTGATGGTACAGGTGCTGTATACAAGGGTTCCGCCGGGCTTCACGTAAGCCTCTGCGGTGCTTAAGATCTTCCGCTGAAGCTCCTGTAATTCCTGCTGCTGTTCCTTACTCATGCGGTACTTGATGTCTGTCTTTTTTGACAGAACGCCCAAACCCGAGCAGGGCAGATCCGCCAGCAGTACATCTGCTTTTTCCTTTGAGGCCTCATCATATACACAGGCGTCCTTCACGGACACTGTTACATTTGTCACGCCTAACCGTTCCGCGTTATCCCGAATCATTTCCGCCTTGTAGTCCGTCAGGTCTCTTGCGTCCACGCCGCCCGTCTCTCCGGCCTTTTCCGCCAGATACAGGCTCTTGCCGCCGGGGGCCGCGCATACGTCGATGCAGTGATCTCCCGCTTTTACGCCCGCGATTTCTACTGCCAGCATGGAGCTTACGTCCTGGACCTGGAACAGTCCCTCACGGAATTCATCGAGGCCGCCCAGATAATCGAAGCCGTCCATCTGCAGCGCACCGTCGATGTAGGGTGCCGGCCGCATATGGATACCCCGGGCTTCCAGCCGGACCTTCAGATCTGCCGGACTGATCCGGTTCCGGTTGACACGGATCGTCAGCGGCTCTTTTTCATAAAAAGCTGCCAGCATAGCTTCCGTCTGCTCCCGTCCGTAGCTTGTAAGCCACTCCTTTACCATCCATTCCGGCATGGAATAACGCACAGACAGGTAACGCACCGGCTCTTTTTCCGGCGGCAGCTTTACCGTTGAAAGATTTCGGGCAATGTTCCGTAAAACGCCGTTTACAAAGCCCTTCAGCTGTCGGAAGCCCTTTTTCTGGGCCAGCTTCACCGCTTCGTTGCACACGGCGGAATCCGGCACACTGTCCATATATTTAAGCTGATAGACCGACATCCGAAGAAGCTCCCGGATGACCGGTTTTTGTTTCCTTACTTTTACACTGGAAAACTGATCGATGATGTAATCCAGCTCAATCCGCCGCTCGAGAGTTCCCTCCACCAGGCGGGTTAAAAAGGCGCGCTCCTGCTTTTCCAGATACTGGTATTTATCCAGTACATTCCGAAGCGCAATGTGGCTGTACTCCTCGCCTGCAGATACCTCCAGCAGAATCCCCAGAGCCAGCTCACGGATATCCGTTCCTTTAGTCACGATTTCTTCTTCCTCCAAAGAGTATCAGGAGACGTAACAGAGACAGGATAGAAGCCGCTGCAGCCGCCACGTAGGTCATGGCCGCCGCGCTTAAGACCTTCCTGGTATCCCGAATCTCATCTCCGTATAAGATTCCTGTATTTCCCAGAATCTGGATCGCCCGATGGGACGCGTCGAACTCCACCGGCAGGGTCACCAGCTGGAACAGTACGCCCAGGGAGAACAGCAGAATTCCCAGATTAACGAGAAATGAACTGCTTCCGAAAATCAGTCCGATGATGATAATCGGCCAGGCCGCCTGGGTTCCGAAATTTGCCACCGGCACCAACGCATTGCGGAAGCGAAGGGGAAAATAATCCTTATCGTCCTGCACCGCATGGCCGCACTCGTGGGCTGCTACGCCGAGAGCCGCTACGGAAGTGGAATTATACACCACATCCGACAGACGTAATACCCGGTTCTTCGGATCGTAATGATCGGTCAGTTCGCCGCTGACATGCTCGATACGCACATCGTAGATGCCATTGGCCCGCAGAATCTGGTCTGCCACCTGCGCTCCGGTCAGGCCGGACATACTGCGTACCCGGCTGTATTTGGAATAGGTGGTTTTCACCTTGGCCGAAGCCCACAGGGAAATCACCACGCCAATCAGTACTAAAATATAAGTGGGATCAAAATAATAACCATAGCCATATCCATAAGGCATACTGTAACACTCCTTTCACTCATCTGCCCTTGCCGGGGCAGACCGGAATCCCAATGAGGGGTTTCTTTACCTAACCAAGCCTTGTGCCCGGCTCCAGGTGATAACCCCGCAAGAAGGCTCCCGTATCCATCCGTTTCTTACCCTGAAGCTGAAGCTCTGTAATCTCCAGTGCTCCTTCGCCACAGGCCACACAGACAGTTTCTTTCGTCACTCTTATGATCTCCCCACAGGCAGCATTTTCAACTGCTCTCTCACAGACCCGCGCAGACCAGATTTTCAGGGTCTTGTCTCCAAGTTTTGTATAAGCGCTGGGCCACGGATTCAAGCCCCGGATCAGCCGTTCCAGCTTCTCCGCGCTCTCATTCCAATTCAAATTACCCATGTCCTTGGTCAGCATCCGCGCGTATTCCGTCGGGCTCTCCCCCTGTTTCTCCGGCTTTAATTCACCCTTTGGCAGCTTCTCCAGCGCTTCCGCGCAGAGATTCGCGCCAAGTGTACTCAGACGGTCAAAAAGGCTGCCGCCCGTCTCGTCCGCCGCAAGCTCCAGACTTCCCTTCAGAAGCATATCGCCGGTATCCAGTCCCTCGTCCATCTGCATGATGGTCACGCCGCTCTCCTTCTCGCCGTCGATGACCGCCCACTGAATCGGGGCCGCGCCCCGGTATTTGGGAAGCAGGGAAGCATGGACGTTGATACAGCCGTACTGCTTCATCTCCAGAATGGCCTTCGGGATAATCTGACCAAAGGCGATGACTATGATCACATCGGCCTCCGTCTCACGAAGCTTCCCGATCACTTCCGGATCCCGCACCTTCTTCGGCTGATAGACCGGCAGACCGTGCTTCAGAGCCGCCTCCTTCACCGGCGTGGGCTGCAGCTCATGACCGCGTCCCTTTGGTTTATCCGGCTGAGATACCACCAGAGTAATCTCATGTCCCGCCGCAATCAGCGCTTCCAGTGTCCCCACGGAAAAATCCGGGGTTCCCATAAAAATGATTTTCATACGTATTTACTCCTCGTCATCATCGCCGGTCTCTACATCGTAGAGATCGCCTTCCACCAGATCCACATACAGCTTACCGTCCAGGTGATCCAGCTCATGACAGATGGCACGTGCCAGCAGTCCTTCGGCCTCCACCTCATAGCGCTCCATATTCTCATTGTAGGCTTCCGCTTTTACATAATTCGGGCGACGTACCATACCGGCCTTACCCGGTACGCTTAAGCACCCCTCGCTGCCCTCCTGCTCGCCCGCAGTCTCCAGGATACGCGGATTGATCATGGTATAGGGCGTTCCGTCCGTGTCGATCACCACGATTCTCTTTAAGATACCAACCTGCGGAGCAGCCAGGCCCACGCCCATAGCTTCGTACATGGTATCGTACATGTCATCGATGAGCTCCTGAATCTTCGGAGTCATCTCTTTGACCTCGCGGCAGTTTTTGCGGAGAATGTCGTCTCCCAGCTCTCTGATATTTCTGATTGCCATTTTTTGTTTCCTTCCTTTCTCTCCCGTTACCGTTCACTTCGTTCACAGTAACTGTGAACAGTGGTTTCCCCTTAAAAAGGATTCACGGGATCCATATCAAACTGTATATTGAAGGTGGAAAGCTGCCTCTCCTTCGGAAGCACTGCTTCCAGCCATCCCTTCCATTCTGTCAAATAATTCATTTCCGTGCATTTCAGATACAGCACCTTGCGATAGACGTCCTTCAGCTTAGACAGACCTGCGTCTGAAGGGCCGATAAGAGCGATTTCCTGCCGGGTATGGGACATAGCCAGTGCCTTCAGCCGCACCGCGCCCCGGTTCAGGGCTTCCTCGTCCTCCGACATGAGGTAAAGCGCCATCAGATGTGCCGCCGGGGGATAGTTCATCATCCGCCGAAATGCCATTTCCTTTTCAAAAAACGCTTTGTAATCCTGATCTGCCGCCGTCTCAATGCTGTAGTGATCGGGACTGTAGGTCTGAATTACTGCCGTTCCGGGCGTAGTGCCTCTGCCTGCCCGTCCCGCCGCCTGCACCAGCAGCTGAAAGGTGCGCTCCGCCGCCCGGTAGTCGCCTGCGTACAGCGACAGATCCGCCGCCAGCGCACCCACCAGGGTTACTCCCGGAAAATCGTGTCCCTTTACAATCATCTGGGTACCCACCAGAATATCGGCCTGCTTCTTTGAAAATGCTTCCAGAATCCGCTCATAGCCGCCTTTCTGTCTCGTGGTATCGAAATCCATCCGCAGAATCCGCGCTCCCGGAAATGTCTTCGCGGCAGCCTCCGCCACCTGCTGGGTGCCTGCCCGGAAAGCCCCAATGTAGGCCGATCCGCAGGAAGGACATTTCTTCGGCTGGACTGTCTGATATCCGCAGTAATGACAAACCATCCTGCCCCCATGGTGCAGGGATAAAGACACATCGCAATGTGGACATTTTATCACATGTCCGCAAGCTCTGCAAGAAACAAAGCCCGCATAGCCCCGCCGGTTCAGGAAAAGCATGATCTGCTCGCCCTTTCGCAGCCGGTCTTCCATAAGCTCCTTTAACCGGGCGCTGAAGATGGAGCGGTTTCCCATGCGAAGCTCTTCCCGGAGATCCACCACCTCGGTCTCTGGCATGGCACGGTTTTCCACCCGGAGCGGCAATTCATAAAGCCGGTAAAGGCCCTCTTTTGTACGTTCATAGGAATCTACCGACGGGGTCGCCGAGCCCAGCACCACAAAGGCTCCGCACATGCGGGCACGCTCGATGGCCGCCTCCCTGGCGTGGTAGCGGGGGGCATTTTCACTCTTGTAGCTGCCCTCATGCTCCTCGTCGATGACGATGACGCCCAGCCTGGGAAATGGTGTAAACAGGGCGGAACGGGGACCTATCATGACTTTCACCTCGCCCCGTCTGGCCCGCTCGAACTGGTCGTAACGCTCCCCGGCGGACAGCTTCGAATGGATAATCGACACCTGGTCGCCGAAGCGCCGGTAAAACCGCAGCACCGTCTGAAAGGTCAGCGCAATCTCGGGAATCAGCACGACGGCCTCTTTTCCCTGCTCCAGCACCGCCGCAATCAGCTCCATATAGACCTCGGTTTTTCCGCTGCCGGTGACGCCGTGAATCAGAGAAGGCCGCAGGTCGCCTGCTGCCGCGCGCGCCGCCACATCCTCCACGATGGCCTGCTGGGCCGGGTAGAGGGTGAAGGGATGTGCCTGTACCTCAGATGGTCGAACCGGGTTACGGAAAATGGTGTCGGATTCGATGCGGATGAGGCCAAGCTCCATCAGCTTCCGCGCGGTGGCGGCGGTCAGACCAAGCTCCTTCTGGGCTGCCGCGTAGTCCATGTCCTGCCCGGTTTGCTCCAGCAAGGCTTTTATGATCCGGACCCGGGCGGTCTGGTGCTTTCGCTCCATCTCCGCAAGCGCCGCCTCCGCCTCTTCTTTCGTCACCGCTAGCCGCACTTTTCTGGAAATTTTTTCCTGCACACTTTTTTTCACCGGAAGCACTGTTTTTAATGCCTGATTCATGGTGGAGCCGTAAGTGCGGCGCATCCAGGCCGCCAGAGCGATGAGCTGGCCCTCCAGCCGGATGCCCTTTTCCGCCAGTCCCAGGATGGGCTTCAATTTCTTCTCATCCCATTCACAGGTATCAGTCAGCTCCAGCACGTAACCGGTCAGGGTCCGCCCCCCGTTTCCGAAGGGGATCCGGACCTGCATACCTTCCTTCAGGATACCCTGCAGCTCTTCGGGAACCCGGTACTGGAAGGTCCGGTCCAGCTTTTCCAGGGAAATATCTACAATGATATTGGCAAATTTCACTTTCTACCTAACTCCTCCAGAACCTCCGCGATAAGCACCCGCTCATCCATGGGATGCTTGACTCCGCAGATTTCCTGATAGTCCTCGTGGCCCTTCCCGGCCAGGACGATGACGTCGCCGGGCCGGCCGCTCTCAATCACGTAGCGGATGGCTTCTTTCCGGTCAATGATTTCCACATATTTTCCACTGGTCTTGGCAATACCGGTCTTGATATCGTCGATGATGGCCTGGGGTTCCTCGAAACGGGGATTATCGGAGGTGATGACGGTCAGATCCGCCAGATTGCCGGACACCTCTCCCATCTCATAGCGGCGCAGCTTGGAGCGGTTTCCGCCGCATCCGAACAGGCAGACCAGACGCTTCGGATTGTATTCCTTCAAGGTGGTCAGCAGACTTTCCAGGCTCATGGCATTGTGGGCATAGTCGATCATCAGGGTAAAGTCGTCGGAGACCTTCACCTTCTCGATACGTCCCTTGGTCTGTACCACTTCGAGAGCTGCCAGCATATCCTCCTTCGGAATGTCAAAATGACGGCAGACTGCGATAGCTACCAGGGAATTGTATACACTGAAGCGGCCCGGCATATCGATTTCCACATCGAAATTCAGAAGACCTGATACGTGATAGTCTACGCCCAAAAAGCCCGGACGATTCACCAGCTTCAAATCGGATGCCCGAAGATCCGCCTTTTCGGAAAAGCCATAGGTTTCCACCTTACAGGTGTGACCCTTCAGGATATCGCTGCAGTGCTCGTCATCCGCATTTACGATACCGATATCGCACTGGCGGAACAGGCGGCTCTTGCACTCCATGTATTCCTCAAAGCTGGCATGCTCATTTTCCCCGATGTGGTCGGGAGCCAGATTCGTAAAGATGCCGATGTCGAACCGGATGCCTGCGGTGCGGTGAAGCTTCAGGCCCTGAGAGGAGACTTCCATAACCGCAACCTTGCAGCCTGCCGCCACCATCTGGGCGAAATATTCCTGCACCTCGTAGGATTCCGGCGTGGTGTTGTGGGCCGGGATGTGCTTGTCGCCGATGATGACCTCGATGGTTCCGATGAGGCCGGTGCTTATCCCAGCGTGCTCCAGTATGGAACGGATCATGAAGGTGGTGGTAGTCTTGCCCTTGGTGCCGGTGATGCCGATGACCTTCAGCTTCTTCGCGGGATATCCGAAGTAGGCCGCGGAAATCAGGGCCAGGGCGTACCGGGTGTCCTCCACCAGAACTACGGCTGTGCCTGCCGGTACGTCCACCGGATGTTCAGCCACGATAACCACCGCGCCGTTTTTTGCCGCTTCGCCTGCCACATCATGACTATCGAAGGTGGCGCCCTTGATGCAGACGAACATGCACTCCTTCTTTACTTTTCTGGTATTGTATACAAGCTCGCTGACGTTGACGTCGATGCTGCCGCTCAGGACTTCGTATTTCAGATCTTTCAGTAATTCGCGTGCTGCTCTCATATGCTGCCTCCTTATACTAAAACCATTCAAAATCATTTGTGCCAATGATTTTATTTTTTAACTTCTATGTTTTATGGTTCTGATAATAATCTCAATTCTAATAGATGCGTTATTTTTCAACCACGATCTCGTACGCGGTCCGGAAGCTCTTACCTGCCTCCAGGCTCTGCTCGCCATACTTATCCTTCAATTCGCCAGTAAAGCCCTTGTTATCGCAACGGCCCAGCCAGGGCTCCAGGCAGATAAACGGGGCATTTTTCTGTACCGGGGACCAGATGCCTACGTGCTGCGCGTCCGGGCAGATGAGGGTGACGCGCTTGGTACCGTCCGCCTCCTGAAGGCTTACCTTCTTTACCTGGCCCTCATCGAAAACCATGGTGTCGGCGTCAAAGGTATGCTCACCAACTGTGTATACATGATCTGTCAACGCCAGCGTCGCCGGATGCTCCGCATCCGCGGTTCCGGTGGGCAGATCAATACCGGTGCAGGATAATTTGTCCATACCCTCAAATATCAGACGGCAACCCATGACGGAATCCACGTTGAAGGCCGGATGGCCGCCGATGGAATAGTACAGGGTCTTGGTATCGGTGTTTTTCACGGTCCACTCTACGCTGATATGATTCTCTGTAAGTCTGTGGGTTACCAGAAGCTCGAAGTCAAACGGGTAATTTTTCTTCGTATCCCCGGTGGATACCAGGCGGTGTGTTACAGCCGTGGCGCTTCGCTCCACGCATTCGAATTCGCTGTCCCGGGCAAAACCGTGGGCGCTCATGGTATATTCATTTCCTTCATAATGATAGACTCCGCCGTTCAGCTTGCCCACGAAGGGAAAGAGAATCGGCGCGTGCCGTCCCCAATACTCCGGGTCCGCGTTCCACAGAACCTCCCTCTCCTTCTTCTTATCATACACGCGGGAAAGCTCAGCCCCCGCGTCATTCACTTCTACTACAAGATATGCATTCTCCAATGTCCGCATTTCTGCCATCTCGATACCTCCTGCCCGGCCATGCCGCCGGTTCTTCTTTACCCGCCGCCTCGCTTTGCGGCAGAGTACACTTTTACATCTTGCGCTATTATATCATATCCTTCGGATATGCCGCTCCGCTTTGGATGCCATCCGGCAGGATATAATGTCTGGCGACATTATATCATATCCTGCCTTCCATTTCCAATCCTTACGGTTGATTTTCGTTTCTGTTAAGATTTTCATAAGGAAATCCGTCCTTTTTTTATCATTCTTTTAGAATCTGGACATACTTTGAACACATTTCCTGCTTATAATAAACGTCAGATAGTTGATTAAGACATCACTATCTCCCCCCTCATAAGAAAAGAAAAGCCGCCCGGCATCCGGGCGGTTTTTCTTAGTTTTCGGGAGAATACTATTTGCATTTCGGGTATGAAAGTGGTAGTATAGACATATCATAAAGAAATGGCTTGATTTAATTAAAACAACAGGTGAAAGCCTTTCTGCTTAACGCCTGTTTTCCGCAGATATAGTTCATCGGTAGAACATCAGCTTCCCAAGCT